>Ga0209181_10001734_pt1 | contig 37378 bp, 44 predicted proteins | sample MAT05_FD_187208 | JGI IMG/M metagenome (GOLD analysis project Ga0209181, IMG submission 187208) | Freshwater microbial communities from Lake Fryxell liftoff mats and glacier meltwater in Antarctica - MAT-05 (SPAdes) (version 2) | ecosystem: Environmental > Aquatic > Freshwater > Ice > Liftoff... | reverse complement strand
TCAGAACCCCCCAGAATTGGGGGGCAGGGGGGCGGTTCGGGCGACAATTTGGGACTTCTAAGAGGTTTAGAATTCACATTTTTGAGAAATCTTCGATTTCTCAAAAATGTTGGTAATGACAAGCCCAGGAGGGGAGAGGGACTTCAATCTGGCTCCCCTGCTCCCGTTCTGGGAGAAGGGGATGAGGGCTAGCGATCGCAAAAATGTCCGGGCTATTGATTCTAACAACCCCAATCCCTAACGGTACAATGGGCCTTAGACTTTGAAAGCCGACTGCAACACGTATCCTATGTTTGACGCACTCTCCGATCGCCTAGAATCTGCCTGGAAGAAGCTTCGAGGTCAGGATAAAATCTCTGAATCCAATGTGCAAGATGCCTTGAGGGAAGTGCGTCGTGCCTTACTGGAAGCCGATGTTAGCCTGCAAGTTGTCAAGGATTTTGTCGCGGAGATTCAGACCAAAGCGTTGGGTGCAGAGGTGGTCTCTGGAGTGCGCCCCGACCAGCAGTTCATCAAAATTGTGCATGACGAACTGGTGCAGGTGATGGGCGACACGAATGTGCCCCTTGCCCAAGCAGATACTGCACCGACAGTGGTTTTGATGGCGGGGCTACAGGGGACGGGGAAAACCACAGCCACCGCAAAACTTGCGCTCCATCTCAGGAAGCTCGATCGCAGCACCCTTCTGGTGGCAACCGACGTGTATCGCCCAGCCGCGATCGACCAACTCGTGACCTTGGGTAAGCAAATTGGGATTCCTGTCTTTGAACTGGGTAAGGATGCCGATCCGGTGGAGATTGCCCGCCAGGGAGTCGCCCACGCCAAAGCCGAAGGGATTAACACCGTCATCATCGACACAGCGGGGCGGTTGCAAATCGACCAAAACATGATGGGGGAACTCGCCCGCATCAAGGAAACTGTGCAGCCCCACGAAACCTTGCTGGTGGTGGATGCCATGACGGGACAGGAGGCAGCCAACCTAACCCGCACCTTCCATGAACAGATTGGCATCACAGGGGCCATTCTCACCAAGATGGATGGTGACACCAGGGGCGGTGCGGCGCTCTCAGTGCGGCGCATTTCCGGTCAACCCATCAAATTTATTGGGGTAGGCGAAAAAGTCGATGCCCTCCAACCCTTTTACCCCGATCGCATGGCCTCCCGCATTCTGGGCATGGGCGATGTGCTGACCTTGGTGGAAAGAGCGCAGGAATCGGTGGACTTGGCAGATGCCGAGAAAATGCAAGAAAAGATTCTGTCTGCCAAGTTTGACTTCACTGATTTTCTCAAACAAACCCGCTTGTTAAAAAACATGGGGTCGCTGGGCAGCTTGATGAAGCTGATTCCTGGTATGAACAAAATCAGCGATGAACAACTCCAGCAGGGAGAAGCCAAGCTGAAGCAATCCGAATCACTGATAAACTCCATGACCCTAGAAGAGCGACGCGACCCGGATCTATTGGCCAGTTCTCCCAGTCGCCGCCGCCGCATTGCCAAAGGATCTGGATATAGAGAAGGTGATGTCAGTATGTTGGTGAGTGAGTTCCAGAAGATGCGATCGATGATGCAGCAAATGGGGCGAGGACAGTTTCCTGGAATGCCCGGAATACCTGGAATGGCTCCCACGTCTCCCCGGAGTGCTGGCGGCAACCAACCCGGCTGGCGGGGTAACTCTGGTGGCGCTGCCAAGAAGAAGAAAGACAAGAAAAAGAAAGGTTTCGGCACTCTATAGACTTTTTCCAGCCATCAACCTTCTGGATACATATCCCTTAGTCAGGATCTTGCTTGTGTCGCCTAGGACTAGCGCGATCGGCTGGGTTTGCCTGGGCAACATACCAACGCTGCCATTCCTGCACACTACGGATAGCCAGCCACAGAAGCAGTAGCGCAATAATTCCCCCCTGTCTTGGGGCATTGAAGGCAAATAACACGAGCAGCATACACAAGCCATCTAGCCCAAACACTGCCCAGGTAGGTAAGCCACGCAACCGATAAAACCACCCCATTTGCACCAGTTGCAACACTAGAGCCAGTAAGCCGCCCACCAAGCCCAATAGCCTTAGGTTCCAGCCCGTGAGAGCCGTCAACTTTACGGCGATCGCCATCGCCATAATCGCTCCTACAGCAGGACTAAAGATCAGTTGCACAATTTGTAAGGCTCTTTGTCCTAGCAGTTTCTTAGAGGCAAACGCCTCAAACAAAGACCAACTCACCAGCACCCCAATTACCACGGGCGGCTGAATATGTTTCAAAACTGGCACACCATTCCAGAGGTCGCTGCCCTGAAGCAGACCAATCAAAAGCAGAGGAAGCGCGATCCGCATTCCCGCTGCGGCAGAGGCAGAGAGGGCAGCTAATAGAACAATCATGGGGACAACGATTTAGACTGAACATTCCCAACCCATTTCAGAGCCAAGAAAATTCAGGAATTTGTAGAGGCGACCTGTTATTCAGTCTTACATTTCTTCAATGAGTTGTGGAATACATCTAATACGAACTAACTACCCAGACAAATTTCGTGTTTTTATCTCAGCAGTAAAACTTTGCGATGTGTCCTCCTGCAACGATTTTAGATGCTTCACTTCATTGTATTTGTTGGGAATGGCAGACTTAAAATAGCTGTGTATAGCCCAATTAATGAATCACAAATGTGGACGTTAGCCTATGACGATCGGAATCTGGGTGTTGGGCGATCAACTTTCAGCGCAACAAGCCGCCCTACAAAGTGTTGCAGACCAAAAAGCACCGGTTTCAGTCATTCTGATTGAGTCCCTAAATCATATTCGAGAACGCTGGTACCATCGGCAAAAACTGGTGCTGGTGTGGTCAGCCATGCGGCATTTTGCCAAGGAACTACGCCAGGCAAGGTGGTCAGTGACCTACACCGAAGCTGAGGACTTTGAACCAGCGTTGCAGACTTGGTGCCAAGCTGAGGGGATTACTGAACTGCGGATTATGCAGCCCAACGATCGCCCCTTTGCCCACATGATCCAAACGCTGCGTCTTCCCTGCCCCCTAACCTTAGTGCAGAACAATCATTTCCTATGGAGTGAAACAGACTTTCAAGCCTGGGCTAAAACTCGCAAACGCTTGCTCATGGAAGACTTCTATCGAGAAGGACGCAGGCGATTTCAAGTCTTGATGGAGGGCACCAAGCCTGTTGGGGGAGCCTGGAACTTTGATGCAGAAAATCGCAAACCCCCCAAAGCTGGATTAAATCCGCCCCCGCCCCTCTGGTTTGCCCCTGATGCGCTCACCCAGGCAGTGATCGACAAAGTAGAATCCCTTGACATGGAACTCTACGGCGAAGCTAAACCCTTTCGCTGGGGAGTGACCCGGCAACACGCGCTTCAGGTTTTGGAGGAGTTTATCCGCGATCGTCTGCCCACCTTTGGCCCCTACGAAGATGCCATGTTAACTGCCCACAAGACCCTATGGCATGGGTTGCTGTCTCCTTACTTAAACTTGGGCTTGCTGCAACCGTTAGAAGTGGTGGAAGCAGCGGAAAAGGCCTATCACGATCGCCATTTAGACCTCAATAGTGTCGAGGGCTTCATCCGACAGGTCATGGGGTGGCGAGAGTACATGCGAGGCATTTATGTTTCGATGGAAGATGACTATCCAACTCGCAATTGGTTTAACCACACTCAGCCTCTACCCGCCTTCTACTGGAACGCAGAGACAACGATGAACTGTCTGCATCAAGTGCTAACTCAGGTGCAAGAGATGGGGTACGCCCACCATATTCAGCGGCTGATGGTGTTAAATAACTTCGCCCTGATTGCTGGCATCTCGCCCCAGGCGATCGAGAACTGGTTTCACGCTGCGTTCATCGACGGCTACGACTGGGTGATGCAACCCAATGTGATCGGCATGGGGCAATTTGCCGATGGGGGAATTGTGGCATCCAAGCCCTACGCTGCCTCTGCCAACTACATCAATCGCATGAGCGACTATTGCCAAGGCTGCGCTTACGATCCCCGAAAACGCACAGGCGATCGAGCCTGTCCCTTCAACTTTTTCTACTGGGATTTTCTCGCCCGCCATCGAGATAAATTGAAATCCCAGGGACGGATTAATTTAGTTCTCGCCAACTTGGACAAAATGCTGACCGAGGAACTCCAGCAAATTCGTCAGCACGCGATCGACTGGCATCGGGAGCAGGGAAGCGGGGAGTCTACATCTTGAACAATTGGCTCAAGCTTCTTTCCTGTAAGAGTTGTAGCGGGTTAACGATCGCCCCAAGTCACCCCAATTGACCCTGAACCTAGCCAAAGCATTTGACTCAACTCATCCTCAAATCCTGACTTTTACGACTTTTTTTAATTCTTATCATTCACCCTACTTTTCCCCAACTATTCCACAGGCTTTCCACAGATAGCCTCATGTTTTTCCACAGATTTTAGAGGGTTCTCCACAGGATTTAACGAAGCCATTAGCCCTCGCCTCACTATTGGGGATTTCCCTCGTAAACCCGGTGATTTATGAGAGGAGTCAGTTTTGAGTGAAGAAACGTAACGAAAATTGACCTCAAACCCTTGTTTCCTCGTTGGCTCAGTTTTCTGCCTGAGAGCATTCCCCAATTGAGAAGCATTGACAACCCTCCCCCCCCATACCGCACAATGATGCGACGACATCGACGGAACCTCTTGTAAAACCTATCCCCGTTAAGCCAGAGAAACTCCGCAAGCGCCCTGAATTGAACAGGTTTAGCCGTTTACGCCTGCTCCGCAAGCGTGGCTACTGGCTGTTCTAGCCAAGGGTTGCCACTTTGGGCTGTTTTCCACAGCTTCAATCGAAAATTTCCGCTATAGTTTCATTCAATTCCGAGGAGTTAGCTTCCCATGAACGTAACCGTCAGCATCCTGGCAGAAATCCCTGAATCTCTCTACGAATCTTTTAAAAGTTACTTAGAAACTCATCCTGACTGGGATCAAGACCGTGTTTTCTCCGCCGCTCTCTCACTGTTTTTGCTGCAAAATGGAGACAGCGATCGGCGGGCATCACGGGTTTACCTAGACACACTCTTTAAATACCCCGCTGCCTAGAAAAATATCCTGTCTAGCTGCAAAACAGTGCGCGGGCTTGCGATCGGCTCCAACCTTTTCCCGTTTCTCGTTTTCCACCTTACTATGGCTTGTCAATGATGGCTTATCAGTGGTTCAAGGCGTTTCACCTCGTTGGGATTGTCGTTTGGTTTGCAGGCTTGTTTTATCTCGTGCGGCTCTTCATCTACCATGTCGAAGCCAAGGAGCAACCTGAACCCGCTCAGACAATTTTGCAGCAGCAGTACCAGCTTATGGAGAAGCGCCTGTACAACCTGATTACAACTCCAGGGATGGTTTTGACGGTGGCCATGGCGATCGGGCTGCTGACTACTGAACCCGCCATCTTCAAGGAAAGGTGGCTACACATTAAACTCGCCTTTGTGGTTGCCCTGATTGCCTACCACGTCTACTGCGGCTACTTAATGCGTCAATTAGCCGCTGGGCAATGCACCTGGAGCAGTCAAAAGCTGCGGGCGCTCAATGAGGTGCCCACAGTGTTTCTGGTGGCGATCGTGCTATTAGCTGTATTCAAAAATAATTTGCCCACCGGCATCGCCACTTGGGGAATTGTGGGCATGATCATTCTGATGGCTATAACCATTCAGCTTTATGCCAGAAAACGTAGGTTAGAAAAGGAAAAAGCCCAATCTCCAGACATTCAACCCTTGCATCCAGCCACCCAATCCATTGAGGCGACATCAACCACAGAGCTTGGGGTCTAAATTGGGTTTCAACTGTCACAAACTGGCATAAAGTTAAATTGGGTATAGTGTAAACAAACGTACACAATTCCTGGGGTGACTATGTTCGCCAACCTTGTTCAGGCTCCTTCTAAGTTAATGGCCCAAAATGCGTTTGCCCTGAAGCGAGTTTTTCAAGAGACCACGGCTGGAAGTTGTCCGCGTGACTACAACTTTCACATGCACACTATCTATTCAGATGGGCAATTGCAGCCCGAAGCCTTAGTGGAACAAGCAATTGCCATAGGGCTGAAGGGATTTGCCATTACCGATCACCACACGACCAATGGATATTTAATTGCTCAAAAATATTTGGACGATCGTCAAAACAGTAGCGATCGAACCGACTCTATCCCGCATCTATGGACAGGCTTTGAAGTCACCGCAGAGTTATTGGATATAGAAGTTCACATTCTTGGCTTTGCCTTCAATCCAGAGCATTCTGCCCTTCAACCCTACCTGAAACGGGAGGCTCCCATAGGCAGTGAAGCCTACGCAGGTGAAGTGATTGCGGCAATTCACCAGGCTGGAGGTCTGGCAATTCTGGCCCATCCAGCGCGCTACAAACGATCGCACATAGAGCTAGTTCCAGAAGCGGTCCGCCTAGGCATTGACGGCGTAGAAACCTACTATGCCTACAATAATCCCAACCCGTGGAAGCCTAGCCCATCTCAAACCCAAGATGTGCAAGAACTCAGTGAAACCTATCAGCTTCTTAATTCCTGCGGCACAGACACCCATGGGCTAAGTCTTTTACAGAGACTTTGAGAGGATAATTAAAAAGTGGTTAGGTGTCATTTTAGGCACCTACTGAATCTCTCGGTAGAAACGTGAGATAATTTGACGTTTCTACCCTGCACCTTCGATCGATTCAAATTCACTTGAAATCTTATGTCTTGGGGAATACTTTTACAGCCTGACTTAATCCTGGAGAGTAATATTCTCAGTCTGAGTCCTGCAACGTTGCAGCAATATGGCATCAAAGGTCTGGTGCTGGATGTGGACGAAACCCTTGTGCCGCTCAAAACTGTGTCGGCTTCAGCAGAATTAGTGGCATGGGTAGAAGAAGTGAGGCAGGTTGCGTCTGTATGGTTAGTCAGCAATAATTTGAGCGAAGTGCGGATCAGCCGGATTGCCCAATCGCTTAACTTGCCCTATATCTTTGGAGCCATCAAACCCTCCCGGCGCAAGTTGCGCCAAGCTGTAGTGGAAATGAATCTGCCGGTGGAGCAAGTGGCAATGGTGGGCGATCGGCTATTCACCGATGTTCTGGCTGGCAATCGTTTGGGAATGTTTACGATTCTAGTGGAGCCGATCGTTGATCCCACTGAAGCAGTGCAGCACTCTCCCGTCCGTTCCTTTGAAGTTTGGCTCTCCCAACTATTGGGGGCGACATTGCCTGCAAAGCAACAAAACGCGACAAATCTAGATAAACCGTGACTAAAGCAGACGTGACGTTAAGAAAATTGAAGTGAATTGCATCTCTTCTCATAATCTGTCATTCTGAATACAGATTAAATGGGGTCAGCTCGCATAAAGACCCTAAATATAGATCCTGTGAATAAATAACGTAAAGCGCTGAACCTCATCCATAGAGTGTTTGGCGCTTTACACTTTATAAAGTCACAGGAGTCAACATGCGAATCTTTACTCATAAATGTGCCAGCGGTAATGCTTTTACTGAGTTTCTCACCCTTTCCCTCACCTCCGAGGAGCGTACCCGCAGTCGCCACCGATACATCAGCGATGAGGGCACAGAGCTATATTTGCAATTGCCACGGGGCACTATTTTGCAGCATGGCGAATGTCTGAGCAGTGAGCAGACCCCAACTCTTGTGAGAATTGTGGCAAAACTAGAACCCGTCCTCACCGTGCGAGGACAAGCCGGGATAGACCTGCTGCGGGCTGCTTACCACCTGGGCAATCGCCATGTGCCGCTGGAGATTACCGTTGATTACCTGCGCCTCTCCCCCGATCGCGTGCTTCAGCATTTGCTAGAACATTTGGGACTATCTGTGCTCCAAGAGATTGCGCCCTTCCATCCAGAAGCAGGAGCGTACAGTCATACTCACCATGACAGCCAGACCCACCATGATAGCCAGACCCATCACGACGAGGTAGCCCACGCCCATGATTGATTCCGAGTTGTCGTTGCTCTCGCTGTTGCAATTAACCAGTCCAGGGTTGCCCGTGGGAGCTTACAGCTACTCTGAAGGGCTGGAAAGCCTGGTTGCTAACGGCGTGGTGACCGATGGAGCGGGGTTAAAAGCCTGGCTCACTCAAGAATTGCAGGGGGGAGCGGCGCGGTTAGATGCTGCTGTCATGGTACGAGCCTATCGATCGAGCCTCCAGGGGGATTTAACCGGACTGCAAGCCTGGAACCACTGGCTCTCGGCTGCACGGGAAACCGAAGAACTGCGCCATCAGAGTTGGCAGATGGGCTATTCTTTGTTGCGGCTCCTCTGGCAGATGATCCCAGCCGATTCAGGAACAGGCAAAACGACTGAACTATTGCGGCACTTAGGAAACCCGATCGCTCCCGATGCACTCCACCAGGATGTGAATTTTGCGATCGTCTTTGGGCTTGCCGCCGCCTACTGGCAAATCGACGAGGGATTAGCTTTGCTGGGTTATCTCCACAGTTGGGCCACAAATTTAGTCGGGGCTGGCGTGAAACTTATCCCCCTAGGGCAAACTGTGGGGCAACAAATCATCCAGGATTTACAAATTCCCATCTACCACGCCAGGCAAACCATTTTAGAATTAACCGATTCTGACTTAGTTAGTTGTACTTGGGGTCTCAGTCTGGCTTCCATGACTCACGAAACCCAATACAGCCGCTTATTTCGCAGCTAAATATTTTGGAGAGAATCTATGAGTGCATTTCGAGTTGGGGTGGCGGGGCCGGTGGGGTCAGGTAAAACAGCGCTGGTCGATGCTCTGTGCAAGCTCATGCGGCACCAACACCAAATTGCGGTGGTCACCAACGATATTTACACTCAGGAAGATGCAGAGTTCTTAGTCCGCAGTCAGGCTCTGGAGCGCGATCGAATTGTGGGGGTGGAAACGGGCGGCTGTCCCCACACGGCGATCCGGGAAGATGCCTCAATGAATTTGGCAGCGATCGACCAGCTAGAGCGTCGCCTCACCGATTTAGATTTGCTGTTTGTCGAAAGCGGCGGCGATAACCTAGCTTCCACCTTCAGCCCTGAACTGGTAGACCTGACGCTTTACGTTATTGATGTTGCAGCCGGAGACAAAATTCCTCGCAAGGGCGGCCCTGGCATTACCCGATCTGATTTGCTCGTCATCAACAAAATTGACTTGGCTCCCTATGTCGGGGCTGACCTCACCGTCATGGAGCGAGATGCACGGAAAATGCGAGATGAGAAACCGTTTGTGTTTACCAACTTGAAGACGCACCACGGCTTGGAGACGATCGCTGAGTTTATCCGCTACCACATGGGACAGTAGGCAACTCCCGCAGCACTCCAGAGTCTTTGTATACACAGCTACAAATCCATCGCTAGACAACGCTCTATTATCACAAACATCTTGAGTTACTGGAATTCGAGCTGAAGGAGGATGACAGAAAGAGTTTGATTGATAACTTTTTTAGCCAGTCCTCTCTAAAGCTAACTCGTAGCTTATCTATTTTGTTTGGTGAGGAGTGAATTAGGAATACGATGGCACAACGATTTAACCGACGGAAGTTTATTCTCTATAGCTCTGCAACCGTGGGAGCTAGCCTATTTTTGAAGGGATGTATTGGTACAACCACCACCACAACGTCTCCCACGGCTGGATCTCCCACGGCTACTCCCACCAGCGGCGGTAAAACAATCAAGGTAGGCATTCTCCATTCTCTGAGCGGCACGATGGCGATTAGTGAAAAGAGTGTGGTAGATGCAGAACAGTTGGCGATCGAAGAGATCAACAAAGCAGGCGGGGTATTGGGCAGCCAAATCGAAGCAGTGGTCGAGGATGGGGCTTCCAACTGGGACACATTCCGCGAAAAAGCCACCAAACTGATCGACCAGGATAAGGTGGTCACCGTCTTCGGTTGCTGGACTTCTGCCAGTCGCAAAAACGTGCTACCCGTGTTTGAGTCCAAAAATCACATGCTGTGGTATCCCGTGCAATACGAAGGGCAGGAATGCTCCAGGAATATCTTCTACACAGGGGCTGCTCCCAACCAGCAGATCGAGCCAGCGGTGGAATGGCTGCTGAAGAACAAGGGCAAGGAATTTTTCCTGGTAGGATCGGATTACGTTTTCCCCCGCACTGCCAATACCATTATTAAGGCGCAACTGGCGGCGTTGGGCGGCAAAACTGCCGGTGAGGACTACCTACCTCTGGGCAACACTGAAGTTACCCCCATCATCACTAAAATCAAAGCGGCTCTACCCAATGGCGGCGTGATTTTCAATAGTTTGAATGGAGACAGCAATACGGCGTTCTTCAAGCAGATGCAGGGCGCAGGTTTGGGCCCAGACAAGTACCCCACGATGTCTGTGAGTATCGCTGAGGAAGAGGTGAAGGCGATCGGCGTGGAGTACTTAAAGGGGCATTACGCCGCATGGAATTACTTCCAAACCGTCAATTCTCCAGCCAGCACGAAGTTTGTGGATGCCTTCAAAGCCAAGTATGGGGCCGATCGGGTCGTCAATGATCCGATGGAAGCCGCCTACATCATGGTTTATTTGTGGAAGCAGTCTGTGGAGAAAGCAGGCACCGCCGATGACCTAGATAAGGTGCGGGCCGCTGCCTTGGGTCAGACCTTTGAGGCTCCTGAAGGCAAGGTGACGATGGAAAACAATCACCATCTCTCGAAGTTCGTGCGCTTAGGTGAAATTCGCGATGATGGTCTGTTCAATATCATTTACGAGTCGAAGGAAGCGGTCAAGCCAGTACCTTGGAACCAGTTTGTGGCTGACACCAAGGGATTTGCCTGTGACTGGTCTGATCCCGCCAAGGGAGGGAAGTACAAGGTGTAGCGACAGCACCCAAACTAGGGATTTAACAATTTAAGGCGATGTGCAACTTAAAATCTGCCCTCATCCCCCAGCCCCTTCTCCCGCTGGGAGAAGGGGAGCCGATCTAAGTCTTAGCCCCTCTCTCCTTTTGGGCTTGTCATTACCAACATTTTTGAAAAATCTTCGATCTTTCAAAAATGTGAATTCTAAACCTCTCAGAAGGCCCAAATTGTCGCCCGAACCGCCCCCCTGCCCCCCAATTCTGGGGGGTTCTGAGATCGAAGTCCCCCAGAATTGGGGCCTTAAAGCCTTTCAGGCATCCATGAAAAGGGGGCAAGTGCAAGATCTAAAGCATTTGTCAGACACTCTCTAAGCTTTTTAAGAGATGTTGGTAATGACAAGCCTTTTGGGAGAGGGGTTGGGGTGAGGGTGGTTCGGAAAAGGGGTGAGGGCGGTTCGGAAAAGTTGCACATCGTCTAATTTAGATCCCCGGATTCTGCAGGAGTTCTGGTGATCGTACCAAAGATGTCAATCTTCAACGGGTCTAGTTAGGAGCAAGTGTATTGGCTGGAATCCTTGATGGACTGTTTAACGGCATTAGCATTGGCGCAGTTCTCTTAATGGCTGCCTTGGGCTTGGCGATCGTCTTTGGGCTGATGGGCGTGATCAACATGGCCCACGGCGAATTGATGATGTTGGGCGGCTACACGACATTTGTGGTGCAAAATAGTTTCAAAAACTTGGGCGAGTCCTGGTTTGAAGTCTATGTCTTTGCTGCCCTGCCGATCGCCTTCTTGGTAACTGCCTTAGTTGGCTTAGCTCTGGAACGGGGGGTCGTGCGGTTTCTCTACGGACGACCCTTGGAAACCCTGCTAGCGACATGGGGCGTGAGCTTAATCCTGCAACAGTTTGTGCGGAGTGTGAATTGGGTATTGGCGATCGGTCTCGCGCTCTTCTGCTTGCTGTTTTTTGGCGGATTGTGGTTCATCTCCCGTCGAGCCGACTTTCCTCGCATTCGTGGCGGGGTTATTGCCATCCTGTTGCCTCTCTCCGCTGCTCTGACTTTTCTCACGGGAAAAATTCTATCCGGGACTTATAAATTGGCCGTCACTAAACCCTGGTTTGGGGCACAAAACGTCGATGTGACTGCCCCGAAATGGCTCAGGGGAGGATTGGTTTTAGGCTCGTTGCAATTGCCCTATGCTCGTCTTTTCATCATCGGGTTGACGCTTCTGTGCATTTTGGGAATCTACCTATTTCTGCAACGCTCTCCTTGGGGCTTACGAATCCGGGCGGTCACCCAAAACCGCACGATGAGCGCCTGCTTGGGTATTCCAACCACAAAAGTAGATGCTCTGACCTTTGCCTTGGGGTCTGGACTGGCGGGAATCGCTGGCTGCGCGGTCAGTTTTCTGGGACCAGTGGGGCCGAACACAGGACAAATTTACATTGTCGATACCTTTATGGTGGTGGTGGTTGGTGGGGTCGGCAACTTGCTGGGCAGTATCATTGCTGCCATGAGCATTGGTGCCGCCAACTATATCATTGGTTCTGGAGTAGTGCTCCCTATTTTGGGGAGTGCTGCTAGCTATGTGGCAAGTTCTGAAATATTAAAGCCTCTGCTCAGTGAGATAATCAAGTCCGTGACAGGCTTCTTCGAGTTCTTTTCCACGATCCCCATGGCTAAGGTGATGGTTTATGCCTTGATTTTTGGCTTTCTGCAACTGCGTCCAGCCGGGATCTTCCCGCAAAAAGGACGGATGGCAGATGGATAGGAGGAATCATGACGGATGACGTTGGGTCTAAACACCGACAGGGCGATCGAAAACGGCTGATGGAAGCGGCTGTGGTGCTGGCGATCGTCCTGTTTCTCATTTTTGTCATGCCCTCGTTGCTAACTGCTGTGGGGCAAAGCTTTCGGCTCAAGTTGCTAGGGCGTTTTCTCGCCCTGGCCATTGCGGCTCTGGGAATTGATTTGATTTGGGGCTACACAGGACTGCTCAGTTTGGGGCATGGTATTTTCTTCGGTCTAGGAGGTTACGCGATCGGGATGCACCTCAAGCTCCAGATCCCGCCCGGAGAACTCCCCGACTTTATGGGACTGTACGGAGTTACCACGTTGCCTTGGTTTTGGCGGCCCTTTTACTCCTTTCCGTTCACCTTGGTGGCGATCGTGCTGATCCCCTCCCTTTTGGCTGGATTCGTGGGCTACCTGGTTTTTCGCAGCCGCATCAAGGGGGTGTATTTTTCCATCCTCACGCAAGCCGTCACCATTATCTTTTTCAACTTTTTCAATGGACAGCAGCGCTTGGTGAACGGCACCAATGGGTTGATTGATTTCAAAACATTGTTAGGAGCCACAGTCAGCGATCCCAAAACCCAATTTGGCTTTTACTGCTGCACCATCATCGTTTTGGTCGCCGCCTATGCCCTCTGTCGGTGGCTGACCAGCGATCGGTTTGGGGCTCTATTAATTGCCATCCGCGACGACGAAAGCCGCACCCGGTTTCTGGGCTATGATCCTGCCGAAGCCAAAACCCTGGTCTTCGCCGTCTCCGCTGCCTTGGCGGGGATCGCGGGTGCCCTCTACACCTTGCAGAGCGAGTCCATTTCTCCCCGCAGTATGGATGTCGCTTCCTCGATCGAAATGGTGATTTGGGTAGCAGTTGGCGGGCGGGCAACCTTGGTCGGAGCCATTCTCGGAGCCGTCCTGGTTAATTTTGCCCGCAGTTTGCTGAGTGAGCAATTCCCTGAAATTTGGCTATTTTTCCAGGGGGCGCTGTTCCTGCTGGTAGTGCTAGTGCTGCCCAATGGGATCATCGGCTGGTGCAGAACCAACGGTCACGAACTGGTGTTGAAGCTGCTGAAACGATCGCCGATCGCCACCGCCACCTATCCCAGCCTGGAACAAGACTTGGATGTGCAGCAAGAACGCCGAAAATTGGAACCGAAAGAGTAGTTCTACCATGATCAACCCCGATCGCATTCTAGAAATCGAAAACTTGACCATTAATTTTGACGGTTTCAAAGCGCTGAGAAACCTTAATTTCCACATGGAAACAGGGGAATTGCGGGTCATTATTGGCCCCAATGGTGCCGGGAAAACCACTTTTCTCGACGTAATCACGGGCAAAGTAAAACCCACAGAGGGACAGGTGCGATTCAAGGGACGCAATCTGCGCGCCCTGTCGGAACACCAAATTGCTCGGCTGGGGATCGGGCGCAAATTTCAAACTCCCCGCATTTATTTGAAGCTGACTCCCCGCCAAAATCTGGAGCTTTCCTGCAATCGAGACAAGGGAATTTTGCCCACCCTCATCCAGAAAACGCCTGTGGCGGAGCGACGGACGGTGGGTGGACTTTTGGAAACCATCGGGCTGGTTCCCAAGGCAGATATTGCCGCTGCTCTCCTCTCCCACGGGGAAAAACAACGGTTGGAAATTGGTATGTTAGTTGCCCAGTCCCCCGATTTATTGCTAGTGGATGAACCCGTTGCTGGTCTGACTGATGAGGAGACGTACTTAACCGGAGAACTGCTCACCTCGCTGGCTGAGAGCCATTCGATCATTGTAATTGAACACGATATGGAGTTTGTGCGACAGATTGCGCGGCAGGTCACCGTACTCCACGAAGGCAGTGTGCTTTGTGAGGGCACGATCGACGAGGTGCAAAGTAACCCGCGAGTTATCGAAGTCTACCTGGGACAACCACAGGAGGAACCCCATGCCGCCGCTTAACCAGAGCATTCCCGCTGTTTCAACAGAGCAGAACCTGTCCGTTCCGATGCTCCAAGTGGCTGCCCTAGATGTGTACTATGGCGAAAGTCATATTCTGCGTCAGGTGGATTTGACCGTACATCCAGGACAAATGGTGTGCCTCATTGGGCGCAATGGAGTCGGAAAAACCACCCTCCTCAAATCCATCATGGGACTATTACCTCCCCGCCGGGGCACGATTCATCTCATGGGCGAATCCCTGTCAGGGCGTTCTCCCGACCAACGCGCTCGGAAGGGAATTGGGTATGTTCCCCAAGGACGGGAAATCATTCCCCGCTTAACCGTGCAGGAAAATCTGATTCTGGGATTGGAAGCGCGTCCCAAAGCTCACCAAGCAGCGGTACAAGATTCCCTAGAGCAGGTGTTTGAACTCTTCCCGGTGCTGAAAACGATGCTGGCAAGGATGGGCGGAGATCTCAGCGGGGGACAACAGCAACAGTTGGCGATCGGCCGGGCGTTGATGGGGCAACCCCGCCTATTGGTACTAGATGAACCCACAGAGGGTATTCAACCGTCCATTATTTTGGAAATTGAAGCGGCGGTTCGCAAAATTGTCACAACAACAGGAGTCTCGGTGCTGCTTGTGGAACAACACTTGCATTTTGTCCGCCAAGCTGACTGGTACTACGCCATGCAAAAGGGCGGGATCGTTGCTTCCGGGATGACTAGCGATCTCAGCAATGATGTCATTCAGCAATTTCTGGCGGTTTAGATTAACCAGTGTCAAATTGCGATCGGCTTTGCAGAAGATACCAATCAATAGACTGCCGCAACGCTTCGCCAATAACTTGCAAGGCTGTGTTGACGGCGACATCAAAGGGCGCGATCGTCAACAAGACATTCGCCGCCATTTCAATGGCTTCCAAGAGGCAATGTTCCAAAAAAGAGTTGCAATAAGTGCGAGTAGCGTGAATTGGCATAGGGCAAACTACACCTCGATCGACCAATCTTGAACAGCAAGTCCTGGAACTTTCTCAAAGTCTTGCAGATTTCGGGTGAGCAGAATACCAACGTGGGTGAGCGCGATCGCAGCAATTCGTAAATCTTGCGTCCCCACTCGCAGCCGTTGAGCCTTGAGTGATTGATAAACTGTGTGAGAATTTGCATCATACGGAAGCACCTGAAACTCAGACACAGCATGACTGTATTTATCAATTGCTCATACGCATTTGATAACGCCGCTCCCTCCCTTGCCTGAGCCACTTGTGCCAATCGTCCCCGCAACTGTTCTTCAACGTTGATTGCTGTTGTTGTTAGTTGCACCTGGTTTGTCCTCAACCGCTCGATGACCTGTGGGTGATTGCGTCCATACAAACTGAGATGATCGGTATCTAGAATGTATAAGGTCATCTCTCTGCTTCTGTTGCATTAGCTTCCCGACGAATGGTTGCCAGCTTTTCCATCCAATCCTCAAAGGTAGAGTCATCGGCAAAAATTCCGGCATATTTCATTGACATCACCTCACTAAGCTGCTCAGTCAAATTCACCTCGATCGTGACAAATTTTCCTCCTGCTAACTGAGACTGTAATGCGGTTTTCGCTTGGGCGATCGCGTCCTCTTCACTCGTACCTTCCCCCGTAATGGCAGGCATCCCGACGATCGATGCCACGAACCGCTGATTTGGTTGACTCTGAATAAAGACCTGATATTGCATCGTTCTATTCCTTCGGCGCATCATTTATCAGTGTATCGTAGCGATTTCAGCGGGGTATTTTCCTGTTCCGGTATGGTGAGGCGAGTTTGTACTGGGAGGGGCGATCGATCTTGTGCGCTTCGTGTTCGGGATGTTGGACTACGATCGCAAACTCCTGGATTAGTGAGGCTTGGGAATTACTCAGTAGGTTCTTCGGGCAACAAGGGCGCGATCATTGCTAATAATTCAGGAATCTCCTGTTGGATGACTGCCCAAATAACATCAATGTCTACATAGTCATATTGGTGAATCAGAATATCTCGTAGTCCTGCAATTCGTTTCCACGGAATTCTTGGATGCTGCGATCGAAACTCTCGCGATAAGCGTTTAGTTGCCTCCCCAATAATGACGATTTGATACAAAATAGCAGACTGTCGCAGATCATCCAGTTCTAACTGCTCACGAGTTAGCTCTCTGGCAAACTGTAATGCTTGTTGTCCAGCTTTAAAAATATCTAGCAACGAAGCATTATCTCTTGACATAAACTAACTGTGCTGTTGACAAGATTTCTTGGCGACGAATCCAATTTTTGCTTTGCTCAATCGATTTCTTAGTTGATATATCGACTTCTCGACTAAAGATTACTTCCAATTCTTCTTTCATCTCAAGCAATGCCAACAGCCCCCATCGAGCATTGATAAACTTCACCATGACATCAATGTCGCTATCGGGACGAAAATCATCCCGCAGCACCGAGCCAAACAGATAAAACTCCTCAATCTGCCAGCGTTGGCAAAAATCGCCGATCGCTGCCTCAACTGCCAAGACACTCGTTGCTTGGGAAACCAGTCGCGCTTCGATTTCAGGCTCTAGTTGTGGTGCGATCGCCATCATATAGTCCTCTTGATAGCCCCATTGTATTAGCCCTACCTCGACCTGCACCCAACGAAAGTTAAGACTAAACTCAACGAAAGTTAGGGATAGATCCCCAAATTTCGTTGATCCAACCCCTCAACCTTTGACCAAAGCATTTCAATTTCAAGACTAGCGACAGATGGAAAGCATCTGATTAAGCTGTTTTTCAATTACAGTTTCACAGCAACTTAACTACAAGTCAGTTGAGCCAAAAGTTTCTACCTACCAAGGAGATGATGAGATTGACATTTCCGTACAACGAGCGATGCAAGCGTAAGGCATCGCTCTCTAAACAGGTTTATTTGTCATCATAAACAGCATATTTCCAGTTTCTTCAAACTTTATCGTCGCTTAGCTCGTGGCAGATTTGAGGCAGATATCGATCGCTATTACCCAAATGATGACAATCCCTACGACGGAGGCACATCTCCTAGTTTTTTCTCCCAGAATAGCGCTTTGCCCATTTGAGGATTTAGTTCATAGCCACTGAATCCAAACGCTTTGTATGCTGACTGGGCAACGTGGTTTCCTTCCAGCACCTCTAGGGTAAGTTTGCAGCAACCCAAGTTGAATGCAATGTCCTCTGCTTTCTTCAACAATAACTTGGACAAACCTCTTCCACGGTAGGGCAAAGCAACAATAACATCGTGGATATTCAGTAATGGCTTGCACGCAAATGTAGAGAATCCTTCTAAGCAAACCAGCAGTCCTGCGGGTTCGGCATCAACAAAGGCAAGAATAACGTGAGCTGATTTTCTCTTCAAAAGCTCCGTTGGGAGATTTTCCCTGACATCGTTAGACAAGCCTTGACCACAACCCATTGGGTCAAGGGCGTAGGCATCCATTAATTGAACCATAGCCTCCGCATGAGCAGTTAAACTAAGATCCGCTTCAACAATGTCAATCATCTTGAATTTTTTGACTATGCAACTATTGACAGAGCAAGGGGCTGAGTCCCCTTGCTCTGGAAATTTGTGTGCGTAATTTAGACTATGGCTTATCCCCAATTCGGGTAAGATTCAGCGTATGGGCTGACCAGCGCTGACGATACACCTCATAGAGGAGCATTCCAGCGGCAACCGAAGCGTTGAGACTAGGAGTTTTGCCTTGTAGAGGAATGGAAACGAGGACATCGCAACTGCGCTGCGTCAACAAGCTCAGTCCATCTCCCTCTGCCCCAATCACCACCACAGCGGATTCCGCAAAGGGCACTGTGTAGACTGGATTGCTGGCCGTGGCGGCGGCACCATAAATCCAGAAACCAGCATCCTTCAATTCCTGGAGGGCCCGACTCAGGTTAACCACTCTGGCGATCGGAAATGTTTCCAACGCACCCGCCGCCACCTTCATGACCGCTGAAGTAATGCCCACGGCTCGACGTTGCGGAATCACCAATCCCTGCGCTCCCAAGGCTTCGGCGCTGCGAATGATGGCACCGAGGTTGTGGGGATCAGTAATACTGTCTGCCACCACAATTACCGGCCGATCGCTACTGGCCTTAGCCTGGGTAATTAAATCCCCCAGTTCCAGGTAGGTGTAGGGCGCAACTTGGGCAGCAATTCCCTGATGCACTGCGCCTTGGGTAATTTGGTCGAGGCGATGATGATCCACTTCGTCAATGACGGTGCCATTTGCCTTCGCCTGTTCCAGCAAAGAGTGGAACCGGGGATCATACCGCAGCTTGGTGTTGACCCATAACCGATTGAGTTGACGCTCATTTTCGATCGCCGTCAGCACCACATGCCGCCCATAAATCAAATCTGTATCTTCAGTAGTATCAACCTCTGCAATGGGTGATGGTGTAAAAGCAGCTTGTCTGGAATCGGTTCTGGAATCGGTTCTGGGACGATCGCCATAGGCGGGTTGTCTCCGCTCAAACTTTTCAAATTTGGGGGCTGACTCCGATCGGCGAGAGGCACCGCGATCGGGACGATCGGAGTACGATCGCTCCGATTTGTTGAATCTGGGGGAGCCTTCCGAGTCAGCGCGGCGGGGGCTACTGCGATCGGGGCGATCAGACTGCGATCGATCAGGCTTAGCGAATTTATCGGACTTCTTAAATCTAGGGGACGCATCCGAGTCAGGGCGGCGACGGTGGATCGGGTTTGGACTCCCTCCACTTGCCTCGTCTGTGCTGAAGGAGTCCCGTTCTGCTCGGTTAAATCTGGGGGATGCATCCGACTCAGGGCGACGTGGATAGCCTCTCCCTTCATTGCTTCTCCCTTCATAGCCTCTCCCTTCATGGGTAGAGGACGATCGCGCTTTCACTGGCATGGATTTTGCCGCCGATCGCACCCGAATGGGCTTGACCGTAGCGCCAGACTCCCGCTCGTCCCAATTTCGCTTCGAGAACTGCTCCGGCTTGTCTCCCCGGCTATCGTCTCGATCGTAACTGCCTCTGGTAATGCGTTTCGAGAATTTCTCTGGCTTGCCACCCCGGTTATCGTCCCGGTTGTAGGTGCCTTTGATGATGCGTTTCGAGAACTGCTCCGGCTTGTCGCTCCGGCTATCGTCTCGATCGTAGCTGCCTCTGGTAATGCGTTTCGAGAATTTCTCTGGCTTGCCACCCCGGTTATCGTCCCGATTGTAGGTGCCTTTGATGATGCGTTTCGAGAACTGCTCCGGCTTGTCGCTCCGGCTATCGTCTCGATCGTAACTGCCTCTGGTAATGCGTTTCGAGAATTTCTCTGGCTTGCCACTACCCCCATCGTCCCGGTTGTAGGTGCCTTTGGTGATGCGCTTGGAGAATTTCTCCGGTTTCTCAGCCCGGCTATCGTCTCGGTTATAGGTGCCTCTGGTGATCCGCTTCGAGAATTTTTCTGGCTTTTCACTCCGGGACTCGTCCCGATCGTAGGACTCTCGGTCAGTCCGATCGCGTTGGACAGCAGGTTTGCGCTTGGACGCTTGATATTGGGCAGATTTGCCCCGGAGCTTGGGTCTGGGATGTTGAGCAGTCATGACAGTAGGGAAGGCCGTAGGGCGTAAAGAGCAGGAAGCGAACGGAGAACTAGAGAAGGGAGAAACGAAAAAGACTTCGGAATAGCTTCCGTAGCATTTGGGATTTAATCCCTGGTGTATTTCTCCCCGATTGCAAAGGGCAGAAGCTCAAGGAGCGGGAGGGAGTTGCAAATACGTGAGGATTTGAATCAGCCGGGGGCGATCGGTTAGATAGAGATAACCAATGAGGGTTTCGAGGCTGGTTGCTTGCTGATAGATTTCGGGTTCAAGCCGCTTCGGGCCACTAGAGGCGCTGTTGCGTCCGCGCCTCAGGATCTCTAGTTCAGCGCTAGTTAGATGGGGATGGAGCGATCGTAAATGCTGGGCTTGAGCTTCTGCCCGGACTTGGGCAACCACTTGCTGGTGGTAGGCGTGAATCCGTTTGGGTGGCAGACTGTATTGTGTACGGATGTAGAGTTCATAAACGGCATCTCCCAGATACGCTAGGGTGGCTGAAGGTACTTGCTGAATTGACATTGCGATCGGTGCAGTAAACAGCCCTTCCAGCAAGACCGTTGTGTAAAATTGCAAAAAATCAGCGTCTGGGTTTTCTGGGAACTCTACTTGAATCTCCACTGTATCTCATCGACTGTATTGCGTCATTGAGCTTAACTCTGATTCCTACCGCTAAGGTAGCGTAGCAGATCTAATCGCCAATAATTAGAATTTTTTAGGAATTTAATTATAAACCCACAAATGGCGATCGAACAGAGATATTCCTAGGGAATATAAATTGGTGTCGGCTCAATTTCCAACTGAGCGCGCCAATCGGTGACTGATAGATCCCAATGTTCCTCCCATTTCTGTGCCAGGAGAGGTCTTGCTTTGGCTCCCATGCGATACCCCACTGCAACCCGGTCTAGCAATGTATCTAACGTATCCGGTGCTTTGAACAAACTACTCAGCAACCCGCCAGACACTAGCACAAGGGCGATCGTCCGCCGAGTTTGGGCCAGTTCAAACGCCTTTAGCCCCAATTCCCCCGCCACATCGGTGCTGAACCCCGTCACAATGTGCCAAATGTCGTGGGTTTGGCGCAGACGCAGCAACACATAACTAATGTCATCCTTCACTTCGATCGGGCGATAAAAGTTGGGATCAAAGCCAGACTCAGTTAGGTAGGAGGCGTAGGCATAGCCCAGGGAATCGGGCGGATAGGTGAGCAATAGTTCCAGGTTGGGGGACGGGGCAATGTATCGCTCTTGGATCAGCGCCGCCACCCCTGGCTTTTGCTTGACAAACTCCACCGCATGGCGCGTTGCCTCAGTGTGCCGCAGCCCATCTTCAATGTCGTAAACCGAATCTGTCTGTCCCGCATCTTTTAATAGAGAAACAACCCCTTTCAAGGTGTTCAAGAAATCAATATTGGTGTTCCGCAGTTTATCCAGCAACATAGAAGATGCCTCAAAAGTGTTGACAAAATAATCGGGTGGGGTGGATCTATACGTTCTTGCTTGGAGGTTGTTTGAAAAGGTATAAATTGTCGCCCGAACCGCCCCCCTGCCCCCCAATTCTGGGGGGTTCTGAAGATCAAAGTCCCCAGAATTGGAACCTTAAAGCCTTTCAGGCATACCAGAAAAGGGGGCGAGTGCAAGGTCTCCAGCACTTTTAAAACATCCTCTTAGTGCAATTAATTTAATAGAACTGCTCCTAATGCATCGATCGCGATTGCGTGATGGCGATAAAACGCTGGAAATTAGAGTGTGCTTGACGGGGATCGCTTGAAGGCTAATAAATCACCCTGATTTTTTCAGCCCTTCCCATAAACGTCTTCTTAACGTCAACAAGAATTGATTAAATTGCTCTACACATTTTAGGGGAACTGGGTGACTGGGGCTAGAATCAATTTAGATATAAATCATGTTAAAAGCGATGTGCAACTTTCCCGAACCGCCCTCACCGTTCGGCTGAGCGCTCACGTCGAAGCCCCAACCCCTCTCCCAGTAGGGGAGAGGGGCTTAAGACTTAGATCGGCTCCCCTTCTCCTCTAGGGAGAAGGGGCTGGGGGATGAGGGCAAACTTTAAGTTGCACATTGTCTATGTTAGATAAATTATTAGGTCGATTCTGTGAGCGTTTCACGACTCCTTCAGAGAGCTAAATTGGTGCGCCGATCGCATCTGGCTGTGGTTATGCTGCCTGACGAGGCCACTGCCTTCCAAGCGTATCGGCTATTGCAGGCCCATGGAATTTCGCCAGAGCATTTAGCGATCGTGGGAGAGGGGTATAGCAGCCCTGAGCGGGTTGGACTCTTGGAACCCATGCAGATTGCGATGCACAAGGCCAAGATTTTTGCTTGCTTAACAGGTAGCACGGGATGTTTTATCGGGACGGCCCTTGTGTTGGCGTTGCACATTCACTTGCGTATTCCTCCCAACCCAGGTTTGATTCTCACTGTGCTGGCCGCTGGAATTATTTGTGGCTTTTGCGGTGCTTTTATCGGCGCTGTGGTGGGCTTTTTGGGGGAAGGCAATATCTCTGGGATCTACCGTCACCACCTGTCCCAAGGGCGTTACTTATTGATGATGGAAGGGCCAGAGAAGCTGGTGCGTTGGGGGCAGGAAATTTTGAATCATTACGCTACTCCTAAGATCTATTAGCGTGTCTGTCCACGTTAACAAGCTCAAGTAACCCTGTTCTGAGGCGAAGGCGTTGAGCGATCGTTAGGGTCGGCAGGGGTGCATCCCAGTTTTGTAACCGCCCAATCTACCCTCACCCTAAATCCCTCTCCCTAGGGAGAGGGACTTTGAATTCCGGCTCCCTTCTCCCTAGGGAGAAGGGTTGGGGATGTAGCTTGCTTCCCGAAGGGTGGGCGGCTCGGAGATCTGCAAAAGTGAGATGCACCCGTCGGCAGTAGCGCAGAAGATAGGTGCTAAGTAAACTCGAATGCTGAACTGAAACCAAGTTCAATGTCTACAGCTTGCTCAATTGCTGTCCAGTAACTATCCTCTAAAACTCCCTGTTGACGCTTGATTCTCCGAGCATCAACCGCCCGCATTTGACTCAGGTTGATGTATCGATCGCCATCTAGCCCGTTCTGCGAGGTCGGTGTGACATTCACCACAAATGGATAGGATTTTGCTCCGGGCAACAAAGGAGCAACGATCGTAGTCGCTCCATTTTGGTTGCCAATATCATTTTGCAAAATCAGACAAGGGCGTTCTTTACCAGTCTCACCGCCCACAAAAGGTTTTAAATCAACCCACCATATTTCTCCCCGTCTGCAGGTTAAAGTTCCATTAGGCATTTAAACCATCACTTACCGTGGCATCCCAAGCAGCTATCTCTGCTTGAAACTCTGGATCATTAACTTGCTCTGTGTAGGCGTTTTCTAATGCACCTATGAAAATTCGTCGCTTCTCTCTCAGAAGGACTGTGTTGATAAAACTACTGCGGTTGGTTGCCAGTTGATCTACAAAGTCTAGAACGTCGTCGTCTAGAGTAATACTAACTTTCTTACTCATGGTTCATTTTGCTTGCGACATTTTAGTAGGATTGATTTATCGCACTCCATAATCCTATGTCAATTTTAATCATCTTTGTAGAGTTTTCAGGGGCTAAAGACATCGCAGCAGTTAGCCAAGTTACATCTGGCCAAGTTACATCTGGTTTGTAGTTTCTGTCTATTCTGTTCCAGAGGACAGCTTGAGCCGGATATCCATGCGAGAATTACGTAGATAGAGTTTAAGTCGATCGCCATCCACCCATCTATGTATTTATGACCCCCAATTCCAACACCGTCACGCTGACGATCGCTTTCAATGACCCTGATTTGAACCCAGAGAAACGGGACGAGCAGGCGCAACGACTGAGGGATGAACTGAAAGAAATGGATGCGGTGGAGACTGTCGATCGCGTCCTTGACCCCAACCCACCGGAGGGAAACAAGGCTGTGAGCGCGTTTCTTGCGGGGTTGCTGAAGGCGGAGGTGACGGTTGGCAATGCTACAAAGCTGATGGGGTTCCTGGGCGATCGGCTTGGCAACAAACCCATTGAGCTTTCGGTAGAGGCGAACGGCAAGAAAATGTCGGTCAAGGCCAGCAGCCTGGAAGAACTGCAAGCTGCCATCAAGGCTGCCCAAGATTTCATCGCGTCGTAGGGTTCAATACTTCGGACACTTTTAAAGATGGTCTGCCCTCATCCCCCAGCCCCTTCTCCCAAAAAGGGAGAAGGGGAGCCGGATTGAAGTCCCTCTCCCCTTTTGGGAGAGGGATTTAGGGTGAGGGCAAAGGCTAACGGTACAAAGCGGGCTTCCAGCACTTTCATCAAAACTGTCCAGAGTATTAAGGGTTAGGTTGACATGGCAAAGCTGGCGCTGTTGATTGGGGTGAGTGAGTATGAGCCGGGGCTAAATCCGCTACCGACGGCGGTGCATGATGTGGTGGCGATGCAAGCGGTGTTGGCAAATCCAGAGATGGGCGATTTTGCCATCTCCGATATTACGGTGCTGTCCAATCCCGATCGCCAGACGATGGAAGATGCGATCTACAGCCTATTTGCGAATTGCCAGAAAGACGATCTGGTGTTGCTTTATTTCTCAGGACATGGTGTTGTCGATGACAGTTACGAGTTTTATTTTTCCACCCGCTTCACGCGCAAAGAAGTTGGGAATGGCCGCTTAGTCCCCACGACTGCGGTGGCGGCCCGATCGGTGCAGGGTTGGATGGAGCAAAGCCGATCGCAGTACCAGGTGATCATTCTTGACAGTTGTTTTAGTGGGGCATTTGCCAAAGGCGTAAAGGCAAAAGATAGCGGCAGCGTCAATCTAGAGCAGTTTTTAGGGGGCAAGGGTCGAGCCATTCTCACGGCTTCCACCTCTACCCAATATGCCCTGACCCAGGAAGGCTTCGACCTCTCAGTTTATACCCACTACCTGGTGGAAGGGATTCGCACGGGCGGGGCAGACTTGGATGATGACGGGTTCATTGCGGTGGAAGAGCTACACACCTATGCCAGTGCCAAGATGAGAGAAGCTGCCCCCGCTATGACTCCAGAGTTCTACCCCGTGAAGGAAGGCTACAAGATTCGGCTGGCAAAATCCCCCAAGGATGACCCGCAATTGCAATATCGTAAACGGGTCATCCAGATCGCCGAGGAAGATGAAGGTAATTTTTCTTTTATCAATCGTTCCTATTTAGACGATTTGCGGCGAAGCTTAGGGCTATCGGCGGATGTGACGATCGCGATTGAAACTGAAGAACTAGAACCCTACCGCCAGCGCCAGGCAAAGGTCGATCGCTATCACACTGTATTTTTGGCAGCTATCACGCAACGGTATCCTCTAACCGCTCGTGATCGCACTGCACTGAAGCGGCTACAAGAGCCTTTGAGCCTGCGAGATCAAGACATCGCGTTAATCGAAGCTCCAATTCTTGCCTCAAGACCTCGATTGCCCCAAGCATCAAAGCAACCAGCGCCAGCGCCTACTCCACAGTCTTCCCCCACCATCACTCGACAACAGTTTCTCAAGTGGACAGCCTTTGGCGGCGGTGGAGTGGTTCTTGCACTGATTGGTAATCAAATTTTCCAAAGCCAAAAAACACCTAAGACTCCAGAACCACCTCAGCTATTGACAAGCAATTTTGAGACGGTAACCGTGGATAACCGAGGACAAGTTATCAAGCGGACTCCTGGTAAAACAACGCTCTTCAAACAGGATCTGGGCAACGGGGTCACCCTGGAACTGGTCAAAATCCCAGCGGGCGAGTTTTTGATGGGAACTGCTGCCTCAGAGCGAGACACCCTGATCCGAGAGCTAACCCGATATGGCGTGAGCCAGAAGGATGCAGAAAAATGGGTGGGACAGGAGATGCCCCAGCATCGCGTCCAACTCCCGGAATTTTGGATGGGCAAGTTTGCCGTGACCCAGGAGCAGTGGCAACAGGTGGCGGGGTTGTCCAAGATTAAACGAGATCTCGACCCCGATCCGGCAAATTTCAAAGGGGCAAAACGTCCAGTGGAGCAGGTGTCGTGGGAGGAGGCGGTGGAGTTTTGCGATCGACTCTCTCGTAAAACCAACCAATCCTACCGGTTGCCCAGCGAAGCGGAATGGGAATATGCCGGCCGCGCTGGCACCGCCACCCCATTTTATTTCGGAGCCACCATCACCTCTGCCCTAGTGAACTGCGATGGCAGCAATCCCTATGGCGATGCCCCCAAGGGTGAGTATCGAAAACAAACCACTGAGGTGGGTAGTTTCCCGCCCAACGGTTTTGGCTTGTATGACATGCACGGAAATGTGTGGGAATGGTGTAGGGATGATTGGCATGATAGCTACACAGGCAAACCAGAGAACCTGAAGCAAAATGGTTCGCTTATATGGTCATCTAGCGATGTAACCAGAAAGTCTGTACGCGGCGGTTCTTGGGACGACAATCCCAGGTATTGCCGTTCTGCCTCTCGCGACCCCGATTCGCCCGTCAGCCGCAACCACCTTATCGGTTTTCGGGTCGTCTGTCGTGCTCCGAGGACTCTGTAGCCCTTTGCCCTCTTGCCCTTTTGCCCTCTTCTCTCTTTCCTTTTACCCTTCTTCTGCCTTTCCGCCTCTGGCGGATCGAATTTTTTGAGCGTTTTTGGCGAGGGCGCGAAACCGGGGTTCTGCGTAGGTTTGGGCTATACCAGCAGTTGTGGACAGAACCCCGGTTTCTTGTGTCCTGCATCCCACAGGTGGAAATTAGGGTGCTTGGTGAAAGGGTGGGGGCGATCGGTCTCAGGCTAGAAACCGGGGTTCTTTGGGCAATTTAGGGCGATCGAGTTGATCCTGGGCAGAACCCCGGTTTCTTCTGTCCTGCATCTCACAAACAGAATCTTGGTTTCTTGTCCATTTCCAGGCAAGCCGTCTCAAAAGCCTAACCCGCATCCAGTGTGAACAAGCAACAGCACTGTAGACGCTAAACTGACAGTGGCCGCATTCAGCCCCCTGCCATGACAAATCGCCTCGCCCAAGCCCAAAGCCTTTACCTGCGGAAACATGCAGAGAATCCGATCGACTGGTGGCCGTGGTGTGATGCCGCGATCGACACCGCCCGTCAGCAGGACAAACCAATTTTTCTCTCGATCGGCTATTCTAGCTGTCACTGGTGTACGGTCATGGAAGGGGAGGCATTTTCCAACGAGACGATCGCCGACTACATGAATGCCAACTTTTTGCCCATCAAAGTCGATCGAGAAGAACGCCCCGACCTCGACAGCATCTACATGCAAGCCTTGCAAATGATGACAGAGCAGGGAGGTTGGCCGCTCAATGTGTTCCTCACCCCCGATACCCTCGTGCCCTTCTACGGTGGCACCTACTTTCCCCTAGAACCTCGCTATGGGCGGCCCGCTTTTCTGCAAATTTTGCAGTCCTTGCGCCACTACTACGACACCCAAAAAACAGAGTTGCAAACCCGCCAGGGCAAGATGTTGGGCTATCTTCAGCAGTCCGCCACCCTTGCCGCCACCGAAACCTTGAGCCAAGATTTATTGCAAACCGGGTTGGACTATAGCGCTGGGATTTTGAGTTCTAGGAGCTACGGGACGAGTTTTCCCATGATTCCCTACGCAGAAGCAGCCCTACGGAGCAGCCGCTTTCCCACCCCATCTCGCTATGACGCTCGCCAACTTTGCACTCAGCGGGGGCTAGATCTGGCATTGGGAGGAATTTTTGACCATGTGGGTGGCGGGTTCCATCGCTACACTGTGGATGCAACCTGGACAGTGCCCCACTTTGAAAAAATGCTCTACGACAATGGGCAAATTGTGGAGTTTTTGGCGAATTTGTGGAGTGCTGGGGTGCAGGAACCCGCCTTTGAGCGGGCGATCGACCTCACAGCGCAGTGGCTCATCCGAGAAATGACCGCTCCCGAAGGCTACTTTTATGCGTCTCAGGATGCGGATAGCTTCACCCATGTCGCCGCCAAGGAACCCGAAGAAGGCGCATTTTACGTCTGGAGCTACCCCGAACTAGAATCGCTCCTGTCTGCCCCAGCCTTAACCGAACTGACAGAAGCGTTTACCGTCAGCGCCCAAGGGAATTTTGAGAGACAGATTGTCTTACAGCGGCGCTCTTTGGGCAAACTCAGCGACAGCCTAGAAGCAACCTTGGCTCAGTTGTTCCAGGCTCGCTATGGGGTGGAATCCTCAGCCCTGACTACCTTTCCCCCCGCCCGCGATAACCAGGAGGCAAAAACCTACCCCTGGACTGGCCGCATTCCCGCTGTCACGGATACCAAGATGATTGTGGCTTGGAATAGTCTCATGATTTCCGGCTTAGCCAGAGCCGCGATCGTATTCCAGCAACCCACCTACCTTGCCCTTGCTGCCCAGGCGATCGAGTTCATTTTGCAGCACCAATGGGTGGACGATCGCTTTCATCGCCTCAACTACGACGGCCACGCCAGTGTATTGGCCCAGTCCGAAGACTATGCCCTGTTGATCAAAGCCTTGCTGGATCTCCATCAAGCCTCGCAGTTTGCTCCCAGGTATTTGGAACAGGCACTGAGAGTCCAAGCTGAGTTTGATGATCTCTGGAGCGTGGAACTGGGCGGCTACTACAACACCGATCGCCACGATCACTTGCTAGTGCGGGAACGGAGCTATGCCGACAACGCGACTCCCTCAGCTAACGGCATTGCCATTGCCAATCTGGTGCGCCTCTCGCTCTTAACCGAGAACTTGGAATACCTCGATCGGGCAGAACAAGCCCTCAAAGCCTTTGGCAGCATCATGGAGAAATCGCCCCAAGCCTGCCCCAGTCTATTTTCTGCCCTCGATTGGTTCCGCAATCAAACCCTAGTCCGCACAACCTCGGCCCAGATTGCGCCACTCTTGACCCAATTCCTGCCCACCGTTGCCTGCGTCCCCACCCCCAATCTCCCCGCTGGCGCAGTGGCCCTTGTTTGCCAGGGCTTGAGTTGCAAATCTCCCGCCCTCAGCGAGGTTCAACTACAGGAGCAACTTGCCCAAAGTCAAATCCGGGGCGCATAGAATCCTTGGGAAATGGTTATATATGAAGTAATCTCACGTTTCCACCTGATTTCCAGTAGCGTATTACTAATAAGTTATGTTCCTGGCATAAAAATTCTGGAGAAGCAACCTCAAGAGTGCTTTTCTACTGTGTGTGTTATTAGCTTGCATGTTTCAAATTTTGGTCATAGATGATGATTTGGTTACCCGCGTGTTGCTGCAAAAGACGTTGCAAAAGCAGGGTTACAAAGTGGCGATCGCAGCCGATGGCGAGGAAGGGATGGTGATCGCCATGGAGTTGCATCCTGCCCTGATCATTTCTGATTGGATGATGCCGAAGTTAACCGGGCTGGAAGTTTGCCGTCAGGTCAAGGCTGATGCTGACCTGTCAGGGAGCTACTTTATTTTGCTGACAACTCGTGACGCGACGGAAGATCGGGTCAAGGGATTGGACACGGGTGCGGATGATTTTTTGGCCAAGCCCATTGAGCTAGACGAGTTGCGGGCGCGAGTCCGGGCTGGCTTGCGTATTTACCAGCTAAATCACGACCTGCAAGCGCAAAATCAAGCGCTAGAACAGTTGACGAGTGACTTGCAAACACAAAAGGGGCTACTGGAAGCTGAACTGATTGAGGCGGCTGAGTATGTCCGATCGCTGCTCCCCTCGCCACTAACCGGACAGGTGACGATCGAAAGCCGCTTTGTGCCCTCCAAACAGTTGGGCGGCGATTGCTTCGACTATTTCTGGCTAGATCCACAGTATTTAGTTATTTATTTATTGGATGTGTCAGGTCACGGAGTGGGGGCAACCCTACCCTCCATTACAGTCCTAAACCTGCTCCGCACGCAGTCTCTACCCGGTGCCAACTTCTACCAACCTGCCCAAGTCCTCAGGGCTTTGAATGAAATCTTCCAAATGGATAGCCAGGGCGATAAGTATTTCACGATTTGGTATGGCGTTTACACTCCCCACAATCGACAACTGCTCTACGCTTGTGCGGGTCACCCGCCAGCGGTGCTGTTGTCCCATTCTCCGACTGGGCAGACCCAAGTTCGACAACTGAAAACCGCGAGTTTGCCGATCGGCATGTTGCCCGATGTCCACTTCATATCCGATCGCTGTGAGGTGGAACCAGGCAGCACGCTCTATGTTTTTAGCGATGGGATTTATGAGATTTTGCAACCCGATGGCACCATTTGGGGATTGAAGGCATTCATTGAGCTACTTTGTAAAATCAGTGAAACCAGCCCCAATGATTTGGACGAAATATTACGGCACATCTATTTGCTGAATCAGAAGGACTCCTTGGAAGATGATTTGTCACTGTTGCAAATTGTATTTTCTTAAAAGATAGGTTAAAGAGTATTTAATCTGTGTTCCTTTGCTCAATGCTTCGGACAGTTTTTGTGGAGGTACTGGAAACCTTGTTGTACAGCCAGTATAGACCCTCACCCTAAATCCCTCTCCCAAGAGGGGAGAGGGACTTCAATCTGGCTCCCCTTCTCCCGTTCTGGGAGAAGGGGTTGGGGGATGAGGGCTAGCCATCGCAAAAATGTCCGAACTATTGTTTGCTCCTAACCTATTCCAGCTATATACCCAGGTTGTAAAACATCCCCGTTGGAAACTAGTGTTCTGTCAAGAAAATTTTGAGGGCGAAGACCCTCAAAATTTAACTCCAACTAACCTTCTGGCTTTCAGCTACCCGTCAATTAATGATTGACAGACTACTAGAGGGTTAGGCGGGGAATCGACCTATTTATTCAAGCAGCATATATTCAGGGCGTAATGTCCCCATGCTGATGGTGGACGATTCAGCTTGACACTATGCACTTGAAACTATGCAATTATTTGCTGAGGTGTTGACCCAACAGGGGTATGAGACACAGAGTGCGCTGAGTGGACAGGGAGCCTTGACGACGACGATCGCCACCTCGTTCCCCGCCCTCATTTTCCTAGATGTCATGCTGCCCAGACTTGTGCAGATGTTGGACTTTCTTTGTGGAGATAGTCATGGGTGCCCAACGTCCAACCATGACTATCGGCGCTCAGCAGGAGGGATGGAATTCACCCCCCAGCCGACTATGCCCTACTCGTCACCTGTTCAATCAGAGCTAAAACCGCACTGCGACTGAGCTTTTCCTCACCCCGATCGAGGGTATCGAGGGTGGCCCGTGCCAGAGCGAGGGGAATGCGGCAAAAATCCAAGGCGGGGCCAAGGGGCAATGCCCCAGTGTAAGCATCGGCTAGGGAAAGGTTGCGCTGAGCATAGGCATGAACATCTCTGGCACTCCAGCCATCCGGGAAGAAATTAACTCCCCGTGCCAAGTCTTCCGTGTGGTTACGGATAATGTTGACCGCTTGTAACCCCCGCCCATAGCCGATCGCGTAAGCTCGATTGGTTTGGGTGCCGTCATACCAACTCCACAAATCAGACAGCAGCAAGCCCACAGCACCCGCCACGCCAAAGGTATAGCGATCCAAGTCAGACTCGGTATGAATGCGCCAACTGTCCTCTGCCCAATGGGCCATCCGATCGGACATCGCTGCCGTGGCATCCCATACACGAGGGGCGATCGACATCGGCGCTAGCAAAGCCCATTCCCCAATGCGTAGGGAGACTTCTGGCAGGACGTTTTCGTAAGCAGACAGCGCAGAGGTAAAGTCATCCAGCGAGAGATCATCCGTTGCTGCCTGTAGGGTCAAACTAATGATTCGCAATAGCTTGGCTTTCAAGGCATTATCCATTTCTGGATGGTCTTCAATTTCATCGATCGCCCGCATACAGAGATAGGCCGATGAAACCGCCTCTTGTAGTCCCGACGGTAACAGACTAATTGGAATATAAAAAGTTCGACTTGTTTCTTTCAACATCTCTAGCGCATCTTTACGCAAATCCATCAACTCACTCCTCATTAATTGATTGCAAAATCCCACACTTGTTAAAGACCTGAGCTAGATAAGACGGGTATGCCAGCTCAAAGACCTCACGTTCTCCTTGAACCTTCCCCTTAGCTTCTGCCATTACCCCACTAGAATCAATAGTTACCATCGACGCTTCGCGTGATATAGGAGAAGCCTCAAAAAGTATTGACGATATTAACTCTCCGTTCTTTAACAATACTTCGGACAGTTTTTGTGGAGGTGCTGGAAACTCTGTTTGACATCCAGTACAGACCCTCACCCTAAATCCCTCTCCCAAGAGGCTTGTCATTACCAACATTTTTGAGAAATCGAAGATTTCTCAAAAATGTGAATTCTAAACCTCTTAGAAGTCCCAAATTGTCGCCCGAACCGCCCCCCTGCCCCCCAATTCTGGGGGGTTCTGAGATCGAAGTCCCCCAGAATTGGGGCCTTAAAGCCTTTCAGGCATACATGAAAAGGGGGCAAGTGCAAGATCTAAAGCATTTGTCAGACACTCTCTAAGCTTTTTAAGAGATGTTGGTAATGACAAGCTCCCATGTGGGGAGAGGGATTTAGGCTTCGACGTGAGCGCTCAGATGAACGGTGAGGGTAGGCTGAGTAGTTACGTTCACGAGACAATGAGCCTTTCAGAGGTTCTGAATAGCGCTTGATTGATAAGTTCTACTTAATTCAGGTGTACTGCTAAGTAGAATCCCTATTAAATAAAGGTTTTGCACTTGGTAAAAGCAACATTAAACCAAGTGGGGCAATTATGAAGCACGATCGCAATGGACAGGCAGAAATTCTTACCTCTGCTCAACTGAAAGAACTATTTGAGGTGCTGCACCCGCGCTATCAATTACTCTTTGGCATCTGCTACTACACGGGCTGTCGTATTTCTGAAGCGCTCCAGTTGCAGCGATCGGATGTGGGAAGGGAAACGATTGTGTTTCGCCGGGCAACCACGAAGACCAGGGCAACCCGTGAGGTGACGATCGCCCCTAGTCTGGCTGACCTTCCAGAGTAGGGCTATTTGTTCCCTCGCAAGACACAGGGACATATGACCTCGCAGGCTGCGGATCTGGCACTACGAGAGGCGTGTGATTATGTGGGGCTGCGTGGCGTTAGCACCCATGGTTTTAGAAGGACGGCACTGACTCAAATGTCACAGGCCAAGATACCTCTACGCACGATTCAATCGATTTCAGGGCATGAGTCTCTGGCGGCGCTGCAACGATATCTAGAGGTGAGTGAAGAGAATAAGCGGAGTGCTATTGCTGTTCTGGGGTTCTAAGCCTTAACATGAGTTGGTGTTTCATTGCTACTCAAACCCCAGGATCAACGATGAGGGTTAACTGTGAGGCTAGCCGCCCATCAATAGGCGTTGCTGGAGCCGATCGAGTCTCGTTTGGTGCAGAGTAGGGCGATCGTTAGGCTTTATTAAAATTGATCAGTCCACTGCAACATGGTAAGAGATGAGCCTTTACGAAACGCTAACACTATTTACCATCATGATCGTCCTTGCGGCAGTGCCCAGTTGCAGCGTGGCACTTGTTGTCACAAGGGCGGCAACTCTAGGCATTCGTAATGGCGCTGCCGTAGCAGCAGGGATTGTAGTGGGTGATCTGACTTTCGCTACTCTCGCCATTCTTGGAATGAGTGCATTGGCTGAGACAATGGGAACTTTCTTCGCTATTGTCAAATATATTGGAGCTGCTTATTTGATTTGGTTGGGTTTCAGCTTGATTTGTTCGCGGAAATCGACAGTGGTTCCTACGGCAAATTTTGGGGGTTCAACGATGATCGCAAGTTTTGCTTCTGGACTTCTCCTCACACTTGGAGATGTAAAGGCGATACTATTTTACGCTAGCCTTTTTCCAACATTTGTGGACATGGCGCGCCTTACGGTGCTAGACATTGTGGTGATTTTTGCAGTAACAGCTTTAACTGTTGGTGGTGTTAAGCTCATATATGCATTTGCCGCTCGATCAATTATTTCAAGGTTGCATACTCAGCGATCTCATCGCCATGCAAGGACTCTTGCAGGCAGCTTAATGATCGGAACAGGTACATACATCATTGTAAAAACCTAAGTTAACCTAAGCGAAGGGATCGCTCCCTCCGCTCGGCTTCAAAACCGTGCTTGCGCCTTTCAACGCACACGGCTCCTGAGATACCGACTCTTTGTCATAGACACCCGTTATACTGAGTGGGTCGATTCACTCAACTTTCCTGGCTTGCGACCTCCCGGTTGGCGGCTTGCGGGGTTCCCCCCTTATCCCACCGTAGCGACGAATCACCCGGCATTAGGCATGTAAACCGTTACTGAGCGCGCTCACTTGTCGGTATCCCGCCCTACGTCAGCATATCCTCTGGCTTTCCCAAAGGCATTGGCTTCTTAGGGCATCCTTCCCGTCTGTTGCATCCGGTTGGCACCGACTCAGCAAGCTGAGAGCAATAGAGGGTTACTTCGTTCCTGACTACCGTTGGTTGAATCGTTAGACCAGTGGCGCTCAGTCCGTTGAGGTTGTCTGTTTTCAGCGGAGATTGAGCCAGCAAGGATAGTTGACTTCGTTGGTCAGTTCCGAGAGATAGGGGACGATCGCGTTCCCGTAGGTGGTGAGAGGCGATCGGGGTCTAACAAATCATTGGAGCGGACAGGATAAGGATGGCTTTAGATAAGCTGAAATTGTCTGCTGCCGCTCAATTCAGCCGTTGGGCTTCTTTTAGTCTTTCGACAATTAGTGTTAAATATGGAGAGGCTTCGAGTAAATAAAATAATTAATACTAAGTGAAATATTTATCTAATGGAAAAACATATCGAAATTGTTAAAAGGTTTTATCAGGAATTAGACGATTCCAACTTTCCGGGCGCGACTAAGTTGCTGGATGAAGAATTTATGCTGATTCAAGCCGAGTCTTTGCCTTATGGCGGCAAGTATGCTGGGGTAACAGAAATCCAAGAATTTTTCGGAAAATTTTTTGCTTTTTGGAAGTCGTTTACAGTAGTTTGAGATCAAACCCGCCACAAAAGCTGTAAACTTTAGAGATGTAAAGGAGGGGGATTATTTTAGAGATGGGAGCCTATTCAATTGATTTACGGCGAAAAATACTCAGTGCGTGGGAAAACAAAGAAAATACCCAGAGAGAATTAGCAACACGATTTAAGGTGAGTTTGTCCTTCGTTCGGGACTTGTTACGTCGGTATCGAGAGACGGATGAGATTGCACCCAAGCCGCAAGGAGGAGATCGCCGCTCGAAAGTTAAAGGTAAAGCCGAAGAGTTATTAAAGACCATGGTGAGGGAGCGAAATGATATCTATCTGCGAGAAATACAAGCAGTCATGCAGGGCTATTTCATTCTAAATAAGTTCATTAACGTGTTAAGACTAAAGCTATCGAGACGTTGAGCTTGAGCCATGTTCGAGAACCCATGATGACGATATAAATTGAGAGCGAAATTACGTGCCAGTGCCCAACTTTGCACCAAAGGTGAGGTACGAATGCGAGAGGCATCCTCCCCTTGGGTCACATCTCGGACATAATGCACCTTGTTTTCCACCCCCCAGTACCCGCGAATCCGGTCTGCGAAAGCTTGTGCTGACTCAATAAACGAGGCGACATAGTAGCGAGTTTCGGTTGAGACTTTGAGGCGATTGGCGCGATGCACTTCGCGCTTTGATACCACTTGAATCAGGGTTTGCAGTCCTGGGAACTCAGGAATGGCAGCCAACTGGTGTGAAATGCTGACGGTGCGCTTTTCAATGCGACCGTGCCCTTTGTTCGTGTGCTGAACGCACTCTTGGGGTTGAAAATGGGTTTTGACGGCGTTGAGTAAGCCCGATTGGTTGCCTTTGAGCGCCCCCAAATAATCGTTGCCACTCTCAAGAATGGTCTGAACTGTTTTTTTGGGTGCTCATGGCATCAAAGGCAAAGACGACCCCTTTCACCACCATCTGTTCGATGAAGGCAGGCAGGGCGCTGATTTCATTGGTCTTTGCCTGGACTTCATAGGGTTCAAAAATTAATCCCCGCTCTACGATGTAGGCACTCACCAGCATAATGGCGGGGTGGGAGTCGCGGCTGGGGTCGTCACTGATCGATTCACAGGAGCCGCGCAGCACTTTACCATCCGTAGCCACTGTTTCTCTAGGCAATGGTTGAACCCCAAACAGCTTCGATAAGCAAGCCGCATATCGTTGATACTCGATTCGTAATAACGCTCGCCGAATTGTGCTGTAAGACGGTAAGCGTCCTTTGGGGGGTTGGAATAGGGCCACTAGCTCATCGTGATAGGCGTTCAGCCAATCCCCAATTGCCAGAAATCCGCGATTCCCAGCCGCAACCGCTAGGGTAAATAACGCCAGACATAGCGATTGCTGATGGCGTTGTCCTGCTGTGCGTCGCGTATCAACGAGGTCTGCAAAGATTTCAATGATGGCAGGTTGAGGCATCTGGTTTTAGGGTTAATCTTAGACGACTTCTCTACCCTATCAATTGCTCACTTAGAATGAAATAGCCTTGCAACCGTTGGCATTCGCGTCGTGCCCCTCAGTCAAACTCCCCCACCTTGACAGCGGCTTTGGCATCCACCGAAATGCGTAAGGTGTGGGGTTCTGTGTCCGCTTGTTGATTCACCTGATGCATCTGCTCAAAAATCGCATCGGTTTCGGGAATTCGCTTTTGCGGTTTGGTCTTGACCACCCGCTTGACGGTATATCCCATCTCGTTGAGGCGGCATCGAATGGTTTCAGCACTGGGTAAGTCGTCATCCTGATACCCTTTTTGAGCCATGAGTTGACGACGCACCTCCCCTGCACTCAGTCGGGTAGATAACCGGGTACTCTTGAAACTGGGGTCTGTTTGAGTGTGGGGGTCTACGATGCCTCGGATGTCTTCCAACAGATGGGGGAGCTTGGTCTCAACCCGCTTGCGTCCACTGCGTGCATACCCATCAATTATCGGTTGCCCACTCAGCAATTCCTGCATCCCTTTGCGGATGGTGCGGCGATTCCAACCCAATTCTCGTTCTGCTAGAGTCTGTCCTCCAAAGCCCAATCTTTTCACCACTTCTGCCATGAATTGCCGTCGGTCACTCCCCTTCAACTTCTCAGCCGTTTTGATGTACAGGGATTTCAGACTATTGGTTAGTTGGATCAGAGGGACTGGGTTCAGGGGGATTCTTCCGATTCACAATGTCCCAGTATCCCAGGATCAATCATTCTTTGGCGTTCTCTAATGAGAATTGCTGGCAGTCAATGATGGGGCACGCTAATAACGTTAACCCATCCTACGTCTGTTCACTATATTTCTGGAGTTCTAGGGCGTGTCATCAAATATTTTCCTTTGTCGAGGGAAGGTAAAGTAGAGAGCAACGTGAACTAAACAGGAATGCACCGCCATGACCAGCCGCCGTTACGCCCTGCGAGATGACCAATGGGAACGGA
>Ga0209181_10001733_pt1 | contig 37388 bp, 29 predicted proteins | sample MAT05_FD_187208 | JGI IMG/M metagenome (GOLD analysis project Ga0209181, IMG submission 187208) | Freshwater microbial communities from Lake Fryxell liftoff mats and glacier meltwater in Antarctica - MAT-05 (SPAdes) (version 2) | ecosystem: Environmental > Aquatic > Freshwater > Ice > Liftoff... | reverse complement strand
GGTTTAATTCATGGCTGCTTAAACCAGTTCCAGCAGCGGGAGAATAAGGTTGAATAGTGTATCCCTTATACAATAAATTTTTATCATAAAGGCGTTTTAGCAAACTCCAAAGTGATTCAACATAGTCATTTTCATACGTAACATAGGGGTTGTCCAAATCTACCCAATAGCCAATGCGACGGGTTAATTCATCCCATTTATCTTTAAATTCAAGCACATCTTTTCTGCACTCCTTATTGTAATCTGCAATGCTAATTTTCTCCCCAATGTCATCTTTGCGAATGCCGAGTCTTTTTTCTACTTGCAATTCTATGGGCAGGCCATGGGTATCCCAGCCCCCTTTGCGTTCTACCCTGAAACCATCTAGTGTTTTGTATCTGCAAAAAATGTCTTTAATGGCTCTGGCCATAACGTGGTGTATACCAGGCATTCCGTTGGCACTCGGCGGACCTTCGTAGAAAGTATACGCGTTTGTAGCAGGTCTATTTTCAATGCTTAGCTCAAAGACATTGTTTTCTTCCCAAAATTTAAGAATTTCTTCTTCAATAGCTGGCCAGTTAAGTTGTTTTAGGGTGCGATACATGGATTGCCTTAAAATAAATGTGCCTGCCGAGGCAAGCGTCTGCAAAATTACTCAATTTTTAGGGATTTAGCTACGGATTTTGCGCATAAAAGAGGCGATATACGGTTCGTATATCGCCTCTTTTTATAAAAATGTTAAAATGAAGTTCGTTTTACTGAACCACTAATTTTTTTACACCACTGCCATTTTGAAAATGCAATTGAACCAAATAAATGCCCGCCGGCAAATTCAGATTGGTTGTCATCTGATTGTTTGAAACCGAGATAGATTTCAATACTTTACCGTTTAGATCCGTAATTATTGCATTTTTAAGCTTATTTTCACTTGCATTGTTGGTAATGGTAAGTAAATTTCTGGTCGGATTTGGATACAATACTACTGCATTGGTAGGGTTAACAGAAACCACATTTACAGCTATTTGCAAGCCCATAGTCACGGCAAGGCGCGGTGCAACATAACTTACCATAGTATCTATGTAACGCATAGCCCGTGCTTTGCTAACAAAAGGATTTGATTTGTAACCATTTGTATTTACTTCGGTTATTTCTGCTTGGGTAAAAGCACCAGAACCTGTTAGGTATGAACGCAAATAGCTTGTATCAGCCCACCATTCCCAAGGTGCAGAACCGTTAGCCAAACCATCAATTGGAAACAATCCATCATAACCTTTGTTTAACATATTGGCGCGGGTTGTATAAACGTCTTTCACTTTGCCTTTATAAATGCTGTTGTTGCCCAGTTTGTTTACGCGCATCATTACATCGCCACTGCCGCTTGCATCTACAACTGTTAATGGTGGCGTCGTGCCTGGTACGTAAACGGTACCATAGTTATAGGGTGCAAATGGATCATAAATTCCGTGAATTGCAATAATGGGCATTTCACCCGCTTCTAGCCAACTTGTATCTCCCATCATGCCCCCAAAGTTGAATGCAACCTTAGAATTGCTGGTATAGCCTTTGTAGTTTTCAGTAACCAAGGCACCTGTTGTTCCTGCTATTCTAAAGCCATTGATATCACCTAACAGCGCGCTGTCTTGAACCATCCATTTGTTTGCATTAAAATCAAAGAATTTAGGTATACGAATTTCACTTTGACGATCCAAAGAAGCATAAGCCAAAGTTACATATCCGCCTGTACCTTGTCCGCCCACAGCAAACATGGTGCTGTCAATTTTCCAAGTGTTGCCGCCTTCTTTAATGTGTTTTTTAAAATATCGTACGCAAGCGCTTAAATCTTGAACTCCTCTATAAGCTGCATTGATAATTGTACCTCTTCTCACATTCACATCTGGGGATATAGGATTCCAACCGAGACGATAACTCATAGATGCAACCACATAGCCGCGCTGTGCAAACTTTTTGCAAATAGCCACGGTAGCGCTGTCATCTCTTGCTCCTGTGGGTTGTTTGTTCTTGTATCTAGGGAGGAAATTGCCTGTGTGGGCAAAAATAATTAACGGCCTTTTTGCATCCGTATTTCCGGTGGGTTCATACAAATCAAAATACATGCTGTCTAACTTGGGGGATCCTGTAAGCACCGTTATGCCATATGCATATTTTAGCTTTTTTGTAATTGTAATCCCAGAATTAGGATACATAGAATCTACATATTTTAGCTGCGCCATAGAAAAGGCTGCGAAAAATAGTAGGATTGAGGAAAGTAATAGTTTTTTCATTATTTTTTGGTTTTTTGGTTTGCGAATGTATGAAATTATTTGATAGTTTGATTCGGTTCGTAAGTAATACTGAAATATGCCATTCTACCAATACGGGGTCCACCGTATACTTGAAACACCATATTGTTGGTTAAATTGGATGCCCCTAACTTAAAAGTAGTATTCAGTTTAGGAATCCGTTTGTTCATTTGTAGGTCTAAACTCCAATAAGTAGGTACATCTCCCGTAAATTGGGGTGACCCTTCAAATCGAAAACCCTGCACCCACTTAAAGTTAACATTAAATCCCACGTTTTCTAAATGTAGCAATTTATTAAAAATGGTAAACTTTTTATTGATATTAGGGGCACCAAACATAACATTAAATTTATTTTGGGGCGTATTAAATGCAGGAATTAATTTATCGTTACTGCCCATTCTGTCTATCATATTCCAGCTCCAATTGCCTCCTACCATAAAAACCTTTGCAAAAAAGTAACTCGCTGCAGCAGAGAAGCCTTGTGTGCTTACAACATCTTTACTATTGGATGCAACGCGATAAGCCTGAGCACTTGTTGGATAATTGTTTACAGTATCTATTTGCGCATCAATCACAATTCTATACCCAATAAAATTGGTATAATAACTTAGATAATAACCTGCGTCTAAAAGCAACTTGTTATTCAAGACAAATCCTTTGTATCCCAATTCAAAAGTTTTTACAGCTTCAGGTTTTATAGGCGCAATATCTATTTTTTTTAAGGTATCGGGGTTTCTTGTATTGATATAATTGATAAAATCTTGGGTTTCATATACATTTTTTACACCATGTATATTGCCTAACAGAATGGCTCTTCCCACATTGTAAAAAAGGTATTGGTCTTGCAAAGTTGGATTGCGAATGGCGGAAGAAAAACTCATTCTCCAAGTATGCAATTTGGTTTTGGAATAAATGATAGACGCGGCAGGGGAAAATAAAAAATTAAAATTTTGATTTTTATCCAATCTTGCGGTGAAATTTACTTTCAATCTGCGCTTCCAAAAACGTTTGTCAACCCCACCATATATTCCGGCTTCTGTGTTGGTAATTCTTGTATTTCCTGTATCTAAAAAAATAGTTCCATGGGAAAAGGGTCGATACATTCTGGCACTAAAACCTGTGGTAAAATTCCACTCTTTGAATAAAAATCTTCGTTCGCCGGTCGCGTGGTACATGGCAGATTGGTCGAAAAACCGACTGCCTGTGGGGCCACCTTCTCGGTTGTAGCTGTATCTGCTTGTAATTTCTTTTTTCTTCTGCTCAAATTCAGCGCTTCCCGGAACAAGTCTAGAGCTCGTAGAATCGAGCCTGCGATTGCCTGCAAAATCAAAAGGTGAATTACTCTGCGCACGCGCTTGTGCATGCCACTTTAATATGCTATCCCTATTTTTTTCTAAAAATATATCCTGGTCTTCAAAGAAATTTGGGTTGTATTTTGGAAAGCCCATTATTGGATAACCCAATGCCGAATAACCTGGCAAAGCACGCACTTTATTAGAAATATATGCACCGTAATAATTTTGATAATCAGCATACCAAAATTCACTGGGTTTTGCTGTTTCTTGCATTAAACTGGCGGTGAGCACTGCATCATAGGTATTCCCAGCATTTTCATGGGTTGCATAAAACCGCAAATGCCCTTTTTGACCTATTAATTCTATTCTGTTTTGAAAAAACAAAATGCCATTTAAACTGTACCGATTGTCGCCTTGATAAACCGTAGTTCCTGTGCCAAAATTAAAACCATATTGAATTTCATTTTTTGGATTTATTTTATAAGCCAATACTACATTGGTTTTAAAATTTCGGGTGTTGTAATTCACCAAATCTTTTTCGTTATATCCGTCTCTATAAAATGCACCCAATCCTGGGTCGGTATACTTGCTACTTTTCGAAACTTGATCGCTGCTTGCAGTTCCATATATTTCATCTCCATATCTGTTTACCGCATCATATCCTCCCGGATTGTTGGTTTTGGCTTTGCTATCCAAAGTTGCATCCATATTGTTAGCCACCCAATCGTAGGCTCTCATATAAAAAAGGTTGGCTTTAAAAGCAAAAACATCCCTCCCTTTTTTGTTTCTATAAATTTGGGCATATCGAAGCATTACCTGTGCCAGCTGGCGTTCTCCAACTTTCACTTGTGCAGACAATCCAGTATCCGTCCACGGGCTTTTGGTGGTCATTTTTATCACCCCGTTAAAGGCATTTGGACCATAATATGCACTGCTTGCCCCCACAATTATTTCCGTATTTTGTACATCCAATTCACTGGCTCCCAAAAAATTACCCAATGAGAAATTTAACCCTGGCGCTTGGTTGTCTACCCCATCGATAAGTTGCAAACTGCGAACCGGGCTGGTACTGTTAAACCCACGGGTATTGATAATCCGAAAACCCATACTGGCCGCCGTAACATCCACCCCACGTAAGTGGCCCAAACCTTCATAAAAATCAGAAGCGGGTGTTTGTTTAATGGCTTGTGCAGTTTGGCTTTCCACCGTTACAGGGCTTTCCCTCAGCTTCTCTTTGATTCGGTCGTGGGTAATATTCACGGTTCCTACTTTTACAGCTTCAGTTTCAAGTTTCACCGTCCACATGGCAGGCATAGGAATGGGAACTGTAATTTCCAACGTTTTGTATTCTGAAACGGTAAAAACAAGCACCTTAGCGGTATTTGCAGGTATGGAAAAACGCCCAGATGAATCGGCAAAAACAGCAATATTTGTGCCTTTCCATTGCACTTTTACAAAAGGAATTGCCTCATTGTTTTCGCCATTTACAATCAACCCGCCAATATTTTGGGCACTTAAAATGGATGTAACAAATAGAAATACAGCAAGTAAGCTTTGCTTCATAGGCTCAAATCAGTTTGCAATATAGGGATTTTTTATTTTCACTGAAATGGTTTTTTCTAAAGGTGTATGAATGTTGATCCGAAAAATGGCTCACTCCGTCCTCGAAGCAGGGAGGCGGAGGCAACAAAGGGTTCACAAAGATGCACAAAGTAGATCGTCGCAAACAGGTGGGTGAAAACAAACGACGAAGGGGAAGCCACATTCAGAAACTGGCAGCCGGATGCTTAAACCCTCATGATCCCAAAAGCCTTCGAGAGAAGAGGTAAGCCATAAAGTGTATCCCTTACAAATTGCTCCCCAGCAGAGCTTGTTTCCTTTTAATTTAATAAGGCAAATATGAAAAATGTATTTTAACCTCGTGCAAAAAGCAAAAAATAAAAACCATTCATTTTGTCCATTACTCACATAATTAAATATTTCATCCTTTAGTTGCTGCTAAATACGAGGTTATGAGAAAGGCAAATTGTATACGCGTATTGGTTTCTGCCATGCAATGGATGGTCTCAAATCATTTCATTGTGCAAAGACCACACATGTGAGAAAATATTGCTCATTTAAACGCAGTGCAAGTCACTATTTCATCCGCATACATATATCCACAATCGGGTATTCTCCTCTGGCCTTTTTTGCTGTGGTTTCCGGTTCTTACAATTACCAATTTTTTAGATGGAACTACAATAATATACTGTCCTAATGTGCCTTGAAACATAGCCCAATCTGTTTGTCCGGTTTTACCCAACCACATCGCTTGACCGTAAACAGGATCGGTGCGTTCTTTCATCATGGTTGCCACGAAAGCACTATCAACAAAATGGTGATTGTTGTATGTGCCGTAATGCAACACCATTGCTCCCATTCTTGCAAAATCACGGGTGGCTGCATTGAAACAGCAATAAGTTAATTCCAATCCCTCTTTTTTATCAGTATGCCAAGTTGCGGCATATTCTGTTCCCAAGGGCTTCCATAATTTTTCTGCCGCATATGTAGCTATGGGCATTTTTACTGCTTCGCGCAAACAAATCCCCAACAATTGCGTGGCTCCGCTTTGGTATTTAAAATTTACTCCGGGTTTGCTCACCACCTGCACTTTGTGCATCGTTTTTTCCAATTCCCTGCCATAATAGGCTTCAGCGGTTATGCTAAATGGATTGTAATAACTTTCAGACCAATTTAATCCCGCAGTCATAGCACTTAAATCGCGCAGTGTAAGTTCACTGGCATATTGTCCTTCCAGCCAAGGCAAATAGGTTTTTGCGTTGGTTTCCCAAGACGGAATTTTGCCTTCCTCAATGGCCATTTGTACCAACAATGTTGTAATGGTTTTAGCCATAGAAAAACTGTTGCTTAATGTGCTGTCTTTGTGGTTTAAATAATAATTTTCTATGGCAATGCTGTCATTTTTTAACACCAAAAAAGAGGTCGAACCGGTTTCATCCAACATTATTTGCAAATCTGCAGATAATTTTATGGAATTGTAGTTTACGCAATGTGGCAGCATGGATGTTGAGGATCCGTTGGATATTTTGCGGGTTTCAAAATCTTGGCCATCGTAAATGTTGGCTGAATTATAGCCTTTGAGGTAAGAAAGGGCAATGCCGCGAAACAAATACCCATAGCCAAGCACCCAAATTACCAATGAAATTAGGCCTAATGTGCCCAATACATATAATACAAATCGAAATATCCAACGCAGCATATTTGCAATTTTAAGGATTAAACAGTAAGGAACAAAAAATTATTTTGGAAAAGGTGTTGAAAAAGGTTGTTTGGGGAATTAATCCAATGCATCAAAAAGCAAATAGGGTCTAAAATTAAATGTCTTTAAATAGGGTTTTTTCAAATACTTTTTTATTTGTTTTTTGGGGAATGTAAAAAAATAAGTTGTATGAAATATTCGATGTGCAGGACAGCAACTGTTCCAAAAATTATAACTTAACTTTCCATAATTATCTAAGCTTAAGCAATATGTAACGATTTCATGCTGGTTTGCAATCTCAGAAAAAGATTCAATAGCAGAAATACTGTCATAGCTGGTATTGCCAATAGAATCGAATACGAAATAAGTAGAATCGAAAAAATTAAAATCAATTGGATCGGTTTTGTGTTTCTCCAAATTTTGCTTTTCCGCAAAGGAGATAGAGTCATTTAGTACATTCGAAAATGCAGAATTTAAAAAGTCAGTCCATTCCAATCTATGACCTGTATTTAAATCGAATAGAAAAAAGTATGCCACCAACTTGTATAAGCCACTTTGCCTTCGCAACTATAATCAATTGACAACAGGTTGCCCCTTTGCACTATGCTAAACAATTCATATTTATAATTGACGGCAATTTCAAAAAACAGTTTTCTTAAATCAGCGTTTTTTCTGTAATAAAATTGTTTTAAATTTAAATAAGACAATTCAGATTCCATCATCGTATTAAATATCATTGAATCCACTTTTTCTTTTCCAGTATGCACTTCAAGCAGGTCTATTTTTAACCAAATCTGTTGAAATGAATCTTTGAAATCGCCATTACTTACAATTGAATCTAACGTATATTTAATTGCTGATTTTCGCTTCCCATAAACTTTGATTTGGCTGCCAATAAAAAGACAAAGAAGTAACAAAATATATTTTTTCACAAAGGCAAATTTAATGTGTTTTTGGTTATTTGTAATTTGGTATTTTTGATTACAACATTATTACCCATTCTAACTGAAATTATAGCCACAAAACCCCTACTTTTGCCCCTCGTTACCATGGTTGGAAAAGAAATTTTGTTGCGAGCTTGGGACCTTATGTGCACAGCGCGTGCAATGGCCCGCATATACGAAGAGAATCGCCCTATAACTAAATATGTTCATAGCACTTCAAAGGGCCATGAAGCCATACAATTGGCTACTGGTTTTTTGCTGAAAAATATAGATTATGCCTACCCATATTACCGCGATGAAAGCATGCTTTTGGGAATGGGAATGCAGCCCTATGAGCTGATGTTGCAATTGTTGGCCAAAGCCGATGACCCATTTAGTGGCGGCAGAACCTACTATTCGCACCCTTCCCTTAACCGGGCAGATATGCCTAAAATGCCCCACCAAAGCAGTGCAACGGGTATGCAAGTTATACCCGCAACCGGTGCAGCGCACGGTCTAAAATACCAAGAAGCACAAGGTTTGCTTACGGGCGCTGAAAAACCCATAGTAATCTGTTCCCTAGGCGATGGTAGCGTTACTGAAGGCGAAGTAGCCGAAGGTTTTCAGATGGCGGTTCTGCACGAATTGCCAATTTTATACTTGGTGCAAGACAACAATTGGGGCATATCGGCCAGTGGTGATGAAATGCGCGCCATGGATGCTTTTGATTATGCAGCAGGTTTTAAAGGCATGCGTAGAATGCGCATCAACGGAAATGATTTTGTGCAAAGCTATGAAGACATGGAAAAAGCCATCCGATTTGTGCGCGAAAACCGGGCTCCCATGCTGGTGCATGTAAAAGTGCCACTTTTGGGTCACCATACCAGTGGTGTGCGCAGCGAGTGGTACCGCGATGATATGGCAGAGCATGAAAAGCAAGATCCTTATCCTAAGCTGAAACAATTGTTGGTGGACTTGGCAGAAACCGAGGAAAGTTTAAATGCCATTCAAGAAAAAGCAGATGTATTTATTGCGGAATCTTTTGAAAGGGCTAAAAATGCTGCAGATCCAACGCCGGAAAGTTTGTATTTGCATGAATATGCGCCAACGCCCATAACTGAGGAAAAAGGAGAACGTGAGCCTGCAGGCAAAGAACCCATTATGATGGTTGATGCTGCCTTGTTTGCAGTAGATGAAATTTTAAAGAAACATCCCGAAGCTTTGCTTTACGGGCAAGATGTTGGAATTCGATTGGGTGGGGTTTTTCGTGAAGCGGCAACTTTGGCCCAGAAATATGGAAAAAACAGGGTTTTCAATACCCCCATTCAAGAGGCATATATTGTAGGAAGCACGCAGGGCATGAGTGCTGTGGGTTGCAAACCCATTGTAGAAATTCAATTCGCAGATTATATTTGGTCGGGGGTAAACCAATTGGTGGTGGAATTGAGCAAAAGTTGTTATCTCACCATGGGTAAATATCCAGTGGCATCTGTGATCCGTGTGCCCACAGGTGCTTATGGAGGTGGTGGACCTTACCACAGCGGAACTGTTGAAAGCAGTATTTTACAGATTAAGGGCATTAAGGTCATTTATCCATCCAATGCGGCGGATATGAAAGGTTTGTTAAAAGCGGCTTTTTATGATCCAAATCCAGTGGTGGTATTTGAACACAAAGGCATTTATTGGAGCAAAGTAGCAGGCACTGAAACTGCCAAAACACCAGAGCCCGATGCGGATTATGTAATTCCGTTGGGTAAAGCAAGAATAGTTCAATCTGCGGATGGTGGAAAAATAAAACGTGGAGAATCGGTGGCGGTTATTACCTATGGCATGGGCGTGTATTGGGCCTTGGCGGCATCCAAAAAATTGCCCGGTCAGGTAGAAATTCTCGATTTGCGAACCTTAAATCCGTGTGACGATGAAGCCATTTATGCGGCTGCAAAACGCCACGGAAAGGTGTTGGTATTAACCGAAGAAACATTACACAATTCATTTGCTGAAGCCATTGCGGGACGCATTAGTAAAGAGTGTTTTCGGTTTTTAGATGCGCCGGTACAAACTTTGGGTAGCGCCAATTTACCTGCAATTCCACTCAACATGGGATTGGAAGCAGAAATGTTGCCAAGCGCCGAAAAAACTTTTGGGGCATTGAAGGATTTATTGGAGTGGTAAAAATATTTTATTTTTACCACTCTATAAAATTTATTTAAATAATTAAATAACTATTACTTAGGTAATTTTTTTATTTAAATTAACCGAGTATAATACAGATACAATTTGGATATTACTCGGTTAAATTGTATTTTTGAAAAGTGTTTTTAAGGGATTCAAGGTTGTTGATAGCCGAAGACCTCAGGGATTTTCCTGTGGTTACTTTGCTCGGTGCTAGGCAGGTAGGCAAAACTACGGTTGCTAGGCAAGTTGTAGATTCCCTAGGTGTGGACTCTGTTTTTTTGGATCTGGAAAAGGATGAGGACCGCAATAAACTTACAGATGCAGCCGCATTTCTAAGAATGCATGCCAATAAATTGGTTGTGATAGACGAGGCACAAGCTGTACCAGATATTTTTCGTGTACTGCGTCCCTTGGTGGATGAGGACCGAAGCGCAGGGCGATTTTTGCTGTTGGGTTCTGCAACGCCAGCCTTAGTAAAGGGAGTTTCAGAATCATTGGCGGGCCGCACTACTTATATAAAGTTGCAGCCCTTGTCTGTGATTGAAACTACTGCCGACAACCTACGTTACCAGTGGTTTACCGGAGGTTATCCAGCTTCAGTGCTGGCCGTTTCTGCTAGGGCTAGGCAGCGCTGGTTTGCAGGCTATATCGAAAGCTATATACAGAACGATCTGAACACCATGTTTGGCATAAATCTCTCTCCGGTGGTTGTGAAAAGGCTTTGGAGCATGCTGGCACATAATCATGGCAATTTATGGAATGCTGAATCTTTTTCACGGGCATTGGGCATAAGCGGAACCACTGTGCACCGTTACCTCGAGTATATGGAAGGTGCCTTTGTAGTGCAATTGCTGCAACCATGGCATGCAAACCTCAAAAAGAGGCTCATAAAATCGCCCAAGGTGTTTTTGAACGATTCGGGATTGCTGCACCAAATGCTGAACATTCGCGATTCTGACTCTTTGCTAGGCAACCCCATTTGTGGGGCCAGTTGGGAAGGTTTTGTAATTCAAGAAATCATGAAACAATTGCCGGAAGAAGTGCAAATTCATTTTTACAGAACACAGCATGGCGCGGAGTGCGACCTAGTGCTTTCTGTAGCCGAAAAACCCATTTTGGCATTGGATGTAAAACTCTCCAATGCACCTTCTGTGAGCCGCGGTTTTATTCAATCTCTCGACGACCTGGGACTTGAAAAAGGCTGGGTAATTACACCCGAAAGTGATCAATACCCGCTGAATAACAGGGTGAACGTAATTTCGTTGTCGAATTTTTTAGGGAGAATAAAAAGCTTGGATTCTACTGAATGGTGAAAAATATCTCAATTAGAATGGAAATATTGAAATGAAATAAAAGTTAAGTGAGTAAAATGAAAATAAAATTACTTTTTCTGATGGCCATTTGTACGCACAAACTTATAGCGCAGAACAATGAATTGCGCGATTGCTATATGGATTTGTGAGATACGGTAGACATTAATCATGTTTACCTCAAAACAGATATACATGTTTTTCATGATTCAACTCAGTTGACTTATCCTTATGACACTTCGTATCTTCCCTATAGTGCAAAGGGAAAATTGTTTCATGCATTTTGGCTAGGTGGTGACTGTTTGGGAAAAGACACTGTTATAGTCTTATACTCAAAAGGAAAAAAGTATTTGAATTTATTTTGGTTTATGAGGGAGGGCCATACAATTACAACTTAATGCTTGATTTGACGCAAATAAATCCGCCATTAAAAAGGGATGTCTATTTTGTAAAGTGGTATATCATGCGTTCTATCTTGCTTTCAAATAGGTCATAAAATTAATTTAATTATCAATTGCACAAACAAAATTAAATGGGGAAAACCGAGTATAATACAGATACGATTTGGATATTACTCGGTTAAATACAATTCAGATCAAGAAATATGAAGGCCATTTTCAAATAATTTCTTTCATCAGATACTTAACACCGTTTACTTCAAACGCATCATTTACCTTCTTATTTAACATCATTTTCCCCATCGGTGATCCCGGTGAAATGACAAAATAGGTTTCATTTTCTAAATTAATTTTACCCAACCCTGCGCACAAATAAAAAACCATTTTTTCTGTTTTTACCAAACCCCCCATTTGCACTGAATCGGACTTTTGATAAGGATCTGTGGTTTTTAAACTCAACAACATTTGTTGGGCTTCGTACAATTGCAAACCGAGTTTGTTAATCTCTATTTGCATCATTTCGCGGGTGGTTTCATACTTATCACCCATGCTGCTTTTTGTATCGTTGTTGCTGGCTGCTCGCGCGTCGTCAATAGATTGTTGTATATACAAGCATTTGTCTTGAAGCAATTGCAAACAGTGGGCGTGTATGTGTTCTTTGGATACCAAAATGATTTGCTGCAAAGATACGGTGGAATGGCGGCAAAAAAGAAAACCGTTGTTGGTAATTTAAATTTTATACACCACAGCGCTGCGAAGGCATATCTGAAAATCGCCTTTTATCAGAAATTGAAATACCGCTAAACCGGCGCCTTTTTTAATTGCTACAAAGTGAAGATTGTGTACAAGGGTAATTAAAATATTATACGCTAAACGCCTCAGTGGCTATATTTTCTTTTTCTATTGAACCAAGACGTAGGATCCCATTTCCGTCCATAAATTAAATAATTGTAAATAAAAGCCAAAATAACCCAAATTATTCCTGAGAAAATAACGACAACAGGAACAATTAAAAATAAATATCCTTTGCCCCAATTCCCTTTTAAAAAGACACCATATTTATCTTCATAAAATTGATAATAATAAACCATACAAAAATAGAAAACAAAACCAACTACCAAGGAAACAGGCATTACCGTTAATAAAGAAACCAAAAAAGGTTTGTTTTTATCTTTTCTTCTGCGAAGATAAAAAAGCGTTAGAACCAATACAACAATCCATAACAATATTTGACTTGCTGTAAATATATTCCATCCTATGGCCAACTCTTTTTCTACGTTTTTATAAATACTTACAACAATATGGCTCTTTTTAAATCCGGCAATGTTGGCAGAAAACAAGGTGTTTTGTTTCTTTTGCGCAGCAAAATTGCATTCATATTCCACGTTTTCTGGCAGCAATATTTTCACAAAAATACTGTCGTACAAATTGCGCGTATGGGTATTGCCCAAAAAATAAGGGAAAGTGGTGTATCTCAAATTTTCTTTCTCATAACCTGTAGGAGTGCATGTATAGCCAATTTTCAATTGATGGCTTCCCTGTGTCATTTCTACATCAAACACAAACAACTGGTCCAACAAATGTTGGTAATGGTAATCTTCTCCGCGCAAATCAAATCCTATGACTTCTGACATGGAATCGCGATTTATTTTCCCCTCAGCAATAAACCCTGCTTCTCTATAATCGCTTATAACAGGTTTGCAGGCTATTACCTTTCCATCCAATATGATTTCTAGGTTCACAGGCTGTGCAGAACTGGCTACGAACAAAAAGCGAATTTTTCCAGCATCTTTTGTACACAAGAGACGGTAATCTGCAAAAACAGAGATGATACCGCCGGGTAATTTTCTCAAATCTGCAGTAAGTAATTCATGGGTAATGCGCACATTTTGAACCAATTGTTGACCACTGACATGGGCATCTTGGGGTCCCATATACGCCATGTTGGCGAATAAACTTGACAAATTTATAAGTCCTAAAATAAGAAAAAATCTACGTTTCATTTGTTTTGCAATTTAAGGTTTAATATGCTAACCGTTCAATAGGTAAATAGCCATTGTCTTACATTAAATTCCAAGATACCACTCCACGCCTATTTTTCAAATATTTATTCTAACTTCTGCTTATCTTTGCACGCTTTTTTCAGAGCCTCTATTACACATGTTTGACCAAAATCTAAATGAACAACAATTGGTGCGACGCACCAAACTACAGCAATTGCGCGATCTAGGAATTGACCCATTTCCGCCAGAACTTTACCCTGTAAATGCATATGCTGCTGACATAAAAAAGAATTTTCCCGAAAATCCAGATGACTACAAAAATGTGGTAATTGCAGGCAGATTGATGACCCAGAGAATTATGGGGAAAGCTGCTTTTGCCAACATTCAAGACAGTACAGACCGCATTCAAATTTATATAAACCGCGATGAGGTTTGCCCAGGTGAAGATAAAACTTTGTACAACGATGTTTTCAAAAAATTATTGGATATTGGAGATATTGTGGGCATCGAAGGTTATGTTTTTACAACCCAAACTGGAGAAACCAGCATCCATGTAAAATCTTTCAAATTGTTAAGCAAATGTTTGAATCCATTGCCTTTGCCAAAACAAGATGCAGAAGGCAACATTTACGATGCATTTACAGACCCAGAAGCTAGGTATCGCATGCGATATGTAGATTTGGTTGTAAACCCCCATATTAAAGACATTTTTATTGCCCGAACCAAAGTGGTACAAAGTTTAAGAAACACTTTCAACAACAAAGGCTATCTAGAAGTTGAAACACCTATTTTGCAGCCTATCCATGGCGGAGCAGCGGCAAGGCCATTTACCACACACCACAATGCTTTGGACATGCAGCTGTATTTGCGTATAGCCAATGAATTGTATTTAAAAAGATTGATAGTAGGTGGTTTTGATGGCGTTTATGAATTTGCAAAAAATTTTAGAAATGAAGGCATAGACCGCACCCACAATCCTGAGTTTACAGGCTTAGAGATTTATGTGGCTTATAAAGATTATTTCTGGATGATGGATTTTGTGGAAGAGATGCTCGAAAAATGTGCATTGGATGTTTGTGGAACTACCGAAGTTAAGGTTGGTGATACCGCCATTAGCTTTAAGGCACCCTTCAGAAGGTTAACCATGTTTGAAGCCATTTTAGAATACGGTGGGGTAGATATTGAGGGTAAATCAGAAGTTGAATTGGGCCAAATTGCCAAAAACATGGGTGTGGAAGTTACCAAGGACATGGGCAAAGGCAAATTGATAGATGAGATTTTTGGAACTTGTGCAGAGAAACACATGATACAGCCCACTTTTATTACTGATTATCCATTAGAGATGAGCCCGCTGACCAAAAAACACCGCAGCAAGGAAGGATTGGTGGAACGCTTTGAATTGTACATGAATGGAAAAGAAATTGCGAATGCTTATACCGAGTTAAATGATCCTATAGACCAAAAAGAAAGATTCGAACACCAGTTGCATTTGGCAGAAAAAGGCGATGAAGAAGCCATGAGCATGGATTTGGATTTTATACGTGCATTGGAATATGGCATGCCGCCAACTTCAGGTTTGGGCGTGGGTATAGACCGATTAACCATGATGCTTACCAACCAAGTGAGTATTCAAGAGGTTTTGTTTTTCCCACAGATGCGCGCTGAAAAATGGGAAGATTGAAATTAAATTTTTGTTACCTCTTCCTTATCCATGATTGAAATTCTAGAAGCTGAGAGAAAAATACTTTCATGTTTGCTGCATGCAGAATTGATAAGTTCAGTAATCTCCGAAACGGGCATTCCTGCTAAAGTTGCAAGAGACATCATTCGCAATTTATGGCACTATCGTTTTATAAAAGCTGTAGATGCAAATGGCAAAGAACTATTGCTTGTAGACGCCGACCAGCTTCACAAAGCCCGGTTTACTATGACAGCAAAAGGTTTAAAAGCTTGGCAAGAGAAAAACTAAGGCCTTTGTATTAAAATATTAAGGTTCAACAATAAACTTCAATTTCATTTGTTTGTACAATTATCTGCGAGTATTTTTGCCGAACAACAGTTAAAATAGATTTTATGTCTGAAACAGCAAAAATTATTCTAGAAGGCAAAGAATATGAATTACCCGTTTTCACCGGTAGTGAGGGTGAAAAATCCATAGATATTTCAAAACTTAGGGATCAAACGGGTTATGTCACCCTTGATATAGGATACAAAAACACGGGTGCTACTACCAGTGGTATTACCTTTTTGGATGGAGAAGTAGGTCTTTTGCGTCACCGCGGTTATTCCATTGAGGATTTGGCTGACAAGGCGAATTTTCTTGAAGTTGCTTATTTGTTGCTTTATGGTGAATTGCCAACGAGAACTGAATTTTTTGATTTCGACGAATCTATCAGAGAGCATACACTTGTAAATGAAGGTTTGGAAGGAATGTTTAAAGCATTCCCAACAGGATCGCATCCAATGGGCCAGCTTATTAGTATGGTAAGCGCACTCAGTTTGTTTTACCCAAAAAGTTTAAACCCAAACCGGGATGAAGGCGCCGTAAACAGAACTGTTTTGCGGCTATTGGCTAAAATGCCGACCATTTGCGCTATGATTTATAAAAAACGCAATGGCCACCCAATTGTTTATCCAAAAAATAATTTAGATTATATTGGCAATTATTTGAATATGACCTTTAGCCAGGTTACAATGGACAACTACACCCCAGATCCTGTGATTGTAGATGCCATGAACAAATTGCTTATTTTACATGCGGACCACGAACAGAATTGTTCTGCCAGCACTGTAAGAATGGTGGGTAGTTCCAATTCCAATTTATACTGCTCTGTTTCTGCGGGTATTTCGGCGCTTTGGGGTCCACTGCACGGTGGTGCCAATCAGGAAGTTTTGGAAATGTTAGAAATGATTAAAAATGACGGCGGAAATGTTCAAAAATGGGTAGATAAAGCCAAAGACAAGAACGACAATTTTCGATTGATGGGTTTTGGACACAGGGTTTACAAGAATTTTGACCCCCGTGCCAAAATAATTAAAAAAGCATGCGATGATGTTTTGAATAAATTGGGTGTGCATGACCCCGTTTTAGAAATTGCAAAAAAATTGGAAGAAACTGCACTTACCGATCCTTATTTTGTGGAACGCAAATTGTATCCGAATGTGGATTTTTACAGCGGTATTATTTATAGAGCCATCGGTTTTCCTACTGACTTTTTCACTGTATTGTTTGCGCTAGGTCGCTTGCCCGGCTGGATTGCCCAATGGCAAGAAATGCGAAGCGATAAACAACCCATAGCGCGTCCACGCCAAATTTACACGGGTCCAACGCTTAGGCCTTTTAAATTTTTCGACCAAAGGAACGATTGATTTTTTCTTTTATCGGTTTAATTCACCGTTGATAGAAGAATCATATCCATCCCCTTATAAATGTTAATTTTGCGCTTCCAATGAAAAGGTTACTTTTTATACTTGCATTTTACCTCTTATTCAATACCGGAACCCAAGCCCAACAAAAATTTTCTATTAGCGGATATGTAAGGGATAGCAGTAACGCAGAAACCATTCACGGTGCCAGTATTTTTGTCAAAGAAAAAAATGAATCAGTAAACACAGGAAACTACGGTTTTTATAGCATTACCTTGCCTTTTGGCGTCTACACAATCGCAATAAATGCACCCGGTTTTACCGAATATGCTAAAACAATAAAATTAGATTCCAATATAAATTTGGATATTTATTTGGCACAAAAAACCATAGGCATACGAACCATTGAAATCAGTGCCCGCAAAAACGATAACGTTCGAAAAATTGATATAAGTACACAAACAATAACCGCCCAAACAATTAAAAAAATACCTGCTTTTTTAGGAGAAGCAGATGTAATTAAAGCGGTACAACTTTTACCAGGTGTTACAACCGTTGGCGAGGGTGCTTCAGGTTTTAATGTACGAGGCGGGAGTATCGATCAAAATTTGGTGCTAATGGACGAAGCACCTGTTTTTAACTCTGCCCATTTGTTTGGTTTTTTTTCCATTTTTAATCCAGATGCAGTAAAAGAAGTTCAACTTGTAAAAGGTGGCATTCCTGCAAATTATGGAGGTCGTTTGAGCAGTACTCTTGACGTTCGGATGAAAGATGGAAACAAGCGAAAATTTGAAGCCAATGGGGGTATAGGTACCATATTTAGTCGCCTTACCCTTGAAGGCCCTATTGTTAAAAACAAAGCCAGCTTTTTGATTGCAGGTAGAAGAAGTTATATTGATGTACTTGCAAAACCTTTTTTAAAAGGAAATTTAAAAGAAAGTCGTTTCTATTTTTACGATTTAACTACAAAAATAAATTTTTCGCACAAGCGCGATAATTTTTATATTTCATCTTATGTGGGCGATGATGCTTTTTTTGCAGCAGAACAATTTGGTGTAAAATGGGGAAACACTACAGCAACTGCACGCTGGAACCATGTATTTAACAAAAGACTCTTTTCCAATTTTACTTATTTTTATAGCCGCTATCGCTACAACATAGAGTTTGGATCCAAAGATGCAAATTTTAATTGGCAGAGTTACATTATTAACAATAGCATTAAAGCGGATTTAAATTATTACGTAAATTCCAAACATGAGATTCAATTTGGCGGCCAATCTACCTATTATATTTTCAAACCCGGCCGGGCTGTAGTTACAAATAAAACAGGTACAATCAATTTTAGTTTGCCTGATAAATATGGGGTTGAAAATGCAATTTACATTTCCGATGAATTTAATGCCAAAGGCAAATTTAGCTATAGGGCAGGTCTTCGCGTCAGCAACTTTGTGTACATGGGAAAAGGGAATGCATACTATTATAAGCCACATCAAGAAGAAGGGGATAGAAGATTTATTGACCACGTTACAAAATACAAAGCGGGTGAAAAAATCGCATCTTATACAAACCTAGAGCCGCGTTTTGGATTTAAATATCAATTTGACAAAGCTGCATCTATTAAAGGTGGTTACAACCGTATGGTTCAGAATTTGCATTTAATTTCTAACACATCTGCGAGTGTTCCTTTTGATGTGTGGCAGCCAACAACCAACAATATAAAACCCGAAAAAGCGGACCAAGTAACATTGGGTTACTTTAGAAATTTTGGAGACAACAATGATTATGAAACTTCATTTGAAACCTATTATAAGGATATGAAAAATCAAGTGGATTATGTGGATGGTGCACAATTGTTGTTGAATGAATTCTTAGAAGGCGAATTGTTAACAGGAAAAGGAAGGGCGTACGGTGCTGAATTTTATGTGCGCAAAGTAACAGGCAAATTAACCGGTTGGATTAGCTATACTTTGTCGCGCAGCGAAAGAAAAGTGATAGGCATCAATGACAACAAATGGTATCCAAATAGGTTTGACCGAACCCACAATTTATATGTAGTCGCCATGTACGATTTAAATGCCAAGTGGAATTTTTCGGCCAATTTTGTGGTGAGCACTGGCACGCCTACCACTTTTTATTCTAGCCAATACAACGTGCAAGGATATACAGTGCCAGACGCAGGCAGCAATGCAAGGAATAATGTAAGAAACCCTATTTATCATAGATTGGACATTGCCGCAACTATGCATGTAAAAAAACAAAAACATTGGGAAAGCAATTGGGTATTCTCGGTGTACAACGCTTATAGCCGGCGCAACCCTTTCTCCATTTATTTTTCCACCAATTACAAAGATTTAAATTACAATGCTGCCGTTCAATTTAGTGTCATTGGAAGCTTTATTCCCGCTATATCCTATAATTTTAAATGGTTTTAACAATGAAAAATAGAAATTTATTTTTATTCATATTTTCAATATTATTTATTTTTACATCCTGTGAAAATGAAATAAAAGTAACCGTTAAACCGGGTCCAGAAAGACTAGTGGTAGATGCTTTTGTAAATAATTTACTGGAAAAACAAACCATTCGCATCACCAAAAGTATTCCTTATTTTAACCAGCCGGGTACCGAACCTGCCGTGACGGGAGCAACTGTTGCCATTGTGGATACAACCGATGGCAATACCAAATTGTTTGTTTTTGCAGATAGCGGTATGGGCAATTATATATTCAAACCCAATGCAATAACCGGTGATACATTTACACTAAATCACCCGTATATTTTATTGGTGGTTGAAGGCACGGATACACTCATAAGCGCATCGATTTTAAAACCCACCGCAAAAATTGATAGTTTAAAAATTGTTGCTGAAGATGGAAGCAATTTGGGATTTAAAAAAGGCAATTTTATTGAATTGGCTGGAAAAGATTTGGTTGGATTGGGCAATACATATTGGATAAAAACATACAGAAACGACAGCTTCAAAAATAAAATCGACGATTTAAATTTAGCCTTTGATATGTCCCAAAGCCAAAGTGGAAACCAAGATGGCGGTGAATTTATATGGCCAATACGGTATGCCGCTTTAAACGATTTTGGCAGGCCTTGGAAAAAAGATGAAAAAGCACGGGTTGAAATTTTAAGTATTTCGTATGAAGCTTATGCTTATTTTAATTTGATCATTAGTGAAAACCAAAATGGAGGATTATTTGCAACTCCGCCTGTAAATATTTTTACCAATATTTTTAATTTTAATACTAAAAAAATACGCGCATTGGGCGGTTTTTTCTGCATGAGTGCAGTGAGCAGGGTGGAAAGAGTAATGCCCTAAATGGACATTTATAATCTTCAATAATTCCAATCCAAGCAGAAATAACGCAATGTTATACCAAATCCATTCAACCGCGTTTTATACTGAAAATTAGACGATCCGTTGGTTACTTTACTGGTACTTAAATCTGTGATTTTATACCACACCGTTTTTTCGTATCCATAGGATTTAGCAACCATATAGCGATACATCAAACCAATTTCAAAATGATGAAATGAAAATTTAATTCCAGTATTAAAAACAAATCGATACAAAGGCAATTCTTGTTTCAAACCTATTTCATCTAAGTGGTATGATATTTTTGTGCGCACCGCAGAAGAACCAATGCTGGATGAATAAGATTCTGTTTTTGCCTGGTCCCCAGAACTGAGCAACATGAGCTCGGGTTGTATTACCCAATAAAGTCTGTCGTTAATCTTGTAATCAAAACCTGCACCAATTACCGCCCCTCGTTGCTTAATAGAAGAAAGTTCGGTAAATGTAGCATCGTTTGGGAGTTTCGATACAGAATTGAAATACTGCTGTACGTCCATAAATCCAAAATAGGGATTGAAATAAGGGACACGTTCCGATTTCCAATGTTTACGAAATCCAAAATTTACATGAAATTGGTGTGAGAAATTCTGAGCCATTCCTAAGTCAGAATTTTCTTTTGCCCCTTGATGATAGAAATAACCCACGCCTGGTGCAAAGTCTATCTGTGCCTTTGCCTTTCCAATGAACATTGGAATAGAACAAATAATTACAATAAGGATTTTAAATTTGGTGCTTTTTCTATACATAGGCCCGTTAAATATCAAACAGACTGTTTTTCTTTCAAAAGGTTGTCTGGTTAAATTATTTCCCATCTTTCAATTCGTCTCTTTTCAATTTTAACGCGTCCAATTCGTCTCTTAATCTTGCCGCCTCCATATATTCCATTTCCTTGGCAGCGCGGTACATTTCCTTTTCAGTTTTTTCTATGGCTTTGTCCACACTGTGCTTGTCCATATAGGCAACAATGGGATCTGCAGCTACATTCATTTTTTCATCCTCTACGTATGCATAAGACAATTCGTCGCCCTTTCGCATATCTGCCACAGCAGTTTGTTTCATAATTTCCTCGCGTGTTTTCTGCACAGAAAGCGGAGTAATGTTGTGTTCCATATTATAAATAACCTGTTTTTCCCGCCTGCGATCTGTTTCTTCAATGGTGGCTTTCATACTAGCGGTAATTTTGTCTGCATACATTATTACTTTCCCGCGAACATTTCTCGCAGCCCTGCCTATGGTCTGGGTTAAACTGGTTTGACTACGCAAAAATCCTTCTTTGTCAGCATCTAAAATTGCCACCAAACTTACTTCTGGCAAATCCAGTCCTTCGCGCAACAGGTTTACGCCAATTAAAACATCAATAACGCCTAACCTTAAACTCCTGAGAATTTCAACACGGTCCAATGTTTTGACCTCACTGTGAATGTAACTTACTTTAATCCCAAGGCGCAACAAATATTTGGTCAATTCTTCTGCCATGCGCTTGGTTAATGTTGTAACCAAAACCCTGTCTCCCATTTTTACCCGTTCATCAATTTCTCCTATCAAATCATCTACCTGATTTGCCAAGGGTCTGATTTCAATTTCAGGATCCAACAATCCAGTTGGGCGAACCAATTGCTCCACCAAAATGCCTTCGCTTTCTCTTATTTCAAAATCTGCAGGGGTTGCACTCACATAAATAACCTGATTTACCACTTGCTGAAATTCCTCAAACTGCAATGGCCTATTGTCCATGGCCGCGGGCAACCGAAATCCAAATTCAACCAAATTTAACTTCCGACTTCGATCCCCCCCATACATGGCCCGCACCTGCGACATGGTAACGTGACTTTCATCAACGACCAACAAATAATCTTCTGGGAAATAATCCAACAAACAGAAAGGACGCTGCCCAGTTAACCTTCCATCAAAATATCGGCTATAATTTTCAATGCCGTTGCAATAGCCCAATTCTCGAATCATTTCCAAATCGAATGTGACTCTTTCTTCCAATCTTTTGGCTTCCAAAAATCTTTGGTTTTGCTTAAAATATTCTACCTGAGCCACCATGTCATCCTGTATTTCATAGATGATGCTTTTCAGTTTTTCTCTAGGCGATACATAAATATTGGCAGGATAAATGGCCGCATTTCCTAAATCTTCTATTTTTTTTCCCGATTCAATTTCAAAACTGTAAATTTCTTCAATTTCGTTGCCGAAAAAAACAATTCTATAGGCAAAATCATTGTAAGCCAAATTGACATCCACTGTATCGCCTTTTACCCTAAAGGTAGAACGTTTAAACTCCGCAGTGGTGCGGCTATACAAGCTTTCTACCAAACTAAAAAGCAGGGTATTTCTGGTAATCGTTTGTCCACGGTGTAGGCGAATAATTGTTTTCTCGTAATCCGAAGGGTTTCCAGCACCGTATATACAACTTACACTAGCCACAACAATCACATCTCGCCGGCCAGACAACAAGGAGGATATGGTTTTTAGCCTGTATTTTTCTATTTCATCGTTGATATTTAAATCTTTTTCAATGTAGGTATTCGAAGAAGGGATATAGGCTTCGGGCTGGTAGTAGTCGTAGTAGCTAACAAAATATTCCACCGCATTCTCAGGAAAAAACTGCTTAAATTCACCGTACAATTGTGCAACCAAAGTTTTATTGTGGCTAAGCACCAAAGTGGGTTTTTGGGTTTGTTCAATAACATTGGCTATGGTAAAAGTTTTACCAGAACCCGTAACTCCCAAAAGGGTTTGGGCACGCACTCCTTCGTTGAGCCCCGCCGACAATTGCTTAATCGCTTCTGGTTGATCGCCTGTGGGTCTAAATGGTGATGTGATGTGAAATTTAGGCACGTTTACAAATTTACCGCTTTTCCATTTTTATTCTGTAATTTCATTTATTTTTTTGTAATAAAAATACTTCTCGTGTATTAAGTAGCGTACCCAATGCCAAAATCCTTTTTGGAAGCTCAGCACTTTCCCCCTATTTTTGCTTAAAATACCCCAAGAAATGACCAAAATAGCCGTTTTAATTGATTTTACTGAAGGTTGTAAAATAGCCGTAGAACAAGCTGTTGTGCTGGCACAGCAATGCGATGCTGAACTATATTCAGTAAACATTATCCCTGAAAATGAAAATATTGAAACCCGTGAAAAGGAACTCCTAGAGTTCACACAGGCAGTAGCGGCCGACCGTGTAAAAATTCATACTATTGTGGGTAAAGGCGATTTAATGCATGCTACAAGCTACGTTTTAAGCCACATTGACCCCAAATTGGTTGTAATTGGAACGCATGGCATTAAAGGTATAAAACAACATTTGTTTGGTGCTCATATTTTAAAATTGGTGCAAAGTATATTGTACCCATGCATAGTTGTCCAAGAAAACACCGTCGTAAATCCATCCGGTTTTCAAAAAATTCTTTTTCCATTGGGTCCTCATAAAAGGTTTCACGTTAAAACAGACCAAACAACCACAGTGGCTGCCATTAACAATGCTGAAATTTATCAGTACGAAATAGAACGAAACCAATTGGATCCTAACGAAATGGTGATGAAAAATAAAAAACTCTCCAAAGAAATCTTTGCTGAAAGAAATCTAAAGTTTCATGAAATTCTTGAAGAAAGCAAAGTCATTTCTATAGGATATTCCCGACAAACCTTACAATACGCCGCTGAACATCATTTTGATTTAATTTCGGTAATGTCTGATGTACCAAACGATGAAATTTATTTTGGTAGGGCCGATAAAGAAAATATTTTAACCAACGAAACTGGCATTCCTGTTTTGTGCTGCAACAGTTGATAACAAAAATTTTTATTCATGGAAACACAGAATTCAGATTTTAATATTTCCAAATATTTCCCTAGTTTGGAAGACGATTTGGTTGCGGAATTGATTAAATACGGCCACATTCGCACTGCCCACAAAGGAGAAGTAATGGTTAAAACAGGGCAGTTCATCAACGATTCTTTAATTGTTTTGGATGGTTTAATTAAAGTTTACAGGGAAGACGATGATGGCAATGAATTTTTTATGTACTATCTCCAACCCGGGCAAGCCTGCGCATTAACCATGAATTGTGCCATTCGTCAAGAAAGAAGTCCTGTTATTGCCATTGCCGTTATGGAAACAAAATTACTTTCCATGCCTGTTCAAATGGTGGATGAATGGATGAAAAAATACACTTCCTGGAATCATTTTGTACTCGATAATTACCGCAGCCGATATATGGATTTGTTAGAATCTTTTGACCAGGTTGCTTTTAGGCATATGGATGAAAGACTGGAATTTTATTTGAAACGATTTGCAGATAAATTAAAAATTTCCGACATAGAAGTTACCCACCAAGAAATTGCCAATGAACTCAATTCCTCTCGTGAAGTGATTTCCAGGCTGCTTAAAAAACTTGCGGATGAGGGTAAAATAAAATTGCACCGCTACCATATAGAAATTATTAATTTATAATTTTATTCATGACTGTAGGGATTCGCAACCTATATTTCTTGGCAATAGTTGCCTGCGTTTGCTTTGCATGCACCCAGAATAAACCAGCAAATAAAATAGTTTCCTCGTTGCCAAAAAAAGATACACGTATCATTCTAGTTCCAGATACCACCACTTTTGAAATTTGTAAAATATCCGAACCAAAAAAATTATTGTCGGTGGTAGAATTTAAAATATTAGTCCAAAATAAATATGAAGATAAATTGTATTTTTTTGACCCCAGCCAATTAAAATTAAAAGTAGTTGAAAATCCCATGAATGGTTTTGTTTATGCCATTCATACTGCATTTTCAGAACACCGGCCATTGACCTTAAAACCCGATGATATTTGGCTTTGCATCGTACAAGGGCTTTCCATTCATATCAACCATAATTATGAAAAATACGGGTCTAAAATTGTCAATTTTAAAGGCAAGAAACAATTGGTTATGCGAAATGATGAGTTAGGAGAAACAGCAGAGGCTTGGGGCAGCCTAATTGATTCTTTTTCCGCAAAGGCAAGTGGGTTTTTAAAAAATGATTTTGCTACCAAGGTTATCCCTCAATTCACAACTACCAGCCGTTCCAGCAACATTGCATATAAAGTAACATTGCTAGAAACAGTGCATAAAAGTTTCGAATATATTGGTATGACCGGCTGCGGAATTCCAAGAATAACCCTTCACGGGCGAAAAGAAGATTGGCAAAATATTAAAAACAGATTGCAAATATTGGATGCATTTGATATGCAGTATTGGCATAAAGAATTAGACAGTGTTGTCAATCAATTTATTGCTGTTTATGACAAAAAACAAAACAACGAATTTTGGAAAAATATATACAAACTCACTGGAGAAGAATACGAGCCATCTTTTGTGAGTGGCTGGGTTGTGAAATTATTTCCTTACTTAAAAACGGTAGGTGAAAATTTGGGTATGGATTCTACCCAAAGTTTAACCAAATACGAAAGCACGTACATAAAAAATAAATTCTTGTCAAATTCAATGCACTCAAACATACAAACTTCTGATTTTCCTTCTGGCATTTCTAAAATTGATGTTAAATGGGAAATATTTTGGGGGAAGAATAAAAAAATGTTGAATACGCCTGTAGAAAAAAATATGCAAATTCACGCAGGCTTTTTTGGCCTTCTTCAAGATTCAAAAACGCACAGCCTTAGCCCCAATATTAGTTGGGTCGTTTGCACCGAGTAGTGAGCTGGTATTTTGTGCGCTAAAATTCATCATCCGCCCACCAAGTTCACAAAGCGAATTACCAAGGTCACCAATAACAAACCTTTGTTTGTCCTAAAAACCAAACAGATGAACGAGTTACTTATAAACTCTGCGGCTACACATCAGATTCAACGCTATTTTTGCATTGCATGTCCATTCTAAGGAAATTGGCTTCTCAAACAGCAGTCTATGGTCTCAGCACCATGGTGGGCAGGTTTTTAAATTTCCTATTGGTTCCGCTGTACACCGCCCGTTTGGCCAATGTGGCCGACTACGGTGAAGTAAGTGTGGTATTCAGTTATGCCTCTTTTCTAGCCGTCATTTTTGCTTTTGGCATGGAAACAGGGTTTTTTAATTTTGCCCGTACCGCAGAAAATCCAAAAAAAGTATTTTCCACAGCCACACTTTTTTTACTCGGATTGGGTATTCTTTTTATTCTTTTCGGTAATTTATTTTCAAACAGCATTATGCAATTTGTGGGTTATCCTTCCAAGCAACAATATGCCGTTTGGTTTGTAGTTATTCTAGCTGCAGATGCGGTTACTTCTTTGGGTTTTGCCTGGTTGCGTTTTGCCGAAAAACCTTGGACTTTTGCCACCATTCGGTTAATCAATATTGGCATTAATGTGCTTTCGAATTTGTTCTTTTTATTGCTTTGCCCTTGGTTGCAAAAGCATGGATACAATTGGGTAAATAATTTTTACGATGCCGATAGAATGGTAGAGTATATTTTCTTATCCAATCTGTGGGCCTCTGTAATTACCCTATTGTTATTTTCTAAAATATGGTTGTTTTTGCGCGAAGGTTTCGACAAATTGCTTTTCAAAAAAATGCTTGCGTACAGTGCACCTATGATAGTTGTTGGCCTAGCTGGAATGATAAATGAAACGCTGGATCGAATATTGCTAAAAAAACTGTTGCCTGCAAACATTGCCGACCACGAAGCGGGATTATACAGCGCATTTTATAAACTCAGTTTGGTGCTCACCCTTTTTGTGCAAGCTTTTCGGTTTGCTGCAGAGCCCTTCTTTTTTAAACAAGCCGATCATGGCGATGCAAAAACCACCTATGCCTATGTAATGAAATGGTTTGTGTATGTCTGCGGATTCATTTACGTTGCCACCATTGTTGCCTTGCCTTGGCTTGGCCCAATGCTCATACGCAACAAAGCCTATTTCGCCGACCCTAGGGGCATGTACGTGGTTCCTGTTTTGTTAATGGCCAACCTTTGTTTGGGCATTTACTACAATTTAAGCATTTGGTATAAGCTTAGCAACAAAACTGCTCTGGGTGCATTAACTGCCCTGTTTGGTGCTGCAATTACCTTATTCGGTAATTTTGTTTTTATTCAAACCCATTCCTTCATCGCCTCTGCCTGGACAACCCTTGCTGCATACGCTGGCATGGTTGTATTGGCCTATTTTATGGGCCGCAAATATTACAACGTCCCGTATAATTTACAGCGCATTTTGGGCATTATTTTCATAGCCTTTGTACTGGGAAGCATGGCGCTACAATTTACAGATATTGTTCCCTTTGTTGCCTTTTTGGCCATACCGGCATACATCCTTTTTGTTTGGTTGTTTGAAGCCAAGCGTAAGAAGAAATTGGTGAGGTATTAGCAAAGCATTGCCACTTCACAGTAATATATTTCAGATTCACATTTATAAACTACACATTCAAGAAATCTTGCCATGAATATCAACCATTCACCCCAAATGTGGATAGCTTGTGGATGTGGGGGGCTTGGAATTGTCAAAATAGTTTTTATATCTTTGTTAAGCTATTTATGATGAAGGAGGGTAAATCTTTGTTTTTTTAGCGGTGCTTTTTGTTTGTTTGTTTTTCATTGTTAAGCATTTCCCGCCTATATTTGGAGAATGGAAAAACAGAAATACAAAATTCGGAGCCAGTGTTTGTGTTCCTCTGCAAGTGATTCTATGCGCATGTATTGCGTATGGCCTTGGGGGTTCTGTTACAAACACACCGAATCCGCATTGTATTAAACTATATTTGTAGAGGGATGAAAAAACGGGTTTTGAAGTTTGTATGTTGGCACAAGATATTGCCTGGCCAGGCTTATTTTTATGCCGAAACTCTTCAAGGCGTTTGCAGAGTCGTTTCACTCAAATTAACGAATAATTTGGGATAATATTTAATTTTAAATAGTATGAAAAGTAATTCGAGAATAATTTTAGTAATGATAGTGTTAGCCCTATCATCAATTCAATTGGCTTATGCCTCAGTAGAAATACACAAGGGATCCTATTACAGAAAAGGAGGGTATGCAGACCCCAGCGGTGGATCAACTATCACAACAGTTACCTGTCTACAATCTGCCGATCAATGTTTTGTACTCATAACTAACAATGGATCAAATGATACTATTCGTACAGTTGTGGCAGCAGGTTATCATATAACACCTAATGTAATGGCAACACTCAAAAAAAATGACGGTGAGGTTATAGCTACTGGTTTGTGCACTAGAGGTGACGGTTCTGAAATACCTGAACCAGGTATTGGATTAGTAGATTTTTACGAGTATGAATTTACCCATTAATTTACATTTCTTGCATAGGAAACAGAATTTAATTCTGTTTCCTATGCTATTCTGTATTTTCTTTATTCATGCCGCACCACAAAATCATTTTTATCAGTGGATAGCAAATGACAGCATCAAAATAGTTAAATTTAATAATTTAGAAATTGGTGATTCACTTGCCACAAGACCATTCCTTTTTTTACAACCTACATATTGTAGTGGATGTAATAATTTTATTAAATATAATCAAGTTGAAACTTTCTATAATGTTGTAACCTACAGCAATGATTCATTTGAATTAAAAGAAATGTCAAAATCGATAGATTTGAAGAGTTTAAAATCAATTAGTAAGCAACAATATGATTTTTTCAAATCAATCGGCATGAATATGTCAGTCTACAACCTAATATATATTTACAAAGATCCTAGAATTATAGAGTGGAAAGAAATTAAACTTTCGCAATTATTGGAAACTTCGAAAGTAAAAAAAGAGGTTCAGATGATTCAACAGTTCAAATCCGGCAATTTAAATAGTATTAATAATTTTAATAGATACCATTTTATACAAAAGGAAAATAATCAAATTTTTTATTCAAAAGATAGCATTTTAAAAGAATTTAAATTTGATTCACCGGAAAAATTGTATGATTCAATCATTCTATTTCTAAAAACAACATATGCATTAAATGTTTTGAGTTATTCTGAAATTAGAATGAAAGGTGTTAAACCATTTGAAGTCACAAATATATCCAGCAATGATAGTTCTATGACGATGTATTTAGATTATTCATTCATCACAGAGTACAGAGATACAATTGAAATTGATGGCGGCATGGCATTGGTTCTGTTTAATAATAAAAACTCTTTCTTTACAATGAAGTACATATTAAAAACAAATCGAATGAATACTTTAATTCCAACGAATATGGTATATTTTGAGTCAAATAAAAATAACCTTGTTTTAGGTAATTATTATTCATCACCCAACACTTTAAAAGAGAAAATAGCGCTGTTGAGTGTGTATGAAAAAGACTTCAATGCCTATAAATTTATAAATTATCAATGTTATGTTAGCCCAACCGTGTATCAAAGTGCTATGAAAAAAACCGATAATTTCAGTCAACTCATATATGTAAATAAAAATTATGCTTTTTTTGAGTATAATGGGATTGTTTTGGATATTATTAATAATAAAATATTGGAAATACCGTTTTTAAAAGCAATTGGAATGTCAAATAGGTCTATAAAAACCAGAAAAGTTATACAAAATGATTCAGGGTATACAGTATTCTTAGGAATTGGTTACTCAATTCTAAAAGTTTTGTTTAATGAAAATATGTGTTTAAAATCTTATTCAGTGAATTCTTACTACCCCTATTGGGGTTTCACTACTTTTTCTGAGGATTTAACGACTGCTGCAAAGAAAACCAATAGCAACAGTTTGATTTTTATTAAATATAATTGAAGAACCATTTCTAACCGAATATCCTAAAATCATTTTGAAGTTTACGTTTAATCCATGTCTATTACATCTATGGGCAATGTTATAAATTACAGAAATAGCGAATATGAAATTCGTATTTTTAACAATTTAGGCCAAATGGTAGATAAAATAAATGTTCCATTTGAACATAAAATACATGATTTAGAAAAGTTTCGGATTTACACCTATCAAGTATACAATAAAAATGCATGTGTGATAGAAAATACGGGAAGATTTTATCTGGAATAATATGCATAACCTGTAAATTGTTTTGTGAAATATGCATTTTATTCAATGCATATTTTGCCTCCTCCCAATCCAAATACCTCTACTTCGAATTTCTGCAAGATTCTACCAAGGCCCGCACATTTTGTGCAGCGGCACCTGCGGCTATGCAATCTTTTTCGTTGAACAATTCTTTGGTGACTGATTATGTGGGAAATACACGAATTTCTTTATTAACTGGAGTCATAAGTGCAAAAAAGGACACAACACTGGCGCTGCATAGTTTGGCAAATGGGGCAGGCAATTTTACTGTAGAACTAGAAAGTCCTCTGTGGCTAAAAAGAACCCGCGAATCGAACAAAAAAGATTTTATAGGATGTAGTATTCACCCACGCATAAGCACCGTTTTGAGCAATACACAAACTTTTGAAACCAGCATAGTCAGTTACGATTTGGGCTTTAACATTACTGGAAGGCTAACTGGAGATTTAGGAAATATGTCATTAAAATACACACTGCGCAATGCCATTTGCGCAGGCAACAATCAGTTTGTGCGCAAAACCTTTGGCTTTAAAAACAACGGATTTGTCTATTCTTCAGTGCAACTAAAAATTAGGGCAGGGCCTACTATATTTTCTCTCAATTTGCCTTTGTATATTTATTCGTTCGATAATATTCTTATTCAAAATTTACCGGTTTATGCGGGTTATTCTTTGCTTTTTTAATAATTTGGCTAATTGTAATCTGCACGCCGTAAAACCCTATTTTTGAACCTTTAATTTATGTTAAACGTAAAAATTCGCAACGAAAGCAACAATCCACTACCCGTATACCAGACTGAATTAAGCGCGGGTATGGATCTACACGCAAATCTTGGAGAACCAATACCCATCGAAATGGGTCAAAGAACTTTAATTCCAACCGGTCTATTTCTAGAATTGCCCGCTGGTTTTGAAGCCCAAATACGTCCACGCAGTGGCTTGGCGCTAAAACATGGCATTACTGTTTTAAATACGCCTGGCACCATAGATGCAGATTACCGCGGTGAGGTAAAAGTTTTACTTATAAACCACGGAAATGAACCTTTTACGGTAAACCATGGCGAACGCATTGCCCAAATGGTGGTAGCCAAGCATGAAACCGTAACATGGGAAGTAACCCACGAGCTCACAGACACAACACGCGGCGCAGGCGGCTATGGCAGCAGCGGTAAATAATTGCTTTACCCATACAAAATCCAGATTTTTTGAATTCCTATTTCGGATCTCAATTAAAGCTATGTTTATTTCGGCAAATTCATTTCTTATCGGTCACTAAAATTAAAAATAGTTTCTATTTGCTGCTACCCAGGGTGGCCCCTAAAAGAAATTTTGCAAAAAACATGGGGTTGAATTTGTGCGGTTGGTTTGTGCCAATCGGGTGAAAGTTTTTGTCCTAAATTGAGTCACTACCTTATAAAGTGTTTAACAAAGACCTAAGCCGATTTTTAAAATTCAATGCTATCGTTTTTAAGAAATTTGTTATCAAGGCCTTTCCTATAGTTATCGGAATTGGCTTCAGCTTTGGGTCTGACGCAGCGGACCCAAAGGTGGAATTAAGAAATAGTGGATTTAAGTCTTTGTATTATCAGCATTTACCCTAACAACATTGCTATAAATACAGCATGTTATCCACCAAAGTGCACATTTATTGGGCAGGGTTACATTTACAAAACAATCTTTTCAATACAATTTCGTTAATTTGCAACCCAATTCGGATTCAAATAACCCGTAACCCTATTTCATGAGACTCATTATCCCTATGGCTGGCATGGGAAAACGCATGCGGCCGCATACACTTACTACCCCAAAGCCATTGTTGCCAGTTGCTGGCAAAGCCATTGTGCACTGGTTGATTGAAGACATTGCTGAAGTTTGCGGCGAACCTATTGAAGAAATTGGATTCGTTACTGGACAATTTGGCGAAGAAATCGAAAAACAATTGCTCGAAATTGCTGCAAGTGTTGGCGCAAAGGGAAGCATCCACTATCAAGATGAGGCTTTGGGTACCGCCCACGCCATTTTATGCGCCAGGCAATGCCTCAAAGGAGATGTAATTGTGGCTTTTGCCGACACCCTATTCCGCGCTAAATTTCACCTCGATAAAAATTTCGATGGGGTAATTTGGGTGCACCATGTAGAAAATCCAAAAGCATTTGGTGTAGTGAAAATAGATGCTAACAATGTGATAACCGATTTTGTAGAAAAACCCCTAGAGTTTGTTAGCGATCTTGCCATTATTGGCATTTATTATTTTCACAGCGGCGAAACTTTGGAAAAAGAATTGCAATACCTGCTAGACAACAACATCCGCGAAAAAGGCGAATACCAACTTACCAATGCCTTAGAAAATATGAAAAACAAAGGCATGCGTTTTGTGCCCGGTGCTGTGGATGAGTGGTGGGATTGTGGCAATAAAGACGCTACAGTAAATACGAATCAAAGGTTGTTGGAAACCAGGTCTAACTTGTTTCAAGTTCCCAAAGAAAGATTTAACGGTGGAACAGAAATTATTGCTCCTTGTTTTATTGGCGAAAATGTAAAAATTACCGGCAGTAAAATTGGCCCTTATGTTTCCATTGGAGACAACAGCGTGGTGGAAAATGCAACCATTGAAAACAGCATTATTCAAAACAACAGCCAAATTTTGAATATTGAAATTCAAAACTCCATGATAGGCAACCACGTGAGCCTAGATGGTAAGAGCAGAGAATACAGCATAGGCGATTATTCAACCCTTTCTTAAAATGTTTAAAACCGAAAATTATCGCTGGTTTTCCATTCTGGTATTTTCGGCTTTGTTTTTAGGCAACTGCGGTATTTTTGAAAAGAAAAAACCCAAAGGTATTGTTACAAACACCGAGCAACAAAAAGAGATTTATTACCAAGCAGAGGCTGCATTTACCGCTGGCAACTTTGGCGAAGCTCAAGTACTCTTTCAAAAATTCGTGGACCAAAGCCCGAAACCGGCAAGCGGCTATTACCGCCTAGCCTGTTTAAGTAAAATGCAAAGAAAATACGAAGAGGCCCTGAATTATATTTCCAAAGCAACCCATTTAGACCCAACAAATATTTTTTATTACGAAATGTTTGAAGCTGAGGTTTATAGATCAAAAAAGGAATACACCCAAGCCGGCAACATTTACGAAAATTGGGCTGTAAAAACTTCGGGCAAATGGTCTTTGTACCAAGATGCATCTAGGATGTTTCAAATGTCTGGTGAATACAACCGCATGATAATGTTGTGCACAAATTGGGAAAAAGCCTTCAATTTGCGCGAAGAAATTGTAAATGCCCGTGTTTATGCCTATCAACGGAAAAATAAAAAAGACAGTGTTGCCTTTGAATATGAAAAATTGACCCTAAAATATCCGGAAAGACGGCAATATAAAATTTCCCTAGCACAAGCTTGGCAAGAAGCAGGGAAGGAAGAAAAAGCAACGGCTATTTATAATGAATTGTTAAAATCTGACCCCGAAAATGGCGAAATTTTAAACCCATTGTGCCGTTTTTACCATTCCAAAAACGATCCAAGAAACCTGTGGAATATTGCCCAAAAAACAGTGCAATCGCACCAATTAAATTTTGAACAAAAACAAAGTTGCATGCTATTTTTATTGCAACCTAAAAACAATATTTATTTTGACAGTTTAGCCCCTATTTTAATGGAACTCACCCGTCAACATAGCAATAAAGCTGAGTCTTGGCTTATGCTGGCAGATTGGTATTACACCAAAAAGGAATTCGGCAATGCCTCCAATATGTATTCGCAGAGTTTGCAAATTTTTAGCAATTTTAGCGCTTGGCTCAAATATTCTAGTTGTCTCGACCGTTTAAGATATAATTCACACCTACAAAAAGTAGCAGACACGCTTTTAGAATTGTTTCCATCAAATCCAACAATTTATAGAATCCAAGCAGATGCATTTGCCAATGATAGTAAATGGGAAAAAGCAAAAGAAGCCTGTGAAACTGGATTGAGTTATGCAGTAGAAATCCCAGGCAAAACAGAATTAAATATCACTTTGGCCTACATTTTGAATCATTTAAACAACCAAGAGGAAAGTTATAAAATGTTGAAAGGATTGACGAGCTCAGAAAAAGATGTGGAAAGTATGCTGGCCCTGGCCGATTTATACGCAATAAACAATACAAAATTAGATGAAGCAGAAAATTGGGTTTCGAATGCCAAACTTTTGGTTGAAGCAAGGATAGAAAAATATGAGAACAACCCCACGAATATGCTTGCTAACTGCTACATCATTGAGGCCAAAATAAAAGCGAAACAGAACGAGAACGAGAAAGCTTTAAAATCTATCCATAGAGCTATAAACATAGATTCTTTCAATTCGGAAGCCTGGGAAACCCAAGGAGATATTGAAAAATCCATGGGAAATACCACCGCCATGAAGGCCAGTTATTTAAATGCCTCAAAATTGTCTCCTGGAGATATTAAATTATACAACTTGGCACTTAGCCACTAAAACAAAAACAATGCGCGGAGTTTTTATTATTATATTCATGGCTCTTGTTCTGCCCGCTTGTAAGTCTAAAAAACACTTGGGGAAAACCTCGAGGAGAAATGTTGATTCTTTGGTTTTTGTGCATTCTGAAAATGGAAAAGATTCATTGCTAAGACAAAAATGGCAATACTTCAGCGGCAGAATGGCTGTTGATTATTATTCAAAAGACGAAGAGCAATCTTTTAACCTTGCCTTAAGAATGCGAAAAGACAGCATTATTTGGTTTTCTGTTAGCGCCGTTGCCGGAATTCAAGTGATGAAAGGCGTAATTACCAATGACAGCATCCGTGCACTGGATTTGTTTAACAAGCGATATTATGCCTATGGGATTTCTACATTGGGCAAAAAATTTGGCGCAGACATTGGCCTGCGCGAATTGCAAAATATATTCCTAGGAAACCCCATTTTCGATACGTTGGTTTACCGAAAAGACCCAGAATCTGCTGGATGGTTGGGCATAAACCAACCCGTTGCCAATATCATCTTTTGTAAAGATTTTAAATTGCCAGATAGTACACTTTTAGCGCAAAAAGGAAGTGATCGCCAACTCATGGCAAAGTACAGCAACACCCTATCTGCAGGCTCGTTAACCATTGCCCAATTTATAGATTTATTGGCAGGAAGTGCCTCAAATTCTGTACGCATGCAAATTGAGTTTAAAACTGCAAGTGACGCTTTTATAACTTCGTATCCTTTTAATGTGCCGCCAGGTTATGATAAAATTAGTGAAGAATAATATATCCAAAAACGCATTGAAAATAGTCTTAATACTATGTATCATGCAGGCAGAACCCTTACTAGGGCAAAGCAGAAAACAACTCGAAACAAAACGGAAAAAAGTGCAACAAGAAATTGAATATACCCGTCAAATATTAAAAAAAACAAGCCAGAAAAAATCTGCTGCTTTGCACAATTTGAATGCGGTAAATGAAATTATATCCCAGAGCAGTAAGGTTATTGGTAACCTTAAAATTGAAATCACCAAGGTAGACAGTGAAATTTATCAAAAATCCATAAACTACAAACAACTGCAAAGCAAATACAGCGAAGAAAAATTAAAACTGCACAAAACAATAATAAAGGCATACAAAACCAGAAAAAGTGCAAGTGAAATGGCTTTTATTTTTGCAGCGAGTTCCTTTCGTCAAGCATTGCGCAGGTTAAAATACCTGAAACGACTTTCAGAATACCGCAAATTTTTGTTGGAAGGAATTGCGGAAAAAAAAGACAGTGTAAACCGCGGACTTGTTATGCTGGAGGAAGGTAAAAAGGACAAAAAGGTTTTGTTGACGGATGAAGAAATTGAAAAAAACCAGTTAGAAAAAGACAAGCAGGCGAAAAAAACGCTTGTGAATAGCCTTAGTGGGCAGGAGGGCAATTTAAAAAAACGAATTCGTGAAAATGAAATTGCTGTAAACAAATTGAACAACTCCATTAGCAATATGATTGCGGCCGAAATAGCCGCTGCTAGAAAGAAAGCCCAACAAAGCGTTGCCCGCAATTCCAAAAAAACACCTGGAACCTCTAGACCTGGAGGTGGCCAAAATAAACCCCCAGAAAAATCAAACCGGCAAGACCCAATAGCATTGACACCAGAGGCCAGGGACATGAGCAATTCTTTTGAAGCGAATAAAGGTTCTTTCATTTGGCCTGTGGAAAGGGGATTTATCAGTCAAGGATTTGGGGTACACAATCACCCAGATTTGGCAGGAATCACGTTGATTAACAATGGCGTGGACATTACTACCGGAGAAGCTATTGTAGCAAGATGTGTTTTTAAGGGCACGGTGAGTGCCATTATAAATATACCCGGGCAAGAAAAAGCGATTTTGGTAAACCATGGTGAATATTTTACGGTTTATAGCAGACTGATTGAAGTATACGTGAGCCGCGGACAAGAAATTGCATCCAAACAATCCATAGGCAAAGTATGGACAGATAACGATGGCAAAACCATTCTTCAATTTCAAATTTGGAAAGGTCAGGTAAAATTGAATCCTGCTTCTTGGTTAGCCGGCAGATAATAAATTAAAGATGGAGAAAATGAAAGTGGCCGTTGCTGGGGCCGGCGTTATGGGCTCAGGTATTGCAATGTGCAGCATTTTAGCTGGCTATGAAACCTTGCTCTTTGACATTAGAGAAGAAGCCGTTGCAAAAGGGAAAACCTATATAGAACAAGAACTTATCAAATCTTTACAAAAAGGAAGATTGAACCAGGATCAGGTCGATTCCGCATTAAATTTACTGAATTGTACCCACAATAAACAAGATTTAATTGCCGACCTAATCCTAGAGGCTGTGTTGGAGAAAAAGGAGGTAAAAATTGAGTTGTTTTCCGCACTCGAAAAGACAAACACTACTTCAACCATTTTTGCTACCAACACCTCTTCTATTCCAATCACACAAATTGGCGCAGGTTTACTTCGGCCCGAAAATTTGGTAGGCATCCATTTTTTCAACCCTGCCCATATTATGAAGTTGGTTGAAATTATT
>Ga0209181_10001732_pt1 | contig 37394 bp, 27 predicted proteins | sample MAT05_FD_187208 | JGI IMG/M metagenome (GOLD analysis project Ga0209181, IMG submission 187208) | Freshwater microbial communities from Lake Fryxell liftoff mats and glacier meltwater in Antarctica - MAT-05 (SPAdes) (version 2) | ecosystem: Environmental > Aquatic > Freshwater > Ice > Liftoff... | reverse complement strand
GCTCCCGTCGGACGCGATCAACTAACCGCCGGGGACCGGACCGACGCGCGGCCGGGGTCGGGGAGGAAACTCCCCCGCCCCGGCCGTCGTCGTTGATTTCGCCGCTCGCGGCGGTGCGGGGCGGCGAAGCCCCGAGCCCACTCCCATCGCCCCCGGACCGCGCGATGTCCCCCACTCCCCCCCCCGTCGGCCGCTCGCGTCGCCCCTGGCTCCTCGCCGGCGCCGCCGGGGCCGCCGTCGTCGTTGTGGGCGTGCTCGTCTACCGCGCCGTGTTCGCCTACGCCGTCCCCGAGGCCGCGGAACTGCGCGCCCACGTCCGCGGCAAGCCGCCGGTGCCGGTCGTGTTCACCTCCCGCGCGGGCCTCCAGTCGTTCGACGCCGCCGCCCCCGAGGCCGACGGCTTCACCTACCCCGGCACCGTCCCGTGGGCCGCGCCCGAAGGCCGACTGCGCCTCCTCAGCCCCGCCGGCCGCGTCTACGAACTCACCTGGAACCGACCCCTCCCCGACGGCACCACCCTCGTCGACGTGATGAGCCCGTCCGTGTCGCTGGACGGCAAGCGCGTCCTGTTCGCCGGTCGGAAGGCCGCCCCCGACCCCGGCCGGTGGCGGCTCTACCAGGTGAACGCCGACGGCTCCGACCTGAAGCCGCTCACCGGCGGCCCCGACGACCCCGGCTGCGTCGCCGTGCCACCCCTGCGCTTCGCCGCCGACGGCTCGAAGCTCCCCGACGACGAGCGCCGCCGCCTCGACTACGACGACGTGGACCCGGCCGACGGCGGCGACGGCGTGTTGCTGTTCGCGTCCAGCCGCATCCCCGACCTCGGCCGCGACCACACCCGCCGGGCCACGCAAATCTGGCGGCGCACCAAGACCGGCGACTTCGAGCCGGTGTCGGCGAACCGGAACAACGACCGCTGGCCGGTGCTGGTCGCCGGCGACTGGATCGCCTGGAGCCTGTGGAGCCGCAACCGCGAGGCGGTGACCGCCGACGGCAGCGACGTGCGGCCGGTGTCCGAGGGCGGCGACTACGGCACGACCGCGGCCGACGGCTGGATGGCCGCGCGCGTCGGCTCGGACGGCTCGCGGTTCGGCTTCCTGGTGAAGCCGGTCGAGTCGGTGTGGCGGCCGCGGCCGCTGTTCAACGGGAACGTGGCGTTCATGACCACCGACCCGGCGACCGGCCGGACCCGGCTGGCGCAGGCGCCGGCCGGCACCATCCGCACCGCCCCGAGCTCGCGGGCGATCGGCCCGCCGCCGGCGATGAGCCCGGGGCTGCTGTTCGGCCCGACCGCCGCCGGCTCCCCGAGCGCGTGCCCGCCGGGCCACGTCCTGTACGCGGCCGGCACCGACGCGCCGGGGGTCGCGCTGTACCGCGCGGCCGACGACTGGTCCGCCGCCGAGTTGCTGTTCGACGACCCCGCCCTGGCCGACGCCGAGCCGGTGGCGGTGTACGCCCGCGCCGTCGAGTTGAACAACCGCAGCCCGTCGCACGCCCAGCCGCCGGACGGGTTGGAGTTGAAGCTGGCGTCCGGGCGGACGTACCGCGGGCCGGTGGGGCAGTTGGAGGCGGCGTTCCTGAACATCCTGAACGAGCCGGCGCCGCCGGGCGACGTGACGGACGCGGGGGCGGGGCCGGTGTTCGCCAGCCCGTCGGGGGTGAAGGCGATCGCGATTTACGCGGCGTACCGCGACCGGTTCGACCACCCGACCGAGCCGCGGGTGCGCGGCGGGTGGGAGAAGCTGTTGGAGGCGCCGGTGAACGAGATGGAGCACGTGAAGACGTGGGTGCCGGCCGACCCGCTGACGCCGACGGTGCTGACCGGGCTGGGGGCGGACGGGAAGGTGGTGCGGTGGTCGGCGGCGGCGAAGGACGCGGCGGGGCGGTCGGGCTCGTACTACGCCTACGCCGGCGACCACTACAGCGGGATGAAGCCGAACGGGTACGTGTTCTGCAACGGCTGTCACGCCGGGCACACGTTCACCACCATCGACCCGACCGAGCGCGTACGGTAAGGGCGCCGGGCGAGCCGACCGCCGTAAGGCGGCGGGTGACACCCCCTTCACCCGCCGCCTTACGGCGGTCGGCTCGCCGGCTATGATGGCCTTCGTGCCGCCCACCCGCTCCACTCAAGGCCACCCCATGCGCCCGTTCCTGGACGAGTTCCGCAAGTTCATCCTCCGCGGCAACGTGGTCGACCTGGCGGTCGGCGTGGTGATCGGCGCCGCGTTCGGGAAGATCGTGGACTCGCTGGTGGCCGACCTGTTCATGCCGGTGGTCGGCGTGCTGACCGGCGGGTTCAACGTGGCGGGGATGAGCACGCACCTGTACGGCGACGCGTACCTGAAGTGGGGTCAGTTCCTGCAGACGGTCATCAACTTCGTCATCGTCGGGTTCTGCATGTTCCTGGTGGTGAAGGGGATGAACGAACTCCACCAGCGGTTCCTGAAGGCGGAGGCGGCCGCCCCGCCGGAGCCGACGCCGGCGGAGAAGCTGCTGGCGGAGATCCGCGACCTGCTAAAGGCAAAATCGTCCTAAGCTCTGGATTATTAAATGGTTGTGGCGGATGAATCGATCTTACAGTTATTTGTGTGCTTGACTCAATGCTTGCGGGACGGGGTCCCCCCTTTCCCCGCAACCAAGTGTCGCGGTCCGAACGTCACGCCGGCTTCTCGTCGGGCGGCGGCGGCGGCGGCGCGTCGGGCGGCGCGGCCGGGTCGGGCTTGTGGTGGTGGGTGGCGTGCGCCACCGCCTCCACCGCCTTCTCGACCGCGTGGACGACGGCGCCGGCCGGCTTGGCGATGATCGGCGGCACATGCGGCGGCTCGCCGGTGCTCACCTTCGTGGTCAGCACGAACTTCTGGAACATCGCCCCCGCGACCGCCGACAGCACCGCCACCATGACCAGCGGCCGGTACTGGTCGATCTGGCGGAACACCACGAGCACCTGGTCGGTGAGGGCGTAGGAGAGCCAGAACAGGACGTTGACGCCCGGGATGGCGTACAGCCCGTCGGCGAGGACGAAGCGGCCGAACGGCACCCGCAGCACGCCGGCCATGACGAATATCGGCGTGCGGATGCCGGGCAGCAGCCGGGCGAACAGGAGCACCATGACGCCGCGGTCGTGGAAGTTCTTCTCGATCTCGGCGCGCTTGTCCGGCGGCACAAGCGTCCGCTGCACCCAGCGGATGTTCAGCAGCCGTTCGCCCCAGAACCGGCCCATGCCGTAGAGGAACCCGTCGCCGATCACGACGCCGGCGATGACGACGGGGAGCATGACGTACCACTTGAGGGTGGTGCCGTCGTGTCCGACGATGATGCCGGCCATGATGACCGGCAGCTCTTCCGGCAGGGGGAACCCGCACCCCGACGCCAGCAGCGCGAGGAAGATGCCGACGTACCCGTAGTCGCTGAAGTGCTCGAGCATCCCCGGGGGCTTCCTCAGGAGACAGGGGACAGGAACCAGGAGACAGGGAACAGCCCGGGGAGTTTATCCACTGGGTGGCGTCCGTTTCTAGCCCGAGGAGCCGCGGACCTACCCAAGAACGTATTCTGTCCCGTGTCTCCTGTCCCCTGTCCCCTGGGTGACCCGTGCAGCTCGGCCTCATCAACTCGGCGTGGGTCCAGGCCGGCAAGGGCACCGCCTACGGCGTCCGCCAGACCAAGGCCGTCGGGTTCGACTCCATCGACGTCTTCGCCGACCCGCTCGACCTCGACGCGCGGGAACGGGCGCTGATCCGCACCGAGTGCGCCGCCGCCGGGCTGCCGGTCGTCAGCGTGGCGTGCGTCGCGGTGGGCCTGATCGACTTCAACCCGAGCGTGCGGCGGTTCCACCTGGAGCGGTGCGAGGCGTACCTCGACTTCTGCTACGAGCTGGGGGCGAAGAACTTGCTGCTGGTGCTCGGCGAGTACATCTGGGACCGCCAGGTGATCCCGCCCGCGGAGCAGTGGGCCGCCGGCGTGTCGGCGCTGAAGGACCTCGGCGCCTACGCCGCGGGGCTGGGCCTGAAGATCGCGCTGGAGTTGGAACCGTTCAAGCTGTCGCTGCTGAACGACGTGCCGAACATGCGCCGCTTCCTCGACGACGTACACCACCCGGCCGTCGGCGCCAACATCGACGTGAGCCACCTGCAACTGGCGGGGACGAAGCCGGAGGAGTTGCGGAGCTTGAAGGGGCGGGCGTTCCACGTCCACATCAGCGACTGCGACGGGAAGGTCCACGGCGACCTGCCGCCGGGCCGCGGGGTGGTGGACTTCGCGCCGTACCTGCGCGAGATCGCGGGGCTCGGCGTCGAGGCGGCCGGCGGGGCGGTGAGCATCGAGCTGGAGTACTCGCCGGAGCCGGAGAAGATCGTGGAGTGGGTGACGGAGGCGTACGCGGCGACGGCGAAGCTGCTGCGCGAGGCGGGGCTGCGGAATTAGCTTCCTGAGCCGGCCCCGTCAGGGGTCGGAGCGCACCGTTGTTCCAAACGCTCCGACCCCTGACGGGGCCGGCTCAGGCGGCTGATTCACGCCGCGCCACCGCATCCCTTACCGCGGCCACCACGTCCGGCACCTCGGCCATCGCCCCGACGCCCACGTCGCCGCACGCCAGCGCCTTCGTGATCGGAGGCACCACCCGCAGCGTCGGGCTGCGGTCGTTGATCTGCGCCAGCAGCGTGGCGCCGTCGAGGTGTGCCGGGATGTGGCCGGCGCCGAAGTCGGCGGCGAGCGAGCGCAGGTGCCGCCGCGTGAACGGGTGCTCCCACATCAGCGTGTTCATCGCCGGAGCCAGCACCACCGGCCGCGCCATGTCCCACGCCCGCCACACGCACGTGAGGCAGTTGTCGCACAGGCCGACGGCCAGCTTCGCCAGCGTATTCGCATCGAGCGGCGCGATCAGGAACAGGTCGGCCCACGTCCGCAGCTCGACGTGCAGCACCGAATCGCCGCGCTCGTAGCGCTCGCCGGGCCACTCGTCGGCGTCGCGGTAGAGAAGCCCCGAGCCACCTAACCCCCCCGGCCCCCCTTCCCTAAGAGGGAAGGGGGGGGACGCACCGACCGACTGGCCGGGCACCATCGCAGGCTCAGCGGTGTCACGGGAGGGTGAGTTGGGCGGGCACCCCCTCCCCCCCTGGGGGAGGGGGCCGGGGGGAGGGGTTGACCACGTCCGCGCGTCGGGACCGTTCGCGGACAAACCGACCCCGCCCCGGAGCGCGGCGATCACGTCGCCGGGGTCGAAGAAGTACGCGGCGGCGTCGGTGGCGACGACCTTCACGTCGTGGCCGGCGGCCGCCAGCGCCGCCGCCAGCGCCGGCACCCGCACCGCGGCGACGCTCCCGGTCGCCCCGAGCAGCACGTTAGCCATGCCCCACCCGCTCCTGGTAAAGAGCCTCGACCTCCAAAATCAGCCGGTCCGGCAGCTCGCGCCGCGGCACCCGGTCGTAGCGGTCGTCGATCGGCCCGAGGTACGCGAAGTGCGCCGCGCCCTCCAGCGTGTTCGCCACCATCAGGTCCGCCCCGCTCGCCAGCCGCGACTCGTCCGCCACCGCCACCAGCTCCTCGTCGCCGAGGCCGACCTCGAGCTTGAACTTCACCAGCACGCCGGCGAAGCCCCACGGCTCGCGGAAGCGGTCCACGAGCTTCGGCGCCCGCACCAGCCGCACCCACAGCTCGGGCTCGCTGCTCTTAATTTTACCCGCCTTCTGCTCGGTCAGCCGCGGCGGCTCGTTGCCGTGCCGCTCCCACTCGCCGACGCGGGCGTTGAAGAACGTGCCGGGGTCCGGCGAGAACGTGCCGGCGGGGATGTAGTCGCTAACCGCGGCGGCGTGGCAGACGGCGTCGTAGGGCACGCCGCGGAGCTGCTGTTGGAGGAGCAACGCGAGGTCGTCGAAGGTGCGGTACGGCAGCACGGTGAACCGCTCGCCGGGATCCTTCGGGTTGACGCCGAACTCTTGCAGCCCCTCGGGGTTGGACGTGGCGAGGGTGACGGTGTGTCCGCGGCCCCAGGCGGTGCGGGCGACGGCGGCGCCGGTGCGGCCGGTGAACACGTTCGTGACGCACCGCACCCGGTCGATCGGCGACTGCGTGTTCCCGGCGGTGACGAGGAAGTTCATGGGGCAGAGGACAGAGGACAGAGGACAGAGGTCAGAAGACAGAATACCGACGGCCCCGTCTTGCTGTCCTCTGTCTTCTGACCTCTGTCCTCTATCTGGGCGAAGCCGCCCGCGTCCGCGGCGTCGCCAAGCGGGCGAGGTGGTCGGCCAGCGCCGCGTCGGGGTCGCCGAGCGCCTCGCGGAGGCGCGGCTGCAACAGGCCGGGGCGGTCGGTGCCGCGCAGCTGCTGGAGGTACTCCGCTAGCGCCACCTTCCCCGGGGCCGGGCCGCGCAGCATCAGGTGGACCCACGCCCACGACTCGCGGTACTCCGGCTTCTCCATCTGCCGCACCTGGTCGAGCCGTTCGAGGCGCCCCAGGTCCGGCTGGAACGGGCCGCGCCGCAGCATTTCGAGGTGCTGCGCGTTCACCCCGCGCTGCTCCGTCGGCAGCTCGAAGTACCCCGCCAGGCCCTCGTCGAGCCACAGCGGCACGTCCTTCAACACGCCGTGCAGCAGCGCGTGCGTGAGTTCGTGGCGCAGGTCGGTGCGGAGGTGGTCGCCGGTCCAGGTGAAGACCTTCAGGTCGTCGGCCCCGCCGCCGACGCGCGGCTCGGCGATGAAGTACGCCCGCCGCGTCGGCAGGTGGCGGTAGCGCGACCGCATGTAGCGCTCGTACCGGTCCTGGGTGTCGAACAGGAACACCTGCACGATGCCGGTGTACGGCGGCAGCCCGAGCTCGCCGCACACCTCGTCGGGCAGCGCCTCCAGCTCCGCGAAGAGGGGGTCGGCGCGGTCGACGCTGAAGTCGTGGTAGAAGACGTACGGCCCGCGGCGGGTGGATTCCTTGCCGGGCGGCGTGGCCGGCGGCGGGCCGGGCTCGGTGCCGCGGGCCGGCACCACGTCGGACTTCGTTTCGGCGACGGGTTCGGCGGGCGTGGGGCGCGGCAGGACCGTCTCGCAGCCGGCGGCCGCGAGGAGGGCGCCGGCCCAGCCGAGGAGGCGGGCGGCGGCGCGGCGGCGGACCGGGGAACACGGCATGTCGGTTGGCCCCGCGGCGGCGGACCGACCCCGGCCCCGCGGCTTCCGAGGAAGCCGGGGATGCCCGGAGGGGCGGGGACCATACCCCACCACCGGCGGTCGCCGCCAGATCAGTTGACGCGGGAGTAAGGTCGGCCGTCCGCGGGGCGGGGCTTCAACGGAAGGGTGAAGGATGAGGGTTGAATGGATCGTGCGGGCGAGAGGCCGAAAGCCCGGGGACGGCCGTCCCCGGGCTTCTAGCTCAGCACCCGGCCCGACTTGCGGTTCTTCGCCACCTTCACGTCGGTCGCCCGGCTTACCGCCGTCCACCAGCTCCGCCAGTCCCCGCCGAGCGCCGGCCCGGCGGCGAGGTAGGTGCGCAAGAACCGCAACCGGTCCGCCTGCCGCACCCGCGGCGACGACAGGAAGCTAGCGTTCAGCCGGGCCAGCTCCTTCGCCCGCTGCCGCACCGACACCGGCCGGCCGACGCGCACCCCGACGAGGTCGATGAACACCGGCTCGACGCCGTTCGCCAGCAGCACGTTCGCCGCCTTCAGGTCGCGGTGCGAGACGTGCCGGTCGTGCATCACCCGCACGACCCGCGCCAGTCGGGGAACTAGGTCGGTCAGCGGAACGCCGGCCGCGACGGCTTCCGCGAGGCCGACCGCGCCGGGGACTTCCTCGACGAGCAGATAGCCCTCGCGGCCGCGGCGGTGGAGCACGGCGAGCGGCCGCGGCGTCGGCAGCCAGCGGTCGCGGAGGGCGTGCCCGGCCACCCACGACCGCAGCACCGCCGACGGGCGGAACAGGTTCTTCAGCGGCTCCCACCAGCGGCGGACGTTCACGCGCTTCAGCACGGCGCGGCGGCCGTCCGGCAGCGCGAGCGCGGCCACGGTCGAGGTGCGCGAGTCCTTGAGGAGGTGAACCGTTGGCGAGCGGCCCGCGTGAGCGGGCTGTTCCTCCGCGCGGCTGGCGCGCTCGGGAACAGCCCGCTCACGCGGGCCGCTCGCCAGGTGCTTCTCCAGACCTTCGAGCACGTCCGCGGCGAGGTCGCGCACGGCGAATCCCCCCCGCACCCGCGGGAAGTGGCGCGTGCGGCCGAGGCAGTCGCGCACCCGCGCCGCCCAGAATCGCAGGTTCGACACCGCCGTGGCCCGTTCGATCTCGCGGCCGCCCGCCCGATCAACCGGGGTGCGGCGGGCGGAGCGGTACGCGGCCCAGAAGCGGAACCGGTCGGTGCACGACGCCCGCAGCTGGAACCAGCGGTTGAACAGCACCAGGTTCGCCCGCGCCGCCGGCCACGTCAGCGGCGCCGAGAAGCGGACGGCGTGCAGGTCGAGCAGGTCGAACCGCGACCCCTCGACGAGCAGGTTGCCCGGGTGCGGGTCGGGGTGCGTCACGCCGGCGTCGTGCAGCCGCGCCAGGAAGCGGCCGAGCGCCGCGGCGACCGCGCGCCGCTCCGCCGGCGGTCGGGTCGGGAGCGCCTCCAGCAGCTCGGTGAACGGCACGGCACCGTCGCGGGCGCGGGTGACGAGGAGGCTCTCGCCGGGCCACGGCGAGTCGGGGCCGCCCCACGCCAGCGGCTCGATCGTGGGCACTCCGCGGGCGGCGAGTAAGAGGGCGTTCTCGAATTCCAACTGCGCCTTCGGCGGTCGCACGACCTCGCGCATCCACGCCCGCAGGCCGCGCGGCCGGAGGTGCTTCACGTACACCGCCCCGCCCGGCAGCTCGACGCGGTAGATCGTGCGGTACGGGTTCGACTTCACGACGACGGTCGGGCCGCCGAGGTCCGGGAGGTCGGCGCCGGGGGCGAGGTGCCAGCGCCGCCCCGCGGCGCGGACCACGACCGCGGCGGGGATCGCCCAGCGGACGGCGCCGATTCGTCGGAGGAAGTGGCTGAGCATGGCAGAGGCTTACGCGGACTCCCGATTGGAATAACCTGCCAAGCCCACCCGTTGCAACGGGTGGGCTTCGCCCGCCAGGTGGCTCAGCGCCGCGCTCCAAAGCGCCGCCGCCGCGGGAACGCTGTACCGTTCCTCCACCTGCCGCCGCCCCGCGGCGCCGAGCCGCGCCCGCAGCGCCGCGTCGTTCGCCAGCCGGCGCACGGCGGTCACCCATTCCTCGGTCGTCGTGGCGGTGAACCCGGTGGCGCCGTCGCGGACGAAGTCGGCCTGCACGCCGACCGGGTTCGCCACCACCGGCAGCCCCGCGGCCTGGTACTGGAGCACCTTCAGCCCGCACTTGCCGCGGCTCCACGGGTCGTCCGGCACCCAGCCGATGCCCACGTCGGCCGCCGCCAGCTCGGCCGGCTCAGTCGCCTCGCTCCACACGCACTCATCAACTGGCAAATCGGGAATCGAAATGAACCGGTCGCAGACGAGCTTCAGCCGGGCGCCGGGGACGGCGCGGCCGATCGCCGACAGCGTCGGCGTGAACCGCTCCAGCCCGCGCAGCGTGCTCGACGAGCCGACCCACACCAGCCGCACCCCGGAACTCGGCGGCGCCGGCGGCGGGTACTTCGCCACGTCCACGACCGTCGGCACCACAAGCACGCGGTCGGCCGGCGCCCAGCGGCGCGCCTCGTCGGCGAGGTAGGGGTTGCCCGCGACCACCAAATCCGCCGCGGCGCAGACGGCGCGGAAGCGGCGCAGGCGGCGCGGGTCATCGAACCCCTTCGCGGAGTACGAGTCGCGCAGCCACACGGCGTCGTCGAAGTCGAAGATCAGCCGGCGGACGCGGCGCCGCAAGAGCGCCAGCGCCACCCGCGGCAGCAGTTTCCGCTGAAGGATGACGGCGTCGGCGTTGCCCGAATCGCGGCCGAGGGTGAGCCGCCCGGCCCAGCTGCGCGACAAGGGGTGGAAGCTGAGGGTATGCCCGGCGGCGGCGAGAAGCGGGCGCAGCGCCGCGAGCCGATAGCGGCTACAGACGTGGTGCTCGTCCTCGACCAGCGCGACCAGTTGCACCGCGACCCTCCCTGGTCGGGGCGAGAAACCCAAGAACGATGGCCGCAAAAAGGCACAAAAGACACAAAAAGAAAGCCAAATCCGAGACAGAATTCAGACTCTGCTCTGTCTTCCTTTTTGTGCCTTCTTGCGGCCAACCTCGGTTCTTACTTCCGCCGCCGATTCGCCGACAGCGCCCGGTCGATCTCGCGCTTGGCGTCGGCCGACTTCATCGACTCGCGCTTGTCGTGGCTCTGCTTCCCCTTGCCGACGCCCAACTCCAGCTTGGCCCGGCCGTCCTTGAAGTACAGCCGCAGCGGCACCAGCGTGAACCCCTTCACGTCCGCCTTCTCGGCGAACTTGGCGATCTCGCGGCGGTGCAGCAGCAGCTTCCGCGGCCGCTTCGGCTTGTGGTTCTGACGGTTCCCGTACAGGTACTCGGGAATCTCCGCCCCGATCAGCCACACCTCGCGGCCGTCGATGCGGGCGTAGGCCTCGTCGATGGTGGCGTGGCCCTCGCGGAGGCTCTTCACCTCCGTCCCCACCAGCACCAGCCCGCACTCGAGCGTGTCCGACACCGCGTAGTCGTGCGTGGCCCGCCGGTTGCGGCAGACCGTCGTCTCGCCCTCGGGCTCCTTCGGCTTCGCCATACCGCGTATCCTATCCGCCGGCGGCGCGGTCTGATAGCCCACCCGCGGCCGACCGAGGTCGTTCAAGCCGCGACACTTGGTTGCACGAAAAAGGGGCACCCCGTCCCGCAAGCATTGAGTCAAGCACACAAATCTATGTGAGAGCGATTCCGACCCCGTGTTTGGTCCGAATCGATTTCGCGGCCGGGGGTTGCGTCTAACTCGCTTCTCGAACACATGAACCGATTTGTGATTCTCGCGCACGACTGGCCCGAACCGCACTTCGACCTGCTCCTCGAAGCCGGCCCGGTGTTGCGCGCGTGGCGGCTGCGCGGCGAGCCGGGCGCGACCTCGGTGCCGGCCGAGCCGAACGCCGACCACCGGCTGCTGTACCTCGACTACGAAGGCCCGGTGTCCGGCGGCCGCGGCACCGTCACACGATGGGACGCAGGAACGTTCGACATGATCGTGGAGGCGGCGTGCGCCGTGCTGGAGTTGCACGGCACGCGGCTGACCGGGCTGTTCGTGCTCGGCGCGGGGCGGTTCGGGCGGAGTGAGTGAATCGAAGGCGAGCCGACCGCCGTGAGGCGGCGGGTGCGTCCGCACACCGGTCACGTCGGACGTGAGTCGAAATGGGTACGCACCCGGCGGCTTACGCCGCTCGGCTCGCCTGACGAATTGGCTTCCCGCTACGGCCCCCGGCTCGCCAGCACCTCGCCGGCCGCGGCGCGGAACGAGTCCACCCCCGGCTGCGGCACCAGCCCGCCGCCCAGCACCAGCGCCGCCAGCGCCAGCACCGCGAACCGCTCCCGCCCGGTGATCCCCATCGGCACCGGCGAGGCGTGCCGCGACCCGGTGAACAGCGCCAGGTACGCCCGCACGATGGCGATGCCGTTCATCCCCGCCGCCACCGCCAGCCCCACCCCCACCAGCGGGTTCGCCTCGATCGCCCCGTCCACCAGCAGCTCCGCCGCCACGAACCCCAGCGTGCCGGGGAAGCCGACACTCCCCAGTCCCGTCAGCAGGAACCCGACCGCGAGCGTCGGCGACTCGTCGTACAGGCCGCGGTGGCCGTCGAGCTTCAGCCGGCCGTGCCGGGCCTCGACCGCCCGCAGGGTGATGCCGAGGCCGCCCAGCGACAGCGCCACCGACGCCCACAGGAACAGCGCCCCCGTCAGGCTGATGACGGTGTGGAGTTCCAGCCCGACCAGCACCAGCGAGGCGTGGCTGAGGAACAGGTACGCGAAGAACCGGCGGGCGTCGGCCTGCACCGTCGCCATGCCGGCGGCGTACACGGCGGTCGCCATCGACACGGCGCCGACGGCTTGCAGCGCCCACTCGGGGGCGGTCGGCAGCGCCAGCCGCAGCGCCAGGTACACGCCGGCGAGCGGGGCCACGAACAGCAGCGCGGTGCCGAACGTGGCGTGCTCGAACAGGTCGGCGATCCACAGGTGCGCCGGCACCGCCCCGCTGCGGACCAGCACCGCCAGCAGCAGCAGCACCCCGCCCGCGGCCGGCGCGCCGAGTTCGACCGCCGCCCACCCGCCGACGAGCAGCGCGACGAACAGCCCCATGTGCAGCGCGAACACCCGCGACGGCCGGCCGCGGCGGCGCAGCTCGACGAGCGGCGGCACCACGCCGAGGACGAGGAACAGCACCAGCAGCGCCGGCGCGGTCGGGGCGGCGGCGAACGTGCCGAGGCGGAACCCTTCCGCGAGGAGGTGGCCGCCGAGCGACATGCGGTTCAGCTTCACCCGCGGCGTCGCCAGCACCACCAGCAGGTGCAGCAGCGCGACCAGCGCCAGGAACGGCGCCGACAGGCCGTCGACGGCGAAGAGGGTGCCGCCGGGGGCGCCGTTGGCGAGGGCGACCCACGGCATGAGGGCGCAGCCGAACGCGGCGAGGCTGACCCCGAGGGTGACGCGGCCGGCGGCGAGCGGGTCGCGGAGGAGCGCCACGACGGCGGCGCCGGCCAGCGGCAGCGCCACGCACAGCTCGGCCCAGGGGAGGTGGAGGAACGTCATGCGCGGGTCTCGGTTCGGAGCGAGGCGAGCGGCCCACGTCAGTGGGCTGTTGGCTCGGGGCTTCGGCTCGGGGCTTGAGCCCGGAGGGCGTCGGCGTGTAGCCCGGGGTGGAACCATCCCTATTACGCATAAGTCTGCAACATATTTACTGGCAACATGTTGCAGCAGGTGACTGGCGGGTTTTCTGGGGTCAATCGGGCCTGGAAACCCCTTGATTTGCAAAGGGTTTCCACACCGGTGCCCGAGCATTCCCAGAGGTTCCCCGACTTATGCGTAATAGGGAGGGTTCCACCCCGGCTACACGCCGTCGTGCTCCCGCACTCCAAGACCCGAGCCAACAGCCCGCTCACGCGGGCCGCTCGCCGGGGGTTCCACCACCGCCGCCGCCGCGGGCCGCCCGGCCAGCCACGCCGTCGCGCGCTCCTCGGCCGCGGTGCAGGCGCGGAAGAAGCGGACGAACGGCTCCGCCACGAACCGGTCCAGCAGCGCGTCGAGGTGGCCGCGCTCCAGCGCGAACCGGTACGCCCGCACCCCGAACCACCCGCCGCCCCGCACCTGCCGGCCGCCGAGCGCGTTCTCGATGCCGCTGTGGTCGCGGATGGCGCTCGGCGCCCGCACGAACTGGAGCGTCCGCAGGCAGGCGTGGCCCATCAGGTGCGCCAGCGGCACGTACCGCCACCCCAGCCCGATCTCGGCCACGATCAGCCCCACCTGCGCCAGCGACGCGAACGACAGGATCGACTTGATGTCCGTCTGCACCCGCCCCACCATCGCCGCGTACCCGGCCGTGACGAGCCCCAGCGCCACCACCACCCACGACAGCAGCGGCGACGCGTCCAGCACCGGCCCGGCCCGCAGCAGCAGGTACGCCCCGAGGTGGACCGACAGCGCCCCGTAGAACACGGCACTGCTCGGCGTCGGCCCTTCCATCGCCCGCGGCAGCCAGCCGGAGAACGGCACCAGCGCCGACTTCCCCGCCGCCGCCACCACCAGCAGGCCGCCCACGAGCAGCGCCTGAAGTTCCGTCAGCGGGCAGTGGCCGAACGGCCACGCCTGCGGGTCCGCGTGGTAGCCGGTGAGCTGGTCGAGGTCGCCCTCGCCGCTCAGCTTGTGGAGCACGACCGCGGCCAGCAGCAGCGCCGCGTCCGACACCCGGTACACCACCCACACCCGCAGCGCGTTCCGCACGGGCGCCGGCCGGTCGTGGAAGAACCCGACCAGCAGCGCGCTCGACAACCCGACCAGCTCCCAGCCGAGGAACAGCGTCTCGATGGTGCCGGCGAGCGCGGTCGTGACCATGCCGGCGGTGAACACGGAGTACAGCACGAAGAACCGGTTGTACCCCGGCTCGCGGTGCATGTACCGGTCGGCGAACGCCCCGATGGTGCCGCACAGCACCAGCGACAGGGCGACGAACGGCACCGACAGTCGGTCGAAGATGAACTTCACCGCGAAGTGGTAGTGCGCCGCGTCGGTGTGGCTGCCGATGTGGACCCACTCGCCGAACCCGATGACGACGTGGTGGCTGTCCGTCGCCAGCATGTGGACGAGCACGGCGACGGCGGCCAGCAGCGCCAGCCCGGTGGTGGCGGCCACGGCGCGGGCGGTGGCGCGCTCGGACAGCGGCCGGCCGGCGAGCGACGCGACGCCGAGCACCGCGACGAGCAGCGCCGGCAGCGCGACTGTGAGGAATGATGATTGTTGAATGATGAATGATGAATCCAGAACGGGCACAACATCAACTCCGGTGGGTGGGTTCGGGTCCGTGTCCGAAATCATCATTCATCATTCATCATTCCCAAAGAGGCGAACTCCAGGTGGCCGCGCCAGCCGCGGTACCAGTCGGCCGAGGTCGCCGCCCGCGGCAGCTCGTCCGACTGCGGCTCGTAGTCGTGGAACGCCCCGTCGCGGTACAGCTTCACGTTACCCGTGGTCGGGTGCTGCACGCTGAACTGCACCCACCCGCCGCGGACCAGCGTCCCCACGAGCGGGATGCGGTCCATGATGCCGAGGATCACCTCCGGCGTCGTCTCCACCACGAACAGCAGCCGCACCGGCTCGTGAATCTCCGTCATCTGCCACGGCAGGCCGGTCCGCAGGTCGCTCGCGGCGCCGTCCATCACGCCGACCAGGCCGGTCACGTTGTGGGGCAGCTTCGTCCCGCAGCCGTACCCCTGACTGTCCACGTGCGAGAAGTAGTACTCCAGGTTGATGCCGCCACACACCGGCACCGCCGCACCCAGCAGCCGCGCCAGCGTGCTCCCCTGCGCGTCGTCCTGTGTCGGGTCGTAGGAGGTGAGGAACGCCCGCCGGTCGAGGTACAGGCCGCGCGTGTTCGCCCGCCGCCCCACGATGCAGATGGCGTTCGTGGCGTGCCCCAGCTCCGGCCGCACCTGCGCCAAATCCTGACTGCGGTTCTCGACGTGCCGGTGCGCCTCGGCGGGGGTCTGTTCCAGCGGCGCCGACATGAACCGCCGCGAGCGCTCGTGGGCGTTCCGCTCGCACGCCGTCACCAGTTCCGCCCGCGCCCGGTCGAACTCGACCCGGTGCGACTCGGGGAGGCGGTCGAGGTCGAACATCGTCACCGTGTCGTCGCAGGTGTTGTGGTAGCCGCCGACGAACCAGGTGTCGTCGGGGATGGCGATGCCGTCGGCGGCGATTCGCGCCCGCACCCGCGTGTCGTTGAGGATTTGCGCCGTGGCCCGGCCGTTGGGCGCCCCCGGCGAACCGCCGCACGCCCCGCAGTCGTAGGCCGACTTGTGCGGGTTGTTCACGCTGTCCGAGCCGTGGCCCAGGACGAAGAACAGCCGGCCGAAGTTGCTCAGCAGCCCGATGTCGCGCAGCAGCCGCGCCGCCTTCTCGGCCATCTCGGCGACGGTGAGGCCGAGGCCGCCGTTCTCCGGCGCCGGCGCCTTCTCGGGCAACCGCTCCAGCTTCAACCGGGTGGCCGGCGGCGTCATCACGGACCGGTCGAACCACCCGCCGACGCGCGCCGCGAGCCGGGGGAACAGGATGCGGGCGACGAGCGGCACCGCGGCGAACGCGCCGAACAGGCCGGTGAGCACGGCCCCGCCCACGACCCCGCGGCTGCCGACCTGAAACCCCTTCGACGCCGCCCCGAGGGCGCGGCGGGTGCGGGCCTGCTTGAGGTGCGCCTGTTCCTGCCCGTCGCACGGCTGCTCCTCGACCCAGTGGCCGGGCGTGAGCACGATCGGGCACAGCGGCACGAAGTAGGCGTCGGCCGCGCCGCGGTAGTAGATCGGCACGTTGAAGAACCCGGCGGCGCCGAACGTCTCGCAGTCCGGCGCGACTTCTTCGAGGTGCCGGCGGAACGACTCCTCGCGCTCGTCCAGGCAGGTGACGACCTGGAAGCGGGGTCGGGGGATTGATGATTGATGATTGGTGATTGGTGAATTCGGACCGGAAGCGGGACCGGGGTTGGTTTTCAATTCATCAATCACCAATCCGCAATCGTCAATGCGGCGACGCCGGTGCAGGACCAGCGCGTCGAGCGCCTGGGTGCGGAAGCGGCGCTCGTAGGCGAGGTGGAACACCCGCCGCCGCTCCACGTTCCCGAACGCCTCCACCTCCGACACCAGCAGCGCCCACTCGCCGGGCGTCAGCCGGCTCAGCTCGGCCGGCGCCCAGCCGAGCACCTGCGCGAGCTGGAAGACCGGGAACGCCTGCTGCGTCGCGGTCGGCGGCGCCTCGGCCGGCAGCCGCGCCCGCAGTTCGTCGCGCAGCCCCGACAGCGGGCCGCGGTAGCCGAGCTCGGTCCGGGCGGCGTGCGCGGCGGCGATCCGGTCCAGCAGCAGCCGCACGGCCACGAACTCGACGAGCGAGTCGGCCGGGATCGGGTGGCCGACTCGGTCGCCGCGGGCCGCCACCTCGCGGACCATGCCGCCCCACCCGCGCAGCGCCAGCAGCGTCGCCGACAGGTAGTCGTCCCACTCCGCCGCCGGCACCCCGAGCGCGTCGAGCGACTCGCGCGCGGCGTCGATCGCGCTCGCGTTCTGGAGGCGGGCCGCTTCCGCCGGCAGCGCCGCGAGCCAGCGCGGCGGCGTGGCGGCGGCGTACAGCGCCAGGAAGCAGCGGAACAGGCCGGCGGCGCGGTTCGGCAGCGGCGCGTGGGCGACGCCCTGGTCGAGGAACGCGGCGGTGACGCGCACCAGCAGGTCGTTCACCCACAGGTCGGGGTCGGCGCCGGTGGCGCGCGCCAGCAGGTCGCGGTGCCGCACCGGCGGCGCGGGCGGCGCGGGCGGCGGCAGCGGGCCGACGCCGGCGAGGCAGACGCGCCACAGCGCCTCGAGCGCGAACGCCTCCCACGTCGGGTCGGGCCACGTCTCGATGCGGTCGCCGCCGAACGTGCGGAACAGCGGCCCGGCCCACGCGGGCACGCCGAGCCCGGTGCGGCCGCGGAGGTCGCGCATCACCCACCGGCGGGCCTCGGCGACGAACCGCCCGCGCGCCGCCGCCGACACGTCCGGGCGGATGCGGCGGAGGGCGTGCGTCTCGGCGAGGTAGTAGTCGAGCTCTGCGGCGGGGCCGGTCCACACCGGGTACTGCAGCATCGCCAGCCGCAGTTCGAGCCGCGTGCCGAGGCCGACGATGTTGTCGTCGGCGCGGCCGGCGAGGTCGTCGCGGAGCACCCAGCGGAGGCCGTCGAAGCGGATGCGGCCGCGGCCGAGTTCGGCCCGGTAGCGCTCCTCGGTGAGGTACGGCTGACAGCCGAACGCCGCGCCGCCCTGGCGGACGGCGTCCTCGAAGCGGAGGTGCTCGAAGGCGTGCAGCGTGTTGTGGTGGATGAAGACGGTGATCGGCCCCTGCGCCGGCAGCAGGTGCGCGGCGTGGTCGATGGCGGCGCGGAGGCGGTCGGCGGGGGCCGCGTTCAGAACCATGAAGCGTCACCGGGGGCGGGGAGCGGGCGGATTAGCAACGGACGTGCCGGCGAGCCGGGCTCCGTCAGGAGCCGGGTGAGTCACGCGCCTCGAACGACTTCACGCGTGGTTCGTGGTGCGTGACTCACCCGGAGCCTGACGGCCCTCGGCTCGCCGGGCGATCACAACTACAACGACCGGCGGTGGTCCGGCGCCGGCCACGGTGGTCGGCGGGGAGCCACCCCGCGAGGGGGCCGCATGGCCGGGTTCCGCCTCCAGTACCTCGGGCCGGTCCTCCTCATCACCCTCTGCCTCGTCACCCTCTGCACGGTCGCGGCCGTGTCGCTGTTCCACCAGCAGGCGTCGGTCACCCGCATGCTGCGGGAGAACGTCGAGAGCCGGCAGGCCGCGGCCGACCTGCGCGGCGTCCTCAACACCCTCGTCGAGCTCGAACACCGCCACGTCGAGACCGTCGCCGACCTGCACGTCCAGGCCGAGACGGCGCTGCGCGGGATGGAGGCGCTCGCCGACCAGCCGGAGGAACAGGCGCTGGCCGCGAAGCTCCGGGCCGGGTTCGACGAGTACCTCCGCCGCTGGCAGGCGCTCCCGCCGCGCGCCGACCCGGCCCACGACCCCGCCGTCGCCGACGCCACCCGCCTGCTCGAAACCGAAGTCCTCTACCCGTGCCGCGACTACGAGGCCGTCAACGACCGGCGCGTCGAGGAGTCCACGCGCGGGCACGAGCAGGTGCTGCGGCAGCTGGCCGTCGGCCTGGCCGTGATCGGCGGGCTGGGGGCCGTCGCCGGCGTGGTGCTCGGGTTCGGCGTGGCCCGGTCGCTGTCGCGGTCGATCCGCCGGCTGCGGGTGCAGCTGCGCGACGCGGCCGGGATGCTCGGCCCCGACCCGGCGGGGATCGTGCTCACCGGCGAGGCCGAGTTCCACGGCCTCCACGCCGAGGCCGACCAACTGACGGCCCGCATCGAGGACATGCTGCGCACCCTTCACCAGCGCGAGCTCGAAGTCCTCCGCGCGGAGCAACTCGCGGCGGTCGGGCAGCTCGCGGCCGGCGTGGGGCACGAGATCCGCAACCCGCTCACGTCGATCAAGATGCTGGTGCAGGCCGGGCTCGAGGACGGCGGCGGGCTGACGCCCGAAGACCTGCGCGTGATGGAGGGCGAGGTGCGGCGGATGGAGCGGTCGCTGCGGACGTTCCTCGACTTCACCCGCCCGCCGGCGCCCGAGCGGCGGCCGACCGACCTGGTGCCGCTGCTCGCCGGCGTCGCCAACCTCCTCCGCGGCCGGGCCGAGCGGCAGAAGGTGGACGTGGCGCTCGACGTGCCGCCGGGCGGCGTGGTGGTGACGGCCGACGGCGAGCAGCTGCGGCAGGTGCTGGTGAATTTGGGGCTGAACGCCCTGGACGCGATGCCGACCGGGGGCACGCTGCGGTTCGGCCTGCGGGCCGGTCCGGGCCGGGCGGAGCTGGAGGTGAGCGACACCGGCCCGGGAATCGCGCCGGCGGTGATGGCGCGGCTGTTCGAGCCGTTCGTCAGCAGCAAGGACACCGGGCTCGGTTTGGGGCTGGTGATCTCCAAGCGGATCGTCGAGGACCACGGCGGGAGTATCGCGGCGGCGAACCGCACAGGGGGTGGCGCGAGCTTTTTCGTGCGGCTGGGCGGGGGGTGAGCGTTGCCGGGTTCCGCCGCTTGCGGCGGTGCACCGCGGCGCGAAGCCGCAAGCGGCAACGGAACTACTCGAGTTGCCGCTTGCGGCTTCGCGCCGCGGTGCACCGCCGCAAGCGGGGAAGCACCGATCCCCCACGGCGCCCCCGGTTCGTTATCATCCCCCCATGCCGACCTTGCTCGTCGTCGACGACGAACCCGCGATCCAGCACGCCTTCCAGCGCGCCTTCCGCGACGCCGACCTGACGCTGAAGTCCGCCGCCACCGCCGCCGAGGCCGTCGCCGCGGTCGAGCGCGACCGGCCGGACGTGGTCGTCCTCGACATCCACCTGCCCGACGCCACCGGCCTCGCCACCTACCACCGCATCCGCGCCATCGACGCCCGCACCCCGGTCATCCTCGTCACCGGCCACGGCACCACCGACCTTGCCATCGAGGCCATGAAGGAGGGCGCGTTCGACTACCTTCTCAAGCCGCTGGAGCTGCCGGCGCTCCGCGAGGTGATCGACCGCGCCGTCCGCTCGGCGCGCCTCATGCGCGTCCCGGCCGCGATGCCCGAGGTGGAACCGGCGCCGGACCAGGGCGACCTCATGATCGGCCGCTGCGCCGCCATGCAGGAGGTGTATAAGGCCGTCGGCCGCGTCGCCCGGCAGGACGTGACGGTGCTGCTGCTCGGCGAGAGCGGCACCGGCAAGGAGCTGGTGGCGCGGGCCATCTACCAGCACTCCGACCGCGCCGGCAAGCCGTTCGTGGCGATCAACTGCGGCGCCATCCCCGAGAACCTCGTCGAGAGCGAGCTGTTCGGCCACGAGAAGGGGGCGTTCACCGGCGCCGACCGCCGCCGCGTCGGCCGGTTCGAGCAGGCCCACGGCGGCACCGTCTTCCTCGACGAGGTGGGCGAGCTGCCGGCGTCCGCCCAGGTGAAGATGCTGCGGGTGCTGCAGGACCGGCGGTTCGAGCGCGTCGGCGGCGACGAGACGTTCACCGCCGACGTGCGGGTGATCGCGGCGACGAACGCCGAGCTGGAGACGATGGTGGACGACGGCCGGTTCCGCAAGGACCTGTTCTTCCGGCTGAACGTGTTCGCCCTCCGCCTGCCGCCGCTCCGCGACCGCGGCGACGACCTGTCCATCCTGATCGACTACTACCTGCGCCGGTACGGCCAGGAGCTGGGCAAGCCGGTGCAGGCGGTCGGCCCGGCGGCGGCGGCGGCGCTGGCGGCGTACCCGTGGCCGGGGAACGTCCGCGAGCTACAGAGCGTGCTGAAGCAGGCCATCATCCGCATGCGCGGCGCGGCCCTGTTGGTGGAAGACCTCCCCGTCGCGCTGACCGGCGCCGCCCCGGAGCCGGCGCCGGCCGCGTCGGCGGAAGCGTTCGACTGGGACGAGTTCGTGGGCGGGCGGATCGCGGCGGGGACGGAGGGGCTGTACGCCGAGGCGCTGGAGCGGATGGAGCGCGAGGTGCTGGTGCGGGTGCTGCGGCACACCGGCGGCAACCAGCTCCAGGCGGCGAAGCTGCTCGGCATCACCCGCGGCAGCCTGCGGACGAAGATTCGCGCGCTGGGGATCACCATCCGCAGCGGGGTGTGGTCGGACGACGACCAGCCTGACGCCTGAGGCACCAGCCCCGCAAGCCCACCGGTTGCAACCGGTGGGCTTCGCCCGTCAATTCCCGACCGATTCCGCGGTTCACGCCCCCCGGCACGGCGCGTGCTTTGGTCCGGCGAATCCCCGCCGCCCGAGGCTCCGCCGTGGCCGACCCGTCTGCCGCCCGCCCGACCCCGCCGCCGCTCGCCGCCGGTGCGTTCGGCAACCTCAAGTTCGACGCCGTCGCCGGGTTCCTGGTCTTCCTCATCGCCATGCCGCTGTGCCTGGCCATCGCCCGCGCCAGCGGCTACCCGCCCATCGCCGGCATCTGGACCGCCGTGATCGGCGGCGTCGTCTGCTCGCTCATCAGCAACTCGCAGCTGACGATCAAGGGGCCGGCTGCGGGCCTCATCGTCATCGTGTACGGCGCGGTCAGCGAGCTCGGCGGCGAGTTCGCCACCCCGGACATGAGCGAGACGGCGCGGGCGTTCCTCGGGTACAAGCTGGCCCTCGGCATCGGCGTCACCGCGGGGGTGATTCAAATCCTGTTCGGCCTCCTCCGAGCCGGGAAGCTGGCCGACTTCTTCCCGCTCACGCCGGTCCACGGGTTGCTCGCCAGCATCGGCATCATCATCATCGCCAAGCAGGCCTACGAGGTCGTCGGCGCCGCCCCCACGAAGGGGGCCGGGCCGCTCGCGCTCCTCGCCGAGTTCCCCGCGAAGCTCACCGGCCTGAACCCCGAGATCGCCGTCATCGGCGGCGTCGGTCTGGTGATCCTGTTCGCCCTGCCGTTCGTCGCCGCGCGGGTGAAGTTCCTGAAGCGCGTGCCGGGGCAGCTGGTGGTGCTGGCGGCGGCCGTCGGGCTCGGCATCGCGTTCGACCTGGAGCACCGCCACACGTACCTGTTCCCGGACAGCTTCTTCGACCTGAACCACACGGCCGAGTTCGAGGTCGGGCCGCGGTTCCTGGTGGACATGCCGGAGGTGCTGCAGAACCCGGCCGAGGCGTTCGCCGTGCCCGACTTCCGCGGCCTGGCTACGGCCACCGGGCTGAAGTTCCTCCTCCTCTTCACGCTCATCGGCAGCCTCGAATCGCTACTGAGCGCCAAGGCCGTCGAGCTGATCGACCCGTGGCGGCGGAAGACGAACTTCGACCGCGACCTGCTGGCCATCGGCCTCGCCAACACGCTGTCGAGCGCCGTCGGCGGGCTGCCGATGATTTCGGAGATCGTGCGGAGCAAGGCGAACATCGACAACGGCGCCCGCACCCGGGCCGCGAACGCCTGGCACGGCCTGTTCCTGCTGGCGTTCGTACTGGCCTTCCCGAACCTGATCCACCAGATCCCGCTGGCCGCGCTGGGGGCGATGCTGGTGTACACCGGGTTCCGGCTGGCGAGCCCGCGCGAGTTCGTCCGCACCTACAAGGTCGGGAGCGAGCAGTTCCTCATCTTCATCACCACCATCGTCGCCACGCTGGCGACCGACCTACTGATCGGCATCGCCACGGGCATCGCGCTGGAGGTGGTGTTTCACCTGTGGCACGGGGCGCCGCTCGGCGGCCTCCTGCGGTCGGACGTGTCGGTGGTGCCGGAGGGGGACACGCGGGTGGTGCTGGTGGTGCGGCGGGCGGCGGTGTTCAGCAACTGGCTCGGGCTGCGGCGGGTGATCGTGGGCGAGGGCACCAGCAAGGACGAGGTGATCCTGGACCTGTCGGACACCCGGCTGGTGGACCACAGCACGATGGAGAAGCTGCACGAGCTGGAGGAGGAGTTCGCGCACGGCGGGAAGCGGCTGACCGTGATCGGCCTGGACGCCCACGTGCCGCTGTCGAAGCACCCGCACGCCGCGCGCAAGAGCGGCTACAGCCCGCGGGCGCCGGTCGCGTAATGACGAATGACCCACCAAAGACGAAGGGAAGAGCCGGGTCGTCTTCCTTCGTCATTGGTGGGTCATTGGTGGGTCATTGGTGGGTCATTCGTCATTCCCGGCCGCCGGCCGCGTAAGATGACCCGGCATGGCCGCGCCCTTCCGCTCCCTCCGCCACGCGAACTACCGCCGCTACTTCCTCGGGCAGATCGTCTCGTTCACCGGGTCGTGGATGCAGAGCGCCGCGCTCATGTGGCTGCTCTACGACCGCACCGGCGACGTCCGCTGGCCGTCGTACCTGCTCGTGGCGCAGGTCGGCCCCACGCTCCTGCTGGGCACCTGGGCCGGGCACCTCGCCGACCGCCGGCCGAAGCGCGACCTCATCGTGCTCACGCAGGCCGCGTTCCTCGTCAACGCCGTGGTGCTCGCGGTGCTGGTCGCCGGCGGGTGGGCGGCGCCGCTGCTGATCCTCGCGCTGCAACTCCTCAACGGCGTGATCCAGGCGATCGACCTGCCGACGCGGCTGGCGTTCGTGCCGGACCTGGTGCCGAAGGCCGACCTCATCAACGCCGTCGGCCTGAACGCGATGCTGTTCAACTCCGGCCGGGCGGTCGGCCCCGCGGCCACGGGGCTCCTGTTCCTCCTGGCCGCGAAGGTGGCGCCGCACGTCGGCCACCCCGACGCCGTGGCGCTGGGCGCCGTCGGCTGCTTCACGTTGAACGCGCTGAGCTACCTGGCGGTGCTGGTGGCGCTGCGGCGGATCGAGGTGCCGGGGCTGCCGACGGACCGGCCGCCGCCGGGCTCGGTGTGGGACGGGGTGCGCTACCTGGTTCGGCGGCGGCGGCTCGGCGGGCTGGTGCTGCTGACGTTCGTGCTGTGCGCGTTCGCGTGGCCGCTGCTGACGCTGTTCCCCGGCTACACCCGGACGCAACTCGGCCTCGCGGAGGAGTTCTACAGTTTCCTCGTGAGCGCCCTCGGCGCCGGGGCGCTGGTGGGGGCGCTGGGGTGCGCCACCTACGGCACGCCGGCGCGGCGCGGGGCGTTCCTGGTGTTCGGCGCCGCCGCCGCCGCCGCCGGGCTGTGGGGGCTGGCGGAAACCACGACGGCGGCCGCGGCCGTCGGCTGGGCCGGGTGCGTCGGGTTCGGGCTGATCCTGTTCCTGTCGACGGGTCAGTCGGCGGTGCAGCTGGCGGTGCCGGACGACGTGCGCGGCCGGGTGATGGCCGTGTGGGCGATGACGCTGAGTGCGAGCGCCCCGGCCGGGCACCTCGCGGCCGGGCAGCTCGCCGACGCGGCGGGCGTGGCGCCGGTGCTGCGGGGGATGGCGCTCGGGTGCTTGCTGGTGGCGGTGGCGCTGGCGGTGTTACTCTCACGCGGCGAGCGGCGGCCGGCATAGAGGGCGCGAACCGCGCCCCGTGCGGGGTCGCGTCAGCGCCCCGTGCGTCCGCAGAGCTTGAAGGACCGGGTTCGCACGGGGCGCTGACGCGACCCCGCTCGGCGGGCCGCCCCGCCCCGTCGAAGGTTCCCGCGCCCCGATCGAACGGAGCAGTCATGCCCACCCGCCGCGCCGCCCTCGCCGCCCTCGCCGCCGCGCCGTTCGCCCGCGCCCAGGAGGCGCCGGCGCTCACGCTGTCCACCTTCAGCGCCGAGGTCACCATCCCCGTCGGCCACCCGTGCATGGGCGGCGGCATCGCCCCGGTGAAGGAAGTGCTCGACCCGCTGGAGGCGCGCGGGTTCGTCCTCCGCGGGGCCGGGCGGCCGGTCGTGGTCCTCGCCGTGGACTGGTGCGAGATCCGCAATGCCGCCTACGACCGCTTCCGCGCCAAGGTCGCCGCCGCGGTCGGCACCGACCCGGCCCGCGTGATGCTGTCCGCCCTCCACCAGCACGACGCCCCCATCTTCGACACCGCCGCCGAGGAGCTGCTGGAGAGGCACAAGGCCGGCGCGTCGATCGGGCACGTCGCGGTGTTCGAGCGGCTGACGACCGCCGTCGCCGACGCCGCGGCCGCGAGCCTGAAGACGCCGCGGCGCGTGACGCACCTGGGGACCGGCCGGGCGAGCGTGGAGCAGGTGGCGTCGAACCGCCGCTACCTGGATGAGGCTGGCGCGGTGCGATACAACCGCATGTCCTCGACCCGTGATCCCAAGATTCGCGCCGCCGGCGAAGGGACGATCGACCCCGAGCTGAAGCTGCTGTCGTTCTGGGACGGCGACGCGGCCCTCGCCGGGCTGTCGGCGTACGCGGTTCATCCGATGAGCTTCTACGGCCGCGGCCGCGTCACCGCCGACTTCGTGGGGCTGGCGCGGCGGCGCCTCCAGGCCGACACGCCGGGGGCGCTGCAGCTGTACGCCTCCGGGTGCAGCGGCAACGTGACGGCGGGGAAGTTCAACGACGGCGACCCGGGCAACCGCACGGTGCTGGCCGACCGCATCTACCGGGCGATGGCCGCCGCGTGGCGCGACACGCGGAAGGTGCCGGTGACGACGCCGACGTTCCGCAGCGTGCCGCTGACGCTCGAAGCCCGCGGCGGCGCCGAGTTCACCACCGAGGCGCTGACGGCGCGCCTGACCGCGGCGCCGCGGCCGTTCGACCGGTGTCTGGCGGCGCTGGGCCTGAGCTGGGCGAACCGGGTGCGCGCGGGGGTGCCGGTGGACGTGCCGGCGCTCGACTTCGGCGGCGCCGTGCTGACGGTGCTGCCGGCCGAGAGCTACGTCGAGTTCCAGCTGGCGGCGCAGCGTGCGCGGCCGAACGACTTCGTGGTGGTGGCGGGGTACGGCGAGTGCGGCCCGGGGTACATCCCAGTGGAGCGGGCGTGGGCGGAGAACGACGGCAACCTGAGCGACTGGTGCTGGGTCGCCCGCGGCAGCGAGGCCCGGCTGACCGACGCCATCCGCCGGGTGCTGGCGCGGGGGTAGGGGCCGGGCGGTTTCGTGAAACCGCAGGTGGTTAGCGGTGCGTGCGTGGCTCCTGGTCGTCATCGGAGGTGGCTCGCCCCCTCACCCCGCGTGCTTCGCCGCGACCCTCTCCCCCGGGGGGAGAGGGTGGGAGCACCCGACCTCCATCCCGGGCGGGCATCGACCCGCGGACGAAGGGATCGGCACCCGCCCGGCGTCGGCGCGTGGGTGCCCGCCCACGATGACGACCGGCCGGCTCCCACCCTCTCCCCCCGGGGGAGAGGGTCGCGGCGAAGCACGCGGGGTGAGGGGGCGAGCCACCTCCGATGACGACCAGGAGCCACGCACGCACCCCGGGCAACCTACCGACCTGCGCGTGAGGCGGCGTCGCCCGTCGTCACCCCGTCGTCACGCCCCGACCTCGCGCGTCACCGGCATCGTCGCGCGGAAGGCCAGGTCGCCGATCAGGCACGGGTGCTTGTACTGCTCCGCCGAGCCGCCGGTCGTCGCCAGCCGGGCGCGGTCCCACGCCGCCCACGCCCCCGCCGGCAACAGCGCCGCCCGCACCGGACCCAGCCGGTTCCCCTCACGCTTCGAGGCGTACTCCACGTTCTCCACGCCGAGCGCGCGGTCCAATTCCGCCAGGAACGCCGGCAGCGCCGCGCCCGCGTCCGGCTCCTCCAGGAACAGCGCGTAGTACGGCCGCACGTCGTCCCACACCGGCGCCAGGCTGTACGCCGTCAGCGGCTGCGGCACGCGCCCCGCCGCGGCGTCTACCGCCCGCGTGACGTGGTACTCGCTCAGCTTCTCGCCCGTCAGGTTGGCGAAGCGGTGGCCCTTCCCCAGGAACTCGACCTCCGGCGTCTTCCCGTAGAACCCCGTGACGCGCACCAGGTCCGAAATGTGGTAGCGGTACAGGCCGTAAAGCGTCGTCGGCAGGATGTAGTAGCTGCCGCCGAGGAGCAGCTCGTGGGCGCCGAGCACCGTCGGCTGCGGCGAGTCGATCTCGGCCTCGGGGATGAACTCGAAGTAGTGCGACCAGATGTCGAGGACGCCGCTCGCCGTGCCGTTGGCGAACGGGATCGTCATGCGGCCTTCGCTGGCGAGCAGCCCCAGGTCGCGGACCGGCGGCTCGCCGTAGTAGCGCGGCAACTGCCGCAGGTACGGCCCCATGCTGCCGCCCGTCCAGGTGTTGATGATCGTGCCTTCCGTCGGCCACGCGTCCATCGGGTACAGCCGACCCATCTTTTCCGCGACGGCCGTGAGTTCGCGGGCGCGGACGGGGTTCGCCTTCAGGCCGCGCGTCAGCTCGGCGCGGATGTCGGGTGACAGGTCGATGTCACTGCGGAGGGTGCCGTTGTGGAGGTCGCGGAGGAGGTGGTCCTTCTCGGCGTCGAGGGTGCGGGCGAGCTGCACCAGCGTGCTGGGGTTGGCGGCGACGTGCTGCGACACGTCGCGGCCGAGGGCGAACCGCAGGGCGACGTAGTAGCGGGCGGTGGCGTCCTTGATCTTGCCAGTCTGGTACGGCACCGCGTACATGCGGCGGATGAGGCGGCGCTGCACCATCGCGGTGTAGCCGCTGAGGTTGCCGCACGGGATGCCGGCTTCGGTGCGGTACTCCTCCGGGTCGCCGCCGAGCTGCACGATCGGCCGCATGGCGATGCGCCGCCCGCGGTGGTCGCGGTACATCCGCACGCCCCACATGTTCCACCCCCGGCGGTACGCCGCGAGGTAGTCGTCCGTCACCGGGATGAGCTTCCGACTCGCCGTCGTGCCACTCGTCAGCGCGAACAGGCGCACCGCGCGGTCGGCGAGGAGGGCGTTCAGTTCGCCCTTCTGCACGCGCTCGATGTACGGGGCGACGCGCTCGTAGGGGGCGACGGGGACGTTGTGGCGGTAGTCGGCGACGGTGCGGACGCCGGCGAAGCCGTGGTCGCGGCCGAAGCCGGTGCCGGCCTGCTTGCGGAGGACGTGGAACAGCAGCGCCGTCTGCACGGCTTCCGGGTCGTGGCAGGCGGTCTCGAACTGGCGCAGCTTGCGGCGGACGGGGTACGTGAGGAGGCGGCCGAGGCGCACGAGGAGGAAGCGTTTCAGGGACATGAGGGGTCCGGGCGAGGTCACCCGGGGCGTTGCCCCGGGCTATCTTATCCCAGCCCTTCGGGCTGAAGAGTCAGGCGGGTGCAGGCCAACGGCCTGCGATAACATAGCCCGGGGCAACGCCCCGGGGAGCAACCCGGACGGACCGTTAATCCGCCCCCGCGGGCACGGCCGGCTCCGCGTCGATGCCGGCGAGGTGGCGGTCGAAGAACTCGACCAACCGGCGGTGGTACTCGTCGCCGGCCAGGTGCAGCGCCTGGTTGTGCTTCGCCTTCGGCACCACCCACAGCTCCTTCGGCCCCTTCGCCCGGTCGAACAGCGCCTTCGCCATATCCGGCTTGATGTACGTGTCGCCCTCGCCGTGGATCATCAGCAGCGGCTGCCGCAGCCGGCCCACCGCCTTCTCCACGCTCGGGTACGTCACCCCGCGGTTCCGCGCCACGGTCCGCACCCCGGACAGGCCCAGGAGCCCGTAGAACCAGTTCGGCAGCGCCTTCTGCATGGCGCGGCGGGTGCTGTAGATCTTGATGAACTTCTGCATGTACGGCACGAGCGTGGTGTACGTGGCGTAGGCGCCGTCGGTGGCGACGCAGCGGATGCCGCGGTCGGCGGCGGCGGCCACGAACCCGGTGCTGCCGCCCTTGCTGATGCCGAACAGGCCGATGCCGGCGGGGTCGGCGTCCGGCCGGGCGCGGAGGTACTTCAAGGCCGCGGTCAGGTCGGCGGTGTCCTTGTCGGTCACCCACTGGAGCGGCTCGTAGGCCGCGTCCTTGTCGCTGTCGCCCTGGTTGCGGGGTTCGTAGGTGAAGATGTCGTACCCGGCGGCGAGGAGCGGGTCGCAGTACTGCCGGCACGCCCAGCGGTCGGAGCCGAACTCCAGGCCGAACAGGATGACGCCCTTGCGCGCCGCGGCCGGCGTGCGGACGTAGCACCCGCGCAGAGTCAGGCCGTCGGAGGCGGGGAAGGCCACCGGCTCGGCGTCGTCCGACGGCGTGCCCTTCGGCACGATGAAGAGCGGCTTCACCTGGAAGATGCGGACGAGGTGCGGGACGTACTTCCAGCGCAGGTAGAGGTAGAGGATGGCCAGCCCCAGCCCGAACACGATGGCGGGGGAGGCGACGGCGGCGAGGGTGACCCACAACCAAAAGACCACCGGGGCTACTCCTGCTGTCGATCTCGGGTGCGAAGCCCGGGGACGGCCGTCCCCGGGCTTTCGGCGTCGCTCAAGTCCAAACTTCAGTCCCTAAAGCGGCTAACAACCAACGCGATGTTCTGCCCGCCGAACCCGAAGCTGTTGCTCAGCACGTGGTCCACGCGCTTCTCGCGGGCGGTGTTCGGGATGTAGTCCAGGTCGCACTCGGGGTCCGGCGTCTCGTAGTTGATCGTCGGCGGCAGCACGCCCTTGCGCAGCGCCGTCACCGCGATCACCAACTCCACCACCCCCGCCGCGGCGATCAGGTGGCCCAACATGCTCTTGCTGCTCGACACCGGCAGCTTGTAGGCGTACTCGCCGAACACCGCCTTGATCGCCGCCGTCTCGGCCGAGTCGTTCGCCTGCGTGCTCGTGCCGTGGGCGTTGATGTAGCCGACGTCCGTCGGCCGCAGCTTCGCGTCGGCCAGGGCGTCGGCCATCGCGCGGACGGCGCCCTGGCCCTGTGGGTGCGGGTCGGTCATGCGGTACGCGTCGGCGGTGGTGCCGTAGCCGGTCAGCTCGGCGTAAATCGTCGCGCCGCGCTTCTTCGCGTGCTCCAGCTCTTCCAGCATCACGATGCCGGCGCCCTCGCCGATGACGAACCCGTCGCGGGTCAGGTCGAACGGCCGGCTGGCGGTCCGCGGCGAGCTGTTCCGCTGCGACAGCGCCGTGAGGCGGTTGAACCCGGTGATGCCGAGCGGGTGGAGCATCGAGTGCGAGCCGCCGGCGGCGATCACGTCGGCGTCGCCGGCGCGGATCAGTTCCGCCGCCTCGCCGATGGCCTGCGAGCTGGCGGCGCACGCCGTCTGGCAGGCGAAGTTGGGGCCGTCCAGCGCGAACAGGTGCGCCAGGTGGCCACAGGTGGTGTGCATCTCCACCTCGGCCTCGCGGTCGCGGTCGAGCACCTGCAGGATTTCCGTCTGGAACCGGACCGGGTCGGCCTTCCCGCTGTCGCCGGTCGCCAGCGCGATGCTGTTGATCAGCGCCGGGAAGTCCTCGGCGCCTTCGCCCGATCCGAGGTACACGCCGATGCGGCCGCGGTCGCCCTTCCCCTCGTCGAGCAGGCCGGCGTCGGCGAGGGCGTCCTTGGTGGCGCCGATGGCGAATTGGGTGTTGACGCCGCAGTGGGCGTAGCGGCCGCGGTCGGGGACGTACTTGTCGAGCTCGAAGCCCTTGACCTCGGACGCGAACGTGGTCGGCATGGTGCGGGCGTCGAACCGGGTGAGCGGGCCGACGGCCGTGCGCCCCTCCAGCTGGGAGGCGTACAGCTCGGCGACGGTGTGCCCCAGCGGGGTGATCACGCCCATCCCGGTGATGACGACCCGACGACGCATGACGTTAACCCCGGGCGAGCGGCCCGCGTGAGCGGGCTGTTTCTTGAGGTGCCTGACGCGCCCAGAAACAGCCCGCTCACGCGGGCCGCTCGCCTACTCCTCCCACCGCTTCACGACCACCACCGCACACTGCCCAAAATCCGTACAGCTCACCTTCACCGCGTACGGCTTCGTCACCGGCCGCGGCGCCCCCGCGTGCACCGTAATGGGGCAGCCCGGGTACGGGGCGTCGTGGTTGAGCGTGCCGGGCCGCGTGCCGTGCTTCAGCGCCAGCAGGCTGCACGCCAGCTCGGCCAGGCCGGACGCGGCGCCCATGTTGCCGAATCGGCTCAGCGGCGCGAACACCGGCACGTCCCTGCCGAACACCGCGCCGATGCCGTTCGCCTCGAACCGGTCCAGCGCCGGCACCCCGACGCCGTGGGCGTTCACGTGGTCCACGTCGGCCGGTTGGACGCCCGCCTCCGCCATCGCGGTTCGGATCACGCGCGCCAACCCCGGCCCCGCCAGCGCCCGATCGACGCCCGCCGCGAAGCCCACGACTTCGGCCAGGATCGTGGCGTTCCGCGCCTTCGCGTGCTCCAACTCCTCCAGCGGGAAGGCGGCGCCGCCCTCGCCGAGCACCGAGCCGCTGGCCGCCTCGTCGAACGGCCGCACGGCCGCGCCCCCCAGGTCGTTGCGGCGCGTCAGCGGGTAGAAGGTGTTGAACCGCGTCATGCTCAGCGGGTTCACCTTCGCCTCGCTGCCGCCGACGAGCATCACGTCGGCGGCGCCCCTACGGAGGATGCGGAACGCCTCGCCCAGCGCCATCACCCCGGCGGCGTCGTTCGGGATCAGCGTGTTGCTCGGCCCCTGCATGTCGAAGGCGATGGTGGCGTGGCACGCCGGCATGTTCGGCAGGTAGCGGAGCATCCACATCGGCGGCACCTCGGGCACGCCCTGCTCGCCCCACACCGCCATGTCCACCGCCTGCCGGGCGCCCGCCGACGAGCGCTTGCTCGCCCCCGCCAGGTCGTCGATGTCCGTCGCCCCCATCACCGACGCGAACGAGATGCCGATCCGCTCCGGCGTCACGGTCCCCTTCGCGAGCCCGGCGTCCTGCATGGCCAGCTGCGACACCACCAGACCCATCTGCACCGGCCGCGACATCGCGTTGAGCGTCTTGCGGTAGGCCTTGTCCACGACGGCCCTGGCGCTGAAGTCGGGCACCTCGCCGGCGAGCTGGCACGGCAGCGGCGTGGGGTCGAAGGCGCGGATGCGGGCCACGCCGGGCGTACCGGCCTCGAGCGCGGCCCGGAACGCCGCGGGGGTGCTGCCGATCGACGAGATCACCCCGAGCCCCGTCACGACGGCCCGGCGGCGGGGGGGCTCTACCATGCGGTCGGCTCGGCGCGGAGAGGGCACGTCATCGGCTGGCCCCGGGGGGCGGTAGCGTCAAGGTAGTGTATTCCGCCGGCCGGCTTGCGCCGCGGGGCTCGCCGCACCCCCGCCTGATAAGCCGGGAAGGTTGGGGGGTGCGGGAAACTCCGGTTGTTCGGGCCGCCAGTAAACGCGGAAAGCCCCTTGCGGGGGCCTCCGGGCGGGTCGGCGGTGTCGGGTCGGCCGTTAACCCGCTGTCGCGGCGGGGGTTACGGCAACCGCTTCGGCCGTCTTCAGCAGCGTCTGCAGCTCACCCGTAAAGACGAACTTCGAGTCCGTCACGCCGGGCGGCAGCTGGTCGGGGCCGACGTGGGCGAACAGGATGTCGGCCTCGGCCACCACGTCGTCGCCGCTCGTCACCGTCCCGCTGACCCGACCACCGGTGGCGCCGAGGTCCACGAGGGTGGCGGTGTAGGTCAGCTGTTCGCCGGGGTACGCCTCGCGGCGGAACTTCGCGCTCATCTTGGCGAGGACGACGTTCTCGCGGAAGCCGTTGGCCTCGCCGACGAGGATACCGCCGGTCTGGGCCAACCCTTCAAGAATCAGCGGGGCCGGCATGACGGGGAAGCCGGGGAAGTGGTCGGCGAAGTGGTCCTCGGCCAGGGACAGGCACTTCACCGCCGTCGCCGCCTTCCGCGACTCGAACGCCGTGAACCGGTCGATCCACGTCCAGCGCATCACACCCTCGATCGCCCCGGCGAGCGGCCCGCGTGAGCGGGCTGTTGTCTTGCGCCGCAGCGGCGCGGAGGAGCAGCCCGCTCACGCGGGCCGCTCGCCTCACCCGCCGAGCTTCTTCTGGAGGTAGTTCACGATCAGGTCCACCGTGAACAGGTCTTCCACCTTGTCGAGCCGCGGGTCCTTGCGGAACTCGGTCAGGTCGGCGAACGGCATCTGCTTGGCCAGCTCGTCCAACCCCACCGGCGTCACCTTGCCGTCGGCGACGAACTCCGGGTCGCCGGCGAAGACCGACTCGGGGAACAGCTCCTCGCGCGGGATCTTCACGCCGAACTGCCGCTCCAGCCGGAACACGATGTCGAGGAAGTCGATCGACTCGGCGTTCAGGTCGGCCTTGAGCCGGCTCGTCGGCTTGATGTCGTCCTCGTCGAGGTTGAGGGCGTCCACCAGCGTGGTGCGGACCTTCTCGAAGATTTCGTCCTTCGTCGGCATGGCAGGATACCTCCGGTGGCCCGCGGGGCGGGGTGGGTGTCGGGTCAACCGGTCACGGCACCCAGGCTCAGGCCGCCGTCGACGGTGAGCACCTGGCCGGTGACGTAGGCGGCCGCGGGGCCGGCCAGGAACGCCACCACCCCCGCCACGTCCTCGGGCTTGCCGAGCCGCCGCAGGGGGACCAGCTTCTTGGCGATGAAGTCCCCGGCCTTGCCGCGGACCGCCTCGCTCATGTCCGTCTCGATGAACCCGGGGGCGACCGCGTTCACGGTCACGCTCCGGCTCCCGAGCTCGACAGCAAGCGCGCGGGTGAAGCTGTTCACCGCACCCTTGCTGGCCGCGTAGTTCGTCTGCCCGGCGTTCACGTGCTCGGCCGCGACGCTCGACACGTTGATGATCCGGCCACTTCTCTGCTTCAGCGCCATCTGGTCGGCCACGGCTCGGCAGAAGTAGAACGTGCCGTTCAGGTTCGTGTCGATCACCGTCTTCCAGCTCGCGGGCTCCATGCGGATGAAGAGCCCGTCGCGGATGACGCCCGCGTTATTCACCAGGATATCGATCCGCCCCCAGTCCGCCAGCACCGCGTCCACGACCCGGCGGGCGGCGGTGGGGTCGGACACGTCGGCCTGGAACGCCTTCGCCACCCCGCCGGCGGCGGCGACGATCTTCTCTAGCTCTTCGGCCGCCGCCTGGTTGCCGCGGTACACGAACGCGACTTTCGCGCCTTCCGCGGCCAGCTTCTGCACGACCGCCCGGCCGATCCCGCGGCTCCCGCCGGTCACCAGCGCGACTTGGTCCGTCAGGGTCATCGCAGCTCACCTGTCAGGAGTGCCCAGCGGGCCTTCCAGTGTTCGAGCAGCCGGGCGTCGGCGGCTTCCCCGGCCGGGCCGCGGGGGGCGAGCCGGTAGCCGTGCAGCACGAACTGCGCGGCCACGGTCTGCTGCCCGGCGTCGTTGCACCCCTTACCCTTGAACGTCGCCGTATCCGTGTCCTGCTTCACGAGTTCGACCGACACGCTCATCTTCCGGCCGGGGAGCATGAAGGTGCCGTACTTGACGCTCTTCACGTCCCGCAGGACGACCACGGGGTGTTGGTAGTCGGTGGTGGCGCGCCACAGCCAGGAGGCGGCTTCGACCACGGCCTGCAGCATGAGTACGCCGGGCATGACCGGGCACTTGGGGAAGTGGTCGGCCAGGTACTCTTCCCCGAGGGCCAGGAGCTTGACGGCGGTGAGCGCCTTGCCCGGCTCGCAGGTGTCGATCCGGTCGATCAGGTGGAACCGCATCGCTCTAGTCGTTTCCGGCGGCCCCGGCGGTCGCCGGATGTCGTTTCGAGAACAGGGAGTATAGGAAAGCCGTGGGAAAGGGACAACCCCCGAACCCGGGTGCCGCCCGGCCACATCCGGGCGGAAATTATTGTTTCCGCCGCGCCTGCCACCGGGTCGCGGAAACATGTCACGCGGTCGAACCGACGAACGTGACGGCGATTCCCGCCGGTTGCCGGCCGCGGGCGGGCGTGGTAGCATCGGCGCACCTCTGGAGCCTGCCCGATGTCCGATGATGTCACCAACATCTCGCCCATTCGTCCCACCGACGAGGTCACGGCCACGCCACCCGTCGAGCCGCCGACACGCGACCCGGCCGGGACCGCGATCGCCGGCCGCGCCGCTACGCCCGACAGTACCGCGGTCGTCGGCCGACCTCCCGGAAACGCGCCGGTCGGCGTCGTATCGGTGCCGGGGTACGAGGTCCGGGGTGAGATCGCCCGCGGCGGGATGGGCCGCGTACTCGCCGCCTACGACCTGGCGTTCGGGCGCGAGGTGGCCATCAAGGTCGTCCTCGCCGGGCCGAACGCGGCCACGACGGCGGGGCGGTTCGTCCGCGAGTCGCGGATCACCGGCCGCCTCACCCACCCCAACATTCCCCCCGCCTACCAGCTCGGCGAACTCGCCGACGGCTCGCCGTTCCTGGCGATGAAGCTCGTCCGCGGCCGGACCCTGGCCGCGCTGCTGGCCGAGCGGGCGGACCAGGCGCACGACCTGCCGCGGTTCGTCGGCATCTTCGAGCAGGTGTGCCAGGCCGTCGGGTACGCCCACTCCCAGGGCGTCATCCACCGGGACATCAAGCCGGCGAACGTGATGGTCGGCGCCTTCGGCGAGGTCCAGGTCATGGACTGGGGGCTGGCCCGGGACACCCGGGCCGGCGGCCCGGACCCTGAGAGTGCGGACGAAGCCGACCCGTCCCCGCGGGCGTGGACGGCCACCGGCTCGACGGTCGGGGACGACCGGACCCAGGCGGGGGCGGTGATGGGAACGCCGGCGTACATGGCACCGGAGCAGGCCCGCGGCGAGGAGCTCGACGCCCGGGCCGACGTGTTCGCGCTCGGTGGGCTCCTCACGAGCATCCTGGTCGGCCGCGCCCCGTTCTGGAGCGGCGACGTGAACAGCACGATGGTGCTAGCCGCGTCCGGGGACACGTCCGAAGTCGTGGCCGCCCTCGATGGCTGCACGGCCGACCCCGAGCTGGTCGGCCTCGCCCGTCGCTGCCTGGCTCCGACCCGCGCCGACCGCCCGGCCGACGGGACCGCCGTCGCCGCCCTCGCGGCCGCGTACCGGGTCGGCGTGGAGGAGCGGCTGCGCGCCGCCGAGCGCGACCGGGCCGCGGCCGAGGCGCGGGCGACCGAGCAGCGGAAGCGGCGGCGGGTGCAACTGGTGCTGGCAGCGGCTGTGGTGCTCCTGGTGGCCGGCGCCGGCGGGGTGGCCGTGTGGCGGGTGCGGGAGGTCGGTCAGCGGCGCGAGGACGAGCTCCAGCAGACGGCGTTTCGGGACTCGGTGGAGCGGGACCGGAAGGACACGGCGTTCCGGGCGCAGGTGGACGCGGACCGCCGGGCCGAGGGGGAGCGGGCGCGGCAGGCGCGGGCGGCGGACGGGGTGGCGAACCTACTCGACCAGGCCGAGGCGGCGCTGCGGGCCGGCGACGCCGACCGGGCCGCCCCGTTCCTCGACCAGGCGGCCCGCCGGGCCGCCGACGACGCGGTGGCCGACCACGCCGAGCGGCTGGCCGCGTACCGGCGCGACCTGGACATGCTCCGCGCCCTCGATCGGGTGAACAACTTCCGTTGGACGCCGATCAACTTCAATCTGCCGCCGGACGCGAAGGTGGTCGAGCAGTGGGCGGCGGCGTTTGCCGGGTACGGGATCGTCCCCGGCACGACCCCACCGGCGGAGGCCGTAGCACGGGTTGCCGGGTCGCCGCTCAAGGATTCCCTCCTGTCCGCCCTCGACGGGTGGCTGGCGCGTGTCCCGTCCGAACCTGTACGCGCGATCCTCGCGGCCGCCGACCCCGACCCGTTCCGGGACGAGGTCCGACGACTGCTGGCGGCCGGCGACCGGGACCGGCTCGCGGGACTGGCCGGGCGGGCTGAGTGGGCCGCCCAGCCGCCGGGCCTAGTCCGGGCGTATGCCTTGTCTCGGGCCGTGTCAGCGGCGGTCGCGCGAGGATTGCTCACCCGAGTCGTCCAGGTGCGGCCGTCGGACTTCGGGCTCTTGGTGGAACTCGCACTGACGTACCCGATAAACACGGCTGAAGGGGCCGCCGACCGAGTCCGCTGGATTCAGGCCGCGTTAGCCCTCCGCCCGCGGAACGTGGCAGCGATCAATAGCCTGGGCCTTGCTCTACTGGACAAGAAGGAGCCGGACGGGGCGGCCGCCGCGTTCCGCGAAGCCATCCGACTCGACCCCACGAACCCGCTCCCCCAGAGCAACCTGGGCAGCGCCCTGCGGGACAAGAGGGACTTCGACGGGGCGGCCGCCGCCTACCGCGAGGCCATCCGAGTCGACCCCACGTATCCGCTCCCCCACAACGGCCTGGGCAACACCCTACTGGACAAGAAGGATCTCGACGGGGCGGTCGCCGCCTACCGCGAGGCCATCCGCCTCGACCCCACATTCGCCCGCTCCCACAACGGCCTGGGTAACGCCCTGCGGGACAAGAGGGACCTCGACGGGGCAGCCGCCGCCTACCGCGAGGCCATCCGACTCGACCCCATGTCCGCCTTCCCCCACAACGGCCTGGGTAACGTCCTGTGGGGTAAGAAGGATCTCGACGGGGCGGCCACCGCCTACCGCGAGGCCATCCGCCTCGACCCCACGTATCCGCTCCCCCACAACGGCCTGGGCAACGTTCTGCAGGACAAAGAGGACCCGGACGGGGCGGCCGCCGCGTTCCGCGAGGCCATCCGCCTCGACCCCACGAACCCGCTCCCCCACAACGGCCTGGGTGTTGTCCTCCGTGACAAGAGGGACTTCGACGGGGCGGCCGTCGCGTTCCGCGGGGCCATCCGCCTCGACCCCACGAACCCGCTCCCCCACAACGGCCTGGGTGTTGTCCTCCGTGACAAGAGGGACTTCGACGGGGCGGCCGCCGCGTTCCGCGGGGCCATCCGACTCGACCCCGGAAACGCTTCTTACCACAACAGTTTGGGGGTCACTTTCGAGTTGATGCTTGAACTGGCAGAGGCCGAGGGTGCGTACCGAGAGGCCGTGCGGCTGAACCCGCGGTTCTCCGTATCGCACGCCAACCTCGGCGATGTGTACCGTAA
>Ga0209181_10001729_pt1 | contig 37399 bp, 22 predicted proteins | sample MAT05_FD_187208 | JGI IMG/M metagenome (GOLD analysis project Ga0209181, IMG submission 187208) | Freshwater microbial communities from Lake Fryxell liftoff mats and glacier meltwater in Antarctica - MAT-05 (SPAdes) (version 2) | ecosystem: Environmental > Aquatic > Freshwater > Ice > Liftoff... | reverse complement strand
GAGCAGGAACTGGAAGGTTTCCCGCAGGTGTTTGTTATCTTCGAAAATGGCGACTTTTATAACCACGTTATTTTTTTACAAAGTTGATAAAAAAAATACGCATCGAAATAGCGAAATCGGGTGAGGAACCTATAAAGGAACCAACAGTTGCACGGCTGTTCCGTTACCAGGTGAAGAATCGATGCTGAGCAGGGCATTTAGCTCCTTTGCCCTGTGTTGGATATTGTCCAATCCATTTCCCTTCCGTACAATACTGCTGTCAAACCCTTTTCCAAAATCCTGCACCAGTAAGGTCAATTCATTTTTTTTTGTGCTTGCTTTAATTTCTATTTTTTCGCTGCCGGAATATTTTACGGCATTGTTCAGTGCTTCTTTAAACACCAGGTAAATGTTCTTTCGTTGGTCCATGGTGGGTTTCAATTTTTCCAGGTCATCTAACTGCAGGCTCACCTCAATATTTTTACTACTGCATATTTCGTATGCAAAACGTTCTATGCGTTGTTTCAGGCTGCCGGCTTCGGTTTCGCCGGGTTTAATCATCCATACAATGTCTCCCATCTTATCCATTGTTTCTTTGGCATTGTTGCTCATGCGTTGCAATATGTCGTTGTGCGTAGCTTCATTGCCCGGCTTTGTAGCCATTTGGCTCAGCATGTGGATACTGCTTAATGAACTGCCTACTTCATCATGCAGGTCCGCAGCAATCTGGTTGCGGAGCTCCAGTTCTTTCATGCGTTGTTTTAATTTATTCCTGTTCATCAATAGCCAGGTTCCGGTTAAAGCCAGCAATGCAAGAGTGGCTGCACCAATCATCATCAGCCATTGTTCCTTTAATTTTTGCTGTTGAAGTTCTTTGTCTTTTGCCAGCAATTGTATCTCTTTGTCTTTTTCAGTTACCTTAAACTTGGTTTGCATGGCTGCTACTTCATCATCATATTTCCATTTTACCAGGGAGTCGTTTGCTGACTGGCTTATCCTCATATATTCGTAAGCTTTGGAATAATTACCCGCCAGGGCGTATGCTTCAGCCAGCATATCTGCAGTAGTATAAATGCGATCGGTATCATCTATCTCTTTAAAAACGGGCATTGCTTTATTCAACGCCACAATTGATTCAGCAAATCGTTCCAGTTTCAAATAAATGTTGCCGGCGTACACCCAGGCAATGGCTTCCAGTTTTTTATTGTTTTGTTGCTTTGCGTATTCCATTGCTCTGGCTGCATATACTTCAGCCCTGCGGTAATCACCCATTTCAAAATACACATCGCATAAATTACCGTTGAAAATGCTGAGGTTGGTAATATCCTTTAAACTATCTGTTATACGGATGGCATCTACAGTAGCGGCAATCGCTTTGGGAAAATCTTTAATGCTTTTATAAACAAGGCCAAGGTTGTTCAGCACCACCGCAGACATGCGCCGGTTGCCAATTTTGCGATAGAGGGTTGTTGCTTTGTCGTAGTAACCAATGCTCTGGGGATAAAGCTCCTGCTGGTAAAAAACAGCACCTATGGTTTGATTCACCCTTGCTCTTACATCGTCATTGTCTGCTTTGTCTGCGAAATATAAGGCACTGTCACAATCCTTTAGCGATTGCGTGAAATTTTGCATTTGCCGGTAAATGTCAGACCGGTTTAAGTAAGCAAGGCCCAGGCGTTTAGGATCTCCAACCTTGTGAGCAAACACCAGGGTAGTATCCAGGTATAATAAACTGGTATCTAATTTATCAGCATAAAGGTATGCCGTGGAAGTATTCAGGAAGCAACCTGCAGCGCCCTTATCAAAGCCTAGTTTTTTAGCCAGCACGATGCCTCTTTTGCCATACTCAATTGCTTTTGCCGGATCAGTAAATTTTACGGTTCCTGTGAGATTGCCATAAATATTTACTTTATTGGTATCTTCTTTTGCTACAGCAAGCACCTTTAAAAGCGAATCTACATTCAATTGCTGTGCAAAGGAAGCAGGTAAAAAATAAAAAATGAATATGGAGGTAAGCAGGGTTTTTTCCATGTGCTAATTTATTAAAAGCAGTTAACAGTTTTGCATATACGAAACGGTTTTTAGAAAAAATCATCCAGGCAATGGTAGTTTTATTTCAGTTCCATTGCCGGCCAAAGAAAAATTGCGAAATGGCTATGTAACTTTCTTTCCCTGTGTAGCATTTTATCTAATTCATTTCCGCTCCTTTCAACACTTGTATCAAACCTGGTTACTGCATTTTGAAAACCAATTGCAATTTTCTTTTCTGCATACGGTCATTTCCTGCGTTTTGCTCCTTCCTTCATACAAACTACTTGAAAGATACAAAGTATGTTTTAAAGAATACTGCCAACTCCCTTCAGTCCTACTTCACCCTAATTCGCTATTGCCCTTTTTAGTTTGCTGCAATATTTTTGAGCAATGATTTTTAATTTAATAATTGTTAAACAATGAAATATTTTTGCCTGCTTATTGTATTTATTTTTATTGCCGTTATAGGGCATGCACAGCAGGTGAATGGATATTTTACTCCCTTTGCCAGCAACAACCAATGGGGCAATACGGTCATTAATTCCGCTCAGCTTGAAAACTCGGGATATATAACGCTGGGTGGTTATTACGAGGGAGCCTTGAGGACTTCCTTCAGCAATGGTGTTTATAATATCCTACCTAATAAAATACCCATGATGCTGCAGATTAATTCGCTGGGCGTTATCCGCGGCGGTTTTGGCAGCTCAGTAAGCAGTGTATTTTTAATGAGTTCGGTAAACTCCAACAATGGCAGCACCGTGATCGACAAAACATTTATCGCCAATTCTTCAAGCATTGCTAATAACAATATGCTGATAGTGGCCGGGCACGAGGACGATGGGGATGGGTTTTTAGTAAAAACATTTCCCACTGGTGCAAGGCCAACTGCATTTAACGGTGGGCAAATTACCACACTTTCCGGCAGTGCTGCGTCTTCCAAAGGTTATATTGAAGACTGGCATACCGGGTCAATTATGTACAGCATCCGTATAAATGGCGCCACATTTGGAAACGCAAGGATTTTACTATCGGCTTTTGGCAAAGACAACGGTGCTGCACTCAATAGCTTTGGAGACAGCGGAACAACCAAAATTGCCCCACCCGACGGCATTATTTATACCGCAAGACCGGCAAAGATGGCGGTACTTAGTACGGTTGATCCTAAAATTTATGTTGCCTTTTCCACCATTGCCGGCATTGGAAACGCATCCAATGTGGTGCTTTGCCGGGTTAACTATTATGATGGCAAAATAGACAGCAGCTTTGGCAGCAACGGGTATAAACAATTTCCAACTGCACCCGGCTATTATGTTACCAGTGTGCTGGTAAACAACAATGAAAGTGTAACCATAGGCGGGTATGGTGATGAAGGACAGCAGTCGGTGCCATCATTTATTACTTTTAAAAATGATGGCTCATTTTCCATTACCAGCTTTAATCATTTATTAGGGCAGCCGCTGCCAGGCTATGGCAGTAAAAACATTGCCGCTAAATTGGCTACCATCAATGGTGAGCAACGCATTGTGTTTGCCTATGCAAAACCCATTAATACCAATGATCAATTCCGCATCGCCATTGCCAGTCACCAACCCGGTAGTGTGGCAGCAGATCCCCTGGTACACACACCATGGATCAGCAGTGAATTTATCTCTGCAGAACCAACAGAAATTATTACACTGCTCAATAACACTGGCTTTATTGTAACAGGGAAAGCCACCCGGTCCAATGGAACTTTTGCAGGAGTAGTTATAAAATACAATATAGATGGAACGCTTAGTACATCATTTGGAAACCAGGGTATATTAATCATTAATGGAAGGCAAGGTGGAAACCCCTGGACTGATGCCACACAACTGCCCGATAATAAATACCTGGCTATTGCCTCAGCCGGTTTTATACCTACTGCTCCCGAAAAGAAAGCATTACTATTGAACCGTTTTTACAGCAATGGGAGTATTGATACCAGCTTTGGTACTAACGGTACCCTGTATGTCTACCCATCTGATTATTCCCGACAGGGAACCCAGGTGCATGCTTTAGCGGGTGGAAAATTTTTAATCGGGGGTACCTATACCAATTATCAAAATGAACCTGGCATTGGTACCGGCAACAATGGGCCTAAAGCCACCATTTATAAATTTAATGCAGACGGCAGTCCGGATAACAACTTTGGTACTTTCCAAAACGGGAAATTGGTGTTCTCCGGCTACACTGGTCTTGACTTTAAGGAGATGCGGGTACAGGATGATACCATTTATATGGCAGGCACTACAGCTCTAAGCCATACCGGGAATGCAAATGCGTTTATTTACAAACTTTCGCCAGACGGTATCCCGGTTGGCAGTTACCTGCCCTATCTCAGGGCAATGCACACCTTCACTATCAGTGATGTAACTGGTATTGGATATGTAGGTGGCGGTCTCAATGGCAGTGCCAAACAGATATGCAAGGTAAAACGCCCGCTGACCGGTTCCAGTGGCAGGCCAGATTCAAGTTTTGGTACCAATGGTATAGCTATTATTCCTGTTACTGTAGCAGGCGAAATCAATACCATCAAACAAATTAAATTAAGGCCGGGATATATTTTAGTAGTTACTGACTGGGCAACCAGTAATAGCGCCAGCGCTACTACAGGACTGTACTTTACATTGATTTCTCAGGATGGGATTGTGGAAACAGTTTTTGGAACGAATGGTAATAAATTTTTACAACTGCCCGGGGCCACCAGTATAAAAGGGGAACATTTTAAGTGGACCGAAAACGGAAACAGGCTGCTGATATTTGGGCAGGCAACAGTAAATGGAAATGCGGACGAAGGTTTCATCTGCAAAGTTGACCTGGATGGAAATTTAGTAGCAGACTTTGGCACTAACGGTGTAATATGGACGAACGAAACCTTCGAGGACAATATTTTTTTTGACAATGCCCAGAATATGATCGCCATAAAAAATTACCAGTTCTTTAATGGCGGCGCTTTGGCAAAGCTTGAAATACCGGCTGATGTTTATAATAGGATTAAACAGGGCAGTTGGACCGGAGCTGCAAACAATGATTGGTTCAATACCGGCAACTGGGCCGGGGGCAATGTGCCCGATGCATTTACAGAAGTGATCATAGCAACAGGCCAGTGTATTATCCCGCCCAATAGTGTTGCTTTTGCTTATAAAGTTCAGGTAAACCCGGGAGCCAGCCTTACCATCGGGCAAAACAGTTCGCTAATTATTACTTACAAGAATCCCTGAGTTTTATTACCAATCTGACCGTCCCGGTCAGATTGGTAATATAGAACGAATAAGCCTGTAGCAATCAAGCCAAATAAAAAACGGCCAAATCATCAAAACTGCTACCAGCATTCCGACACAAAAAAGCAAAACAATAAAATAGCGGTAAACGTTTGGTTACCATGTCCGGCGTTGTTGACAGGTAGCTCATTAAATCGCAGACTGTTGTGCCGCCTTTACCAGGCGATAGGTGAATGCCAGGGATTTTCCGATGCCGCTTTTCCTATCTGATAACAATCATAGTCCCGTATGCCGACGCTCAGTTGCAGGTACAATAAACAATAGATAGATTCGTATAAAAATAATAAGCATGGAAAAGCACGACCTGGTACATGAATTTCCTGAGTACAGGGAAAAAATAATAGCACTGCAGAAACAGAGTAACCGTTTCAAGAAAATGGCGGAAGAATACCATGAAAATGACAATCATATTCACCGGATTGAAGAAGGTGTGGAAGCAACAACAGACGATCACCTGAACGAACTTAGAATGAAAAGAGTACACCTGAAAGACAATTTATACAAGTTATTATTGTAGCGGGCATCGGTTTTTGTGGAGGCTTCTTTTGCTAACCTGCTTGTTGTTTTTACACAAATAAATTTGTTGGGAAAGGGCTGCGGATAAAATCAAAAAAAATACTGCCGGTACTTTGCAATAATTATTATAAGGTTCCCAAATTAAAAAGTATTTACCCATACAGTTGTTTTGTGCAGTGCTTGTATTTTGTGTTGTACCCGCTACTGCGCAAACGAATAAGCCATAGCCCGTAAAAGAGGGCGAAGTGCCACGGGATGTACTTCCCAAAGAAGCTATTTACCTGAAGCATAAAACCAATTTCAATAAAGCCGAAGACCTGAAGGCGTTGCTGCTGTTTTGTGTTTATGATTTGCCCCCTTAGTGCTACAAAATTCATCTGCAAAATCTCTTTTAAAGAGCGATCCAACGTATATTGTTTATCCCGGCACTTCCCATTCAATTCAAAAACCCCTCGGGGTTAATCGAAATGGCATGGCCAGTTATCAAAAGTTTACTGCCTTCGAAAAGCGTAAAAAGGCCGGATACTCATTTAAGGTTTAGGTAGAAAAAAAAAAGAGTAACTATACTTAATAATAATCACCAAATGAAACTACTAATTATCCTTGTTTTATCTGCACTTAGTATGACCGTTTTTTCCCAGGACTGGCCGGTAAAAAAAATGGTAACAGATAAAATTGCCAACCGGGTGGCCTTTAAACAACTGCCCGCCTTTTCAATCCTTGCTAATAAGCAATTGCCTGGCCGGGGCAGTTATTTACAACTAAATTTAAATGCATCTTTTTCATTGCAATTGCTACAACAAAAGCCCGATGCAATAAAGCTGACCATACCATTGAGCAGCGCAGAAAGTATTGTCTGTAACCTGGTAAGGTTTGAGATGGGCAATGTTAAGTTTACAGAAAACAATAAAGATGAAATACAGGATGTAAAAATACCAGTCACTTACAGGGGGATAGTAGAGGGGGAATTGTTGAAAAACACGGTGCTGTTAACCGTGAATGAGAACTACCTTTCACTGGTTGCCACCCTCGCCGACAAAGTGATACAGGTTACCAAAGCAGATGAAAAAGCATCCGGAAGCTACCGGCTTTATAACAGCACTAAAATACAGTTCCCCGTAATTCCTTTCGATTGCAGCACCATCGATAAATCCACACCCTTAATAAATGTGGCATCACCAGTCGCAGTAATCAACCGCCCAACGGCCCAGCCCGGTAAATGTGTAAATGTATTTGTAGATTGTTTTGACAGTCTTTATCAATGGCGAAATAGCAATACCCAGCAAACAATTGACTATGTGTATGAATTATTTAATTCGGTAACCACCGCATTTGCCAATGAGCAGGTTTCCATTCAAATAATTGCCATCAATGTTTGGACCACTCCCGATCCTTACCGGGGAGATACCCGTAACAATGCCCTTGCCGACCTGGCAGATCATTATAAGGATAATTTCTGGGGTAATATATGTGTGGGGCTGGATTATAGCATCAGCGCTCCAAGAAGACGAAGCGGCCTGGCAAGCAGTATCGGCAGGGTAAAAGCAAATCAACCCGGTAGCTGCCCTTCATACACTGTTCAGGATAACCCGTTTTGTTATAATGATTTGAATTATACCAGTATCGCAACAGTTCAAAACTTTCCCACAGGGCCCAATACCACGGGGGCTGCGGTGTACCTGGTAACGCATGAAATGGGGCACCTGCTTGGCTCACGCCATACCAAGTGGTGCGGATGGAAACTTACGGCTAATCCTGATACCTTCGGAGCTTTGGATAGTTGCGGAGGAATGGAACCAATTGTGCAGGGAGGGCCACTTTGTATGCCTGGTCCCCCGCCGCCTGCAACGGGAGCTACCATTATGAGTTATTGTGTAAGTAGTAATGCCGCATCCGACTTCGTAAATTTCAACAATGGCTTTGGTTTATTGCCTGGCAATGCCATTCGTGCTTTTGTGGCGCAGGCAACCTGTATCCCATCCTGCCTCGCTTGCCTGGTATTGCAGCCTAATCCAATAAATGACACGAATGCTTTTAATCATCTCTCACCGCCGGCATGGCTCAAAAAAGAAGAAGAAACTACGGTATGGTTGAGGGGGGCCGGGCGGGCAGCATCGATACCGGTTATTACGGATAAATCTTTTGCCAATTTCAAAAAATAACGAGATGAAAAAATTACTAACCTTGTTTTTATTGGCAAATCTTTCCATCGCTTCGGCACAATGGAGTAATACCAGCAACCAGTTTTACGACAGCCTGCACATGTCGGTAAGTACCGCACTGTCCGGTCAAAGAAATCCGCTCGTAATCAACAGTTATCCCGATGGAGGCTATTTTGTAATATGGGAAGATGACCGGAATTATGCTACTACCAAAACGGATATTTATGCGCAAAAATATGACCAGGCGGGTAACCGGCTTTGGGCAGATAATGGCGTACCGGTAGCCAATGGCCCCAATACACAGCGCTACACTTTTGGTTCCATCCAGGATTACCGGAACCGTTCCTTTGCAGCTACAGATAGTGCAGGCGGTTTTTATATTTGCTACATCGATGACAGCATTAATAATTACAGTTGGGAAAGAATTGCTGCCCAACATGTTAAAAACAATGGAAGTGCTGTATTTGGAAACGTGGGCTATATAATAGCGCAAACACCTGGCGGACTGAATTTTACTTTGGCTGCACCCCTGTTGATAGCAGATGGTAATAAAGGTTTTTTTATTGCCTATAAAAGCGTTCAGGGTAATGATTACATAAACGTATATGATTACCGGGATGAGAATGGAACTATGCAATTGTATGGCGGTGGAAAGGTAAATGAAAACGCAATTCAAACCAGCTCCTTGGCCCCCTGCGGTATCAGAACTGATGTTATTTACCCGGGCACAAACGTACAGGATTATAATATCTGGCCGGATGGGCAGGGTGGGTGCAATATCATTATGGCATTAAACGGTAATACCGGCACGCAAGGCAGAATGCTAGCGTATAACAGGCTATGGCGGGCAAAAAAAAATTCGAAAGTAAGAACCTTGTTCCGGAATGAATCGGGTGTAGCTTGTCCGAAATATACGGACTATATAAAAGGGGAGGTTTACCTTTTATATTCCCTTCATAGAGATTTTATGAACGTAGCCTGTGGTGGTGGTACCGGTCCACTCTATCAATACACCAATTATAGGCTACTTTCCAATGGTTACCAGGTGATTGACGAAGGAGGTTACGATTATAGTTTTCCCAAGGGTACCACCATTGCCACTAACGGCAATATCAATGTTGATTTAATGGCCGTCACAAGGAGGTCATATATTGGCAACGTGGTGTCAGATTTTACCGTTCAGGGTTACGCATATAAATCTGAAAAATATGACAGTGTGCCTTTTCAACGAACCACTTATGGTAACCCCGAAATAGGTTTCAATCCGGTTTCGCCATCTGGCCTGGATAATCTCGATTTCTTTCGGGATACCTTACTCGCTACCTCCAACTATTACCCCGACTTTTCTCTTGCGGGAGGAGGAGAACATATTTATTCTGCAGCATTAATGAGTACCGGCGGTGATCGTTTTGTCCGCCTCCAACACCTCACCATCATAAAAAAATCTACCGACAGGTTCGCACTGGAATATCAAACCGGCAACAAAAATGGAACTGCAATCGGTAGGGAAAGCAATACCGGTTTTGGTAGCAACAGCATTTCCTACGATTTTCCATTGGTAAAAGTAAATGCTAACGGTACCGCATTGTTTTACATACGTGAGTATTATCGCTCCGCCAGGGTAAGCCCAATCACAGGTGGTGCAGAACTTGCCTGGGGTGCTATGGGAGTGCCGGTAGGTACAGGCGTATTTAATAATAGCTTTTACAACTTTGAACAACCAGTAGTTGCCCTGGATGATTTAACCGGAACAGGGTTGATAACCTGGCGTGATAACCGCAGTTTACCGGGAATTACAGGGGAGAATATTTCTATGCGTCACCTCGGTAGCCTGGATGTATTCAATTACATACCTCCGGTTAAACGGGTAAGGCCACTCACTTATTTTTCTACCATTGCTGCCGCAAACCCCGCCATATTTTTAGGCACCAGTAAACAATACAGCACCCTGGAAGTGTATAATTCTTATTTTACCGTAGCTGCCACATCACCGGTGGTAAGTATCCTGGATAATTATAATATGGGTAAAGTGCAGGTAAATGTTTTCCAGCAAATAGGGACTATCCGTAAATACAATGGCCGTCCCTATCTGAACAGGAACTTCACCATAAAAGTTGATAACGACCCGGTGAGTTCAGATCCTGACATACTCCTGTATTTTAGCAATGAAGAATTTAAAGCGCTGAAAGCAGCCGATCCCACCATTTTGGATTTGAGTTTTTTAAGTGTAATCAGGCAACCGAATACAACAGCCAATCCTCCTGCCACTTATACACCGGTGGCAGGCGAAGAAGTGTTAACCCCCATCACTTCTGATTCTGTTGCAGGGGGATATTTATTGAAAGTAATTGCCAAAGGCTTTGGTAATTTTTTCATTCAAAAAATTACTGCGCTCAACCTGTGCAATGCAGCCAGCGGTTCAATCATTTCGGATGTTACCGGCGGCACTTACCAGTGGCAGGTGAATACCGGAAGCAATTTTTTTAATATCACCAACAACAGTAATTACGTTGGTACCAATACCGCTACCCTTCAGCTAAACAATGTGCCCTCTTCTTTTAACGGCTACCGGTATCGTTGTGTAATAGATGGCACTAAAGTTAGCAGTGCAGTTTACCTGCAGATTGCCAATTCCTGGACCGGGGCTGTCAGCACTGCATGGGAAAACCCACTCAATTGGTCCTGTAGCCAGTTGCCGGATGCCAATACAGATGTGATCATCAATAGCGGTGCGGTAATATTAAACAGCAATGCATCCTGCAAGAGTATTAAAGTAAACCCGGGGGCAACGCTTACGGTGAAGCCGGGATTTAATTTAACGGTTACAAATTAATACGATCGGGTAAGAAAAATACGAACCAATGGCTACACTGCAAGGCGGATAATTTTATACTGTAAGAACAGGCGGCGGCCCAATGTCATTCTATTTGAATTGCTCCGCTCCTTTAGGGCGGTGATAAGTGATATTATTCTCTTACCGGTTACCGGTATCGTTGTGTAATAGATGGCACTAAAGTTAGCAGTGCAGTTTACCTGCAGATTGCCAATTCCTGGACCGGGGCTGTCAGCACTGCATGGGAAAACCCACTCAATTGGTCCTGTGGTCAGTTGCCGGATGCCAATACAGATGTGATCATCAATAGCGGTGCTGTAATTTTAAACAGCAATGCATCCTGCAAGAGTATTAAAGTAAACCCGGGGGCAACGCTTACGGTGAAGCCGGGATTTAATTTAACGGTTACAAATTAATACGATCGGGTAAAAAAAATACGAACCAATGGCTACACTGCAAGGCGGATAATTTTATGCTGTAAGAACAGGCGGCGGCCCAATGTCATTCTATTTGAATTGCACCGCTCCTTTAGGGCGGTGATAAGTGATATTATTCTCTTACCGGCTTTAGCCAAATTATTCTTTCGGCTAAAGACGTACTTTTTATTGCCCAATTTAATCCCCGTCCGCCGCGGCGGACAGGGCAATTCAAATCCTTAACTAAATTACATTGGGCCTCGGCCTGTTGCTACAATGTTGGAGAGATGCTTCAAACCAGGAATACCGGTTTTATACAAAATAACATTGTACATATTTATGATGTTAGAAATATACCTAAACTTTTACCGTTCTGAATGATCACGGGTTTATTTTTCCATCGTATTGCATTTTAAAAATCTGTGCTGTATTTTTCTAATTCAAAATTTCAACCCGATGGATTTTAATTTCAATATCGACATTCATTGTCATCCCAGCGGTAAGCCCTATATGAGTGGCCGCAACAACCCGGTGCATACGCCTTTTGAAAATTATAGCAATGAAATAAATTCCTGGTTGCTAAGCAGGCTTAACCGCCAGATTGAAAACATTGCGCAGGTAAAGTTAGGTACCCAAAGTAATTTCGACAATCTTCACAATGGAAAAGTAAGGGTAATTATCGCTTCACTTACACCCCTTGAGAAAGCATTCCTGGTAGCAAACTTACAACCCGATAGTTTTATCAACGACAACTTAAAATCGTTGGTGTCTGAGCGCAATGTCCCCTGGGAGGATTCGGTAAAAACCGCGGTGATCAATGCCTTGACCGGCTTTTACACCGATGATATTGATTTTGTAAAGAAAATGATGGTCAATTATTTCCAGGAGGGGCTTTTACCGGAGTATAACTATCTTACTAAGTTTCACAACCAAAAAAATAAGGGAGAAACCTACAAGATTAAATTTGTAAAGAACTTCCAGGAAATTGAAGCAACCATCCACGCAGATACCACTACCATTTGTGTTCTGCTGAGTATTGAAGGTGCACACACATTGTGCGGCCATGTGCCCAATATGGCATTCCTGAAACGTGACCAGGGAATGAGCCATAAAAAGGATCCGCCGGATTTTACAACGCTTATCGAATATGTAAACAATATTGAAGCAATGAAGAAATGGGAATTTGTGCCTTTCTTTATTACGCTCAACCATCATTTCTGGAACGAACTCGGCGGGCATGCCAAAAGCCTGATGAAGCTGGTGGGTACCATTGTGTCGCAGTCGGAAGGGGTAAATGAGGGATTGAAAGAACTGGGTAAAGAGGTAATAAAGTTATTGCTGAAAAAAACAAACGGCCCCCGCATATTAATTGATATTAAACACATGAGCCCCCTGTGCCGGAAAGATTTTTATGCATTTATTAAAACCGAATACTGGAATAAGGGAGATAAATTTCCATTGATCTGCAGCCACACAGGGGTAGTAAGCAAACGACGCACACTGGATGAGTTGATAATTCAAAATGATGATGCTGAAATGCATAATAACAGCAACTACCTTCATGAAAACAGCATTAATATTTGTGAAGAAGATATCTTAAGAATTGCTGAAACCAACGGCCTGATTGGCATTCAACTGGATGAAAAGAGGATTGCCGGTAATACCATCATCAGTATTATCAAAAAAGACAAGCATTTGGGAAGTAATGAACTACGTTCACAATTTATAAAAGTTTTATGCGCCAATTTATTTGAAATTGTAAAATCGATAAATTCCAAGCAGGGCTGGGACCTTATATCCATTGGCAGCGATTATGATGGGCTTATCAACCACCTTGATTTTTATCCAACCACAGCGGAGATGCCGGTTTTAAGAACAGATGTGCTGGATTTTTTGAAGGCACCTGTGGAGATTTCACAGCCCGGTTTTAATTACAGCGTATCCTTACCCGAAATAAAAAGGCTGATGTTTGATTTAACAGCCGAAGAAATTACAGAAAAAATATTTTCAAAAAATGTGATGGTGTTTTTGCAAAATAACTTTAACCGATAGGATTTTAAGTCAATTTGATATGGCAGCAACTGCTATGTTTTAATTAACGGTGAGCAATACTTTGGATGATGGTTGTAAATAATATAAAAAAAGCGATGACTTGATAAACATGTCATCGCTTTTTTTTCAGCAGATCATTTTTAATAGCCAGGGTTCTGTACCAAATAGTTGGGTAGATTGGATGCTCCGTCTATGGCTGTTTGTGGTATGGGGAATATCCTCCTGTTTTTATTGTTGTTTGTTTTTTCGGTCCAGGTGCCTTCGTATTTTCCAAAGCGGATCATATCGGTTCGCCTGTTCATTTCCCAATAAAACTCAAAACCTCTTTCCCTGAAAAGCAGGTCAAGCGTTAAAGGGGCGGCAAGTGGAGTGGGTTGCACCGCATAAGCCGTTCTCGAAAGTCGAACCGTGTTTACATCTGCCAATGCACCAGCCGCATCATTTTTGCGAAGTTTCGCCTCGGCACGCATCATATACACATCTGCCAACCTGATAATAGAAATATCGGCTTCACCAAAATTTCTTCCACTTGCAGATTTACGGCTAAACTCATATTTTTCAACCCGGTATCCGGTGGAGTAATCACTGCCTGCTGTACTAAAATCAATAAATTCGGTAAAGTTTACCGGCAGGTTTGGATTGCTGCGGCTGGCATTAAATAATTTCCCTACTTTGAACTTTCCATCAGGACATTTTTCAAATACGCCACTCTTACGAATCAGCCCATATTGCTGGCCACGCAAAATACCACGGTCCATATTAAAGTCAGTTACACAGGAATCGCCGGGATTGTTATAGATGGAAATGTTTCGTTTGTAAAACCTGGGGTCTGCCTGTGCAGGGTCAACCGGTGAATTGGCATTTACCCAGCTACGGTAAAAGTCAGAGGTGATGGCCGGGCCATCTGTACCATTGGCGGCCGGAAAAGCGGTAAGCGGAAACTGGTCACCGGAAAGGGAAAAATAAGCCAGCCTGTTGTGCCCATTCAGATCGGCCCGTTGGTCAACAGCAAATACCAACTCCTTGTTGGTATGGTTGTCATTGCCAAAAACGGCAAAATAATCTGCAGACAAAGCATATACATTACTGCTGATGATCTTGTCACAATTTTTAATTACTTCATCCATGTCATCCGCTCCAAACTGAAAAGCGTCTCCATACAGATTGCGGTAAACAGGGGCGTTCAGGTGCAGCCTGGCCAATAATCCCCACACACCGGCCCTGGTAAGCCTTCCCGGTCCGGTAGTATTGTCCAGTGCAGGTTCTGCGGCAGTTAGTTCACTTTTTATATAATTAACTGCCTCCACCCCACGAATGATGGTAGAAGTAACACCCGGATCATCTTTCACAAAAGCAATTCCAAATAGATCCAGGCTGAGCAGGTTGTAAAAGGCACGCATTGCTCTTGCCTCGGCTATATAAGCGGGTGAAATTGCATCGGTATTATTCTTTAAAGAAAAAATAGCCGTCACGGTTCTTGAAATACCCTGGGTAATCGTATTCCAGGTATTTCTCACATTGGGATCGGTGGAAGTTGTTTCGTGACGGTGCAGCGAAAGATAAATTCCATTATCTCCCCAGTCTGTACCTCCCCTGTAGGGAAGGATGGCTTCATCGGTTGAAATTTCCTGCAGGGCAAAATACCTGGTATGCTCATGCAGGGTGGGGAGTAATCCATAGATAGGGGCTATCTGCCCATCCGCAATTTGTCTTTCGGTGAGGCCCCTGGTTGTGAGCGACTCATCCAAAACTTCTTCGTTGAGCTTTGTACAACCTGTTGCTAATGCAATAATAGCAGCCAGCAGCATTGGTTTAAAATATATTCTTTTCATTGTCTTAATATTTTTGTTTTTATCTCAATTAATATTTAACTGCATAGTTGATTTTTTACGCCGGATCAGAAAGAAAGGTTCAATCCAAAAATGATTGATCTTGCTCTAGGATAACTCAGGTAATCAATACCGGAGGATATCACACCATCACCGCTTGTTCTGTCGGTGTTAACTTCCGGATCGTACCCGTCATATTTTGTAATCACAAACAGATTTTGTCCGGTAACGGAAAGCCGTAAAGCGGTGGCCCACTTAATACCCATTTTGGCTGTATTGAAAGTATAACCCAATGCAGCATTGTTCAATCGCAGGTAAGCCCCGTCTTTCAGGTAGCGTGTACTGATACCTGCGGCGTTGCTGGTAGATTCTTCCGTGCTTCCAATGCCCTCGGGGGTGGTATTGATCCCCTTCACCAGGCGTGCCTTGTAAAAGAAACTATTCGCAGTATTGTCGTATATCTTATTACCGGAAACACCATTAAAATTTACTGCCAGGTCAAACCCATTTAAAGCCAGGGTACCTGAAAAATTATATAAAATATTGGGCAAAGCGGTACCAGCTGCAATCCTGTCTTTATCGGTAATGATTCCATCATTATCAGTATCCCGGAATTTACTGGTTCCGTTTGTATTAAAGCCAATAAAGTCAAGCAGGTAAAAAGTGCCCAGCGGCTCATTGTTGATATAGCCATTGAGTGTAGCGGAAGTAAGGCCGGAACCTGACGCCGAGCCGGAAGTAATTACTTTATAAGGAGAATTGGTTACCTCATTATCAATGAAAGTAATATTACCACCAATGCTATAAGACAGGCCACGCTGATTTGTCTTCCTGTATTCAAGGTCTATTTCAATACCCTGGTTGGTAATGTTCATATCTTTCACATTGTCAAAAAAGTTCTGTACCGGTTGTATTGGGTCAGCAGGCGTAAAGTATAACAGTATATTGCTGGATACTTTTCTAAACACGTCTATTGAGCCATTCAGCTTACCCTTCAATAAACCAAAGTCAACAGCAATATTCGTTTGCCTTGACACCTCCCATTGAAGGTCGGGGTTAGCTAAACGGACAAATGTAATACCGGCAGGATAGGGGCCCGTGCCCGATAAAGGATAACTGCTAGAGCCAGATACTGATGCGGTATAAGATGCCTGTGTAACTTTTGCAGGAAGTTCCTGGTTACCGGTTTGTCCCCAGCCAGCCCGTAATTTCAGGTTGCTGAAAAAAGAATTGGCCATGAAATTTTCTTCGGATATTTTCCATCCAAGAGAAAATGAAGGGAAATATCCATACTTGTTATTGCCTCCAAATTTAGTGGAACCATCTGCCCTGAAATTAACGGTAGCGAGGTATTTATTTTTGTACTGGTAATTGATTCTGCCAAAAAGGGATTGCAGTTCATTCTCAATGGCATATCCTCCGGGCCGGTTATTTGCCAGTGTAAGGTCCTGGCCCAGGCCCGGGTTGTACTGCGGTTCAATACCGGTGATGGCAAAGCGGTTGATGCTATAGTTACGGCCCTGTAAGAAAATTTTCTGATACGAATGTCCGGCAAGTGCAGAAAAACCATGCTCACCAGTATCGAAATTATATGTTAGATAATTTTCCACCAGTGTATTGCGGTTGGTTGTGTAATAAGTTTCCAGTCGTCCTTCCCTTACCGGCACCAGGGTGGGCGTTTGCTGAAAATCCCTTGTGCCGGTAGAATGGTCGATACCAAAATTGAGTTTATACACCAGCCCCTTTATAATTCTAAAAGATGAAGAAATATTTCCGAGTGTCCGGTTAATTTTGGTGATATCCTTATCAATATCCAGGTATTGTAATGGATTGTTGATATCAAGGTATTGGGCAGGCTTTCCATTTGCATCATAAGCGGGATAAGTGGGATTATTTGACAGCGCATCGCCCAGTGCATTTGGGGGACGGTTATTTACTGTACCTGTAGCCGTAAGGTTAGCTTCTATTGTTAACCTGTCTTCTAAAAATTTTTGAGTTGCATTAAAGCGGCCGGTATACCGGTTAAAATCATTCCTTTTAAGAATACCTTCCTGCTGCTGCAATCCAAACGAAGCATAGTAGGTAAGTTTGTTCGCCCCGCCACTCAAAGCGACATTATAGTTTTGCGTAAGGGCGGTCCTGGATATCTCTTTTTGCCAATCTGTGTTACCACCTTTGTCGTTTACTACCCCGCCTATTGCTGCCACCTGGGTTTTAAATTCGCTGGCGGTAAATACCGGAAGTGCTCTTGCAAAAGAAGATACTCCCAAACTGGTAGTAAGCGAAAGTGACGACAAACCGGCTTTTCCTCTTTTGGTAGTAATCAAAATCACCCCATTTGAACCACGTGAACCATAAATGGCAGTAGCCGAAGCATCCTTCAATACATCCATAGATTCAATATCCTGGGGATTTAAAAAATTTAACGGATTGCCGCCACCTGTACCACTGTTATCCAGTGCCACGCCATCTACTACAAACAAGGGCGTACTGCTCGCCCTTAAACTGCCCGTGCCGCGGATGGTAATGTTAATCGCTCCACCGGGTTCACCACTTGCGGAAGTAACATTTACACCGGCAACTTTACCCTGTAGTAATTGCTCCGGGGCGTTAATGATTCCCCGGTTAAATGATTCGCTTTTAACTGACTTAACTGCACCGGTTACATCTCTTTTGCTTTGGGTACCATACCCCATTACCACTACCTGGGCAAGGTCTGCCGTAGCGGGTATCAACGCTACATCAATGGAGGTTTGTCCTTTAACCGGTACTTCCTGTTGTGAGTAGCCAATAAAACTGAAAACAAGTATTGCATTTTCATCCGCTACTGTAATGGAGTAGCTTCCCGTTACGTCCGAGGTAGTACTCTTCCTGTTGCCTTTCACGGAAATGCTGGCACCTTCAAGTGCTTTGCCGTTATTTCCATCGGTTACTTTACCTGTGATTTGTTTTTCAGCATATTTTGCAGGAGGTTTAAGTGGATTTTCCCTGGCTGAAACCAGTGATGAAACTGTAAATAACAGGACAGTCAACAGCATGGCGGATAAAAATCCGGAATTAGGGATTGTTTTTTTTATCATTTTTTCTCATTTAGTGATGGTTAAATTGAAATCATTATTCAATTAATTCGCAAAAGAAAAGAATAGCAGTATCTTATATAGCAATATGGTTTTTGATAATATTTTAATAGCGAAAGCATAATAAAAATATAATTAGTTTTTTATATTTCAAAGCATACTGCAATGAGAAAATTAACTAATATTGATTTCACTTTTTTTCAAACAGCTACATGACTGCTTCTAAAATTTTCGCTTTTTTATTATTGGGTCTTTATCTTTCTGCTGCAAAAGGGCAACCCATCGTGTACACTGCTGCCCATGCACATTCGCACAATGATTACCACCAGCAAAATCCGTTTTTCAGCGCCTACGGCGAACAGTTTGGTTCTATGGAAGCAGATGTTTTTCTTTTAAAAGGGAAATTATTGATCGGCCATGATTCCGCAGAGCTAACGGAACGGCGCACACTGGAAAGTATGTACATCATGCCAATGGCCAATGCGATTGCAAAAAATGGAGGCAGTGTATTTAAAGACAAAAGCAAAAAACTGCAGCTTTTAATTGATATAAAAACGGACAGCATTCATACGTTAAATGCCTTGGTTGGGTTATTAAAAAAATACCCATCCGTTATTCAAAACAAATCAATTCGCATTGTAATAACCGGAAACCGGCCGGCTGAAAAATTATTTACCTCCTATCCATCCTTTATCTGGTTTGATGGAGATGCCGGTAAAAATTATAGCATACCGGCTCTATCCAGGATAGCCCTGCTGAGTGATGATTTTTCTGATTATAGCAAATGGACGGGCAATGATTACATGCCGGATTCCGTTAAGCGCATCATAACTACACTAACGAATAAAGCACATCTTTTAAAAAAACCGATCCGCTTTTATGCAACCCCGGATGATACCCAGGCATGGAAGGAGCTTGTAAAACTGAAAGTTGATTTTATCAACACCGATCATATTGCCGGGCTATCTGATTTTTTTGCAAGGCACAATGATTCATTCCGGTTAATGCCATTTAACCGCATCATAAAATCAGCAGGTGATGTGATACGTTATGGCAATCCCGACCTTGAAAATCATGCGTTGGATGCGGCGGTGTTATCATCAGATGGAAAACTGGTGATTGAAGACCGGTATGGTATCATGGCTTTGGATGTGATCAGCAAAAAAATAATCAGCCGTTGGAACTTTACTGATATTCCAAAATACGGCAGGTTTATGAGCACCTACTCTGGTATCCGCACGTTCCGTGAAAAAGGTAAAACCTGGATTGTTTGGAGTGCGTCAGAACGGGACGGGGGTAGGGCAGCGTTGATGATTGCTGAATGGGCGGATGGCTTTCAGCAAATCGGGGATATTCCCATTGAAAAAATAAGCCCGGCAGCCAATGCCATCCCCAATGAAATGGCAATAGCATCGGAAAATGGCGAACAGTTTATTTACCTGGTGCTGAATGGCAATAACGAGTTGGTAAAGATCCGCTGGAGCGATAAAAGCATCGTATGGAGAATGCCTGCCGGTGTGGCTCCCTATGGCATTGCGATTGCAAATAGCAAAATATATGTAAGCAACTGGGCCGGGGGTATTGCCACAGATACTACGAGGGAAAGAGCCGGTGTTCCATGGGGGCTGGCCTATACCGACCCACGCACAGGTGCTACTGCAGGTGGAACTGTAACGATGTTTGATCTTTCATCCGGTAAAATTGTAAAGGAAATCAGTGTGGGACTGCATCCAAATGTTGTAAAAGCATCCGCTGACGGCAGCTTTGTTTTTATTGCCAATGGATCAAGTGATGCGATATCAGTGATCAGCACCAAAACAAATACGGTAGTTGAAACCATTGAAGTAGGTTTACTGAAAGGGAAATATAGCCTGCAGGGTAGTACACCCAACGGACTTGAATTAAACGCCGACAATACCGTTTTGTATGTGGCCAACGGATTTGATAATGCCATAGCGGTGGTAAAGTTGGGCAAAAATGCATCGGTTAAGGGGCAGGGCAAATCGCAGGTAACAGGGTATATCCCCACGGAAGCTTACCCTGCCGGAATAAGATTAATTCAGAACCGCCTGGTGGTAGCCAATCTTGAATCAGAAGGCGCTACTGTAATCAATCCTCAAAAGAAAGCCGGGTCCATACACAACCAGCTTGCTTCTGTTAGCATTATTCCCGTTCCTGGTAAAACCACACTTGAACAGTATACGGCAGCGGTTGTTCAACTCAATTTAGTCAACAGAACAGAGCAATTGCAATTGCTGCCACGGGAAGGAATAGCTGCAGTACCGGTACCAGAGCGGTTGGGTGAACCATCCCTTTTTAAACATGTGATATATATCATCAAGGAGAACAAAACATACGACCAGGTTTTTGGAGATTTGCAGCAAGGCAGGGGTGATAGCTCACTTTGCATTTTCGGAGAAAAGATAACGCCCAATATGCATGCCCTGGCAAAACAATTTGGTTGGATGGATGATTATTATGCCAGTGGGAAATCGTCAGCCGAAGGCCACCAATGGACCGATGCCGGCATGGTATCAGATTACGTGGAAAAGAATGTCCGGGCCTGGTTTAGGAGTTATCCGCACCGGCAGGAAGATGCATTGGTGTATAATAAAAGTGGCTTTATCTGGAACCAGGCACTGGATCATGGAAAGACGGTTCGCATTTTTGGGGAGGCTTGTACAACGGAGTATGACCACAAACTTAAATGGGCTGATTTGTATGCCAATTATAAAAACGGGGTGGCACCCAACTGGTATAATACCAGCACCATTGCAAGAATACGTCCTGTTATGTCTCCTACATTTCCCGACTGCGATAATATTGCTTTCAGCGATCAGCAGCGGGCGGATATTTTTATGGAGGAATGGAAAAAGTATGAACAGGAAGGCAACCTTCCCAACCTGATGGTGATGTCGCTCCCCAATGATCATAGCGCCGGCACTTCGCCCGGTTTTCCAACCCCCAATGCCATGGTAGCCGATAACGACCTGGCCGTGGGCAGAATTGTTGAGATGATTACCAAAAGTAAGTACTGGGATTCAACCGTTATTTTTATTACCCAGGATGATTCGCAAAGTGGCTGGGACCATATTTCTGCTTACAGAACTATTGGGCTTACGATTAGTCCATACAGTACCGGTAAACTGTTAAGCTCTAATTATAACCAGACTTCCATGTTAAGAACCATTGAACAAATTCTGGGTGTTCCTCCAATGAATATTTTGGATGCTACGGCAAGGTTGATGACCGATTGTTTTCAAAATACTAAAAACGCAATTACCTATACCGCATTGCCCAATACCATCCCGCTTGATCAAATGAACAAACCGCTGCAGGCCCTTAGCGGTAAGGCAAGAAAATATGCATTGCAATCCATGCATGAAGTGTTTAATGAAGTAGATGGCGGCGAAGATGACACCATGAACCGCATCATCTGGTTTTATGCAAAGGGAGATGCGAAATACCCGGGGGTGAAGTGATGCTACAAATTAATTTCCAGCCCCGCATTGGCAAATAACTGCAACCTTTCTGGATACAGCTTGTTTTTTTCGTAAAATGTTCCTGCATTGCAGGTAAACCTGGTTCGGTAGCTGATGAAATAATTCAAAGATGCGGAAAGGTTAACATCAGCAAACCATTCTGATTGCTGAGCTATGGTATGGTAGCCTCCACACGACTTAAGATTAAAACTGATTACTGTACGGGTATTGGGATAAATAGCATGTTCGAAAAATACATTTAATGCAGCCTCTTTAACCTCCGTATTTGTCTTTGTTTCATAGGACAAAACGCCTGAATTAAACCGCCTGTCGGTCAGTTTCCGGGATAAGTAGGAAAGCCTTATTGATGCGCCGTAATTTTGTTGTTGTTTGAGGCTGATTGGCAGATATTTGTTAATACCGGTCGACAATGCCAACGACGGTGTATTGTATCTTACCTGGTATTTATTGACCAGGTCGTTTTGGGTAGCATCATCGGTGTAAGAAAATAATCCAGGAGTAAACCGGATAAATTTTTCAGTTCCGGAAAGCCGTGGATTATTAAAGGCAAAGAACAGGATATCATTTAAGTGAACAAAGTAATTAATATCTGTTTTGTTCACCACGCTCTTTTGCTGTAAATAAGCATCCACCGTTTTCAGGATAAATTGAGTTCTTCTCCTGCTATCCAGTACCCGGGTATTATTTCCTCTGGTTATAGCCCTTCCTAAATCGTTTAGTTCTTCATCTGACAGCGAACGGGATAATAGTTTTTCTGATTCCAGGTCTTTATATAGCCACAAAGCATTTTGCATGTCTGTAATGTTTTCCAGTCTTCCCGTCCCTATCCCGGTATTGAAGAAGATAAAATATTCCCCCTGTTTATTTTTTGCCGGCCCGGGGTAGTTGTTTCCAACCTCTTTTGAGGATCGGTAATTCGCAGAAACATTTAACCCAAGTTCGGTGAACCTGTTTTTATTGTACCATTTATTCAGCACATTAATCTGTGGCGTTACATTAAAGTGCTGGCTGGTATTTACTTCATTTGGCCTTTCAGTTTTACCAGTGTACAAGGATGAATTAATACCGCCCGTTGCAGTAAACAGGATATTGTCTGTGCTTTTAATGGTGTAATAACTAACCCCGCCAGCACCCGATGCCGAACTGTTTTTATTGTTGCCAGACTGGAATGAAGCGCTGTTTAACCGGGCACCACTATTCAAGCTGTAATTAATTGCTCGGTAGGTATCGATCCTGTATTTAAAGTTTTTTAAAACGAGGTGTTGCTGGCTAAAAAGGTTGGATACTAAAATGGCAAGTACAAGGGTAAAGTAAATTTTTATCATATAGCAGTTTAAAGTTGTTTTCAATAAAGGGTCAGATTGTTGGTTCGGTGATTAAAAGTAATGGCTTATGTGTTAACTAAAACAAAATACTTTTTTGGTTTTTTTATGAAGTTTACCTGAAACAAATGAAAAAGAATTCAAACAAAAGCCGATAGAAATGTAGTAACAACGAGGGGTACCTGAAGGACGCTGCACAAAGAATGGCGATACAAAAAACCTGGAGTGAAGAGGCGGTTAAAATATCTCTGAAAAAGGCAAAGCAATTTTTTGCGGTACCGGTTGATGATGGTGGGCTGTGCCGGGCTCGAACCAGCGACCCTCACGTTGTCGACGTGATGCTCTAAACCAACTGAGCTAACAACCCATTGTAAATCGGCTGTAAAAATAAGCGGTAAAAATTAATGTTCAAATTTTAATACTGGCTCGATGCATTTGTGGCCTAAAAAAGGTATTACTGCTCATAAGCATTGAATTTAAATGCGCATTTTTGCGAAACATTTAGGTGCGAAACTTCCCTGGAAATTTCAAAAAATACCTGCTAAAAATTTGCAAAAAGGCATTTTTCCTCTGTACATTTATATCCTGAATGAGAAGCAGGGTTCGTAAAAAAGATCAGGTAACTCAAGCAGAAGCATCAGGTTAGTTAGTATTACCACTAAGCAATTAGAAAGTAAGAAAACCAATTTGGTGTTTTTTTTGTGCCGTTTATTTCTCAATGTATAAATCATCTTCATAATCAACTTATACATGCTGGCAGCGTAGATAAATTATTACATAAAGAGGAACAAATCATTTACACTATATGCCATGATTCCGGTGCATCTTTGCACTGTTATTATTCAATCCCCTGAAAACCTTTGAAACCCATGCAGGATAAGCAGGCTAAACCCTGTTTCATTCTATGAGAAACCTTCAGTAATGAAGGTTTTTTTATTTATTAGCCACCTGAGTTTGCTCCATCCCATTCAGCCTTTCACTGCACTTTCAATCGTAATGAAATTTGTTTATTGCTGGTAAAATAAATCGATCAATGATTTACAACACAGGTTTGGGAAATAACAGATTGGCACGTTTTTCCGGCAATTAGTATTACATCAAAAAATTAAAAAATGGAAACACCAAATAAAAAATATCCGGAACAAACTGAAAAAAATGTACCGGACCTTAATATGGATAATCAAATTGTTAATGGTTCACTGGATGATGCTCTGGGAGAAAATGATATCACTCCTGCCGAATTGGAAATACTTAATAGCGCAGGAGTAGAAGAGTCTGCCGATGATGACGATGAGTTGCTGGCAGAAGCCCAATTGGATAATATAGATGGAGATGGGGAAATATTGAATGAAGGAAGTGGGTATTCAGGTAATGACCTCGATGTTCCAGGCAGTGAATCGGACGATGAAGAGGAGATATCTGGTAACGGAGATGAGGAGAACAACAGTTATAGCCTGAGCGACCAGGATGATGAAATAGAGGAGGATTTGTAAATCGTTATCATAAAGACTTGCGCACGAATGTACATTGGGCAATGAGGTGTTTTTTGTGGAGGAAAGTCCACAAACAGGCGAAGGGTTAATTGCGAAAACAATTCCCGGCTTATTTGATTGCTTCATATTTCCTGCAATGCTTTCTTGCACTTTTTTTTCGTTACACATGGCCACGGACTTCTAATGATCAATCGCACTGATATGTTTTGTATTAACTTGGTTAATTTATACCCGCTTTCCGGTTATCCTTTCTCGTTTAATCCATCGCTGTTTCCACACTTTTGTTAAGCTGCTTTCGAATGCTTTGCCATAACTATTTATTTTAAATAGTAATCAACGAATATTTTTAAGTAAAAAAATCATAGGATGGCGGCAGTTTACATTTTTCTTAAGTTCACCTTAAAACCATTTTAGGAATGCACGGATGTTGAAGATTTTTTGTTAATTTCATAGCGCACCTATTTTAAAGAATATGAAAACATTATCTGAAACCTGGTTTGCGGAAGGCTATATTGATTTTGAATTAAAAAAATATACTTTGCTGGCATACTTACAGGAAATTAACAACGGGTTCCGTGAAAACAAGCTTTACCCTCAGCTTGCGGATATTATTTTCCACTTTAACAATATGGTCTCTTTCAGGGACAATAAAAAACTATTGAAAGATCAGTTTCCCAAACGACTTACCGGTTTGCAGGTGGAAAAGCTGACTCTATTGTACCAGCAGGTGATTGAAGATGACGAATTGATGAAGGAACTGGAAGACATCATTCATTATGCCACCAACAAAATGAAGAAGACCATTGGTGATGGTGCGGAGATTTATGAATTTGTAGAGGAAAAAATCGTCATTGTACCGGTGGGGCTGGTACCCCTTGATAATACAGAAGGTTATTTTTTTCTAAACAATGGCAAAGGAAAGGATACGCTTGTTTACCAATACCGGCTTACTATCTTTGAAAAACATGATGAAAAATACCGGGGAATAAAAACGGATTTTATCGATAGCTGGTATCGGAGCATTACATCCACTTACGAACATATTAAACTCGACCTGATACGAAAAAAATCAGATCTTCCCAATCCGGCGGTGTATGCCATTGAAACATCACTCAGGTTCCCCGTAGAAGAAACATTGCTTCCGGTTGCCAAAAGATATTTGGTAAAATTTATTTCAGCGGCCGCATAGCTGTAGGAAAATGGATACCCTTCATTGTGCGAAAATTTCCAACCAAAGGAAATGGATGATTTCCCAGTTGCAGAACGGTCAATTCCTGTATTGCCCCAATGGCAGTCACATGAATATGTGTGATGACCAGCAGGTTTATATGGAGGAATTGATAAAATTCCTGAAGGCAATGAACGATGGCAGTTTTAACGGAACGAAGGGGAATTGAAAATGATGGGAAAAACTGAAAGTGGGGCTGATAAATTCAACCCAAAAACATTAAAGTTTCCTGAAATAAAAAACACACAGACCTTACGGGGACTATGTGTTTTTTATTTGGTGTACTCAACATTGGATTGATCACAATCCACTTGATATTTATACCTTTTTATTGAATCAAATTTAAAAACATTTTTTAAAAAATAAAAGCATTTTTCTTAATGACGAATGAAAAGAACACAAGCCACTGATAGGTTTTGCAAAAATTTGCCTGCATTTGTATCTTTTACTTCACTATAATATGCAGAACGAAATTGCCGGTGTAAGGATGCCCGCCTTTTAAGTTTCCCCCGATCTTAAGCCTAAGATTTCCACTGCTTTCCATTGAAAGATGCACGCTATCGTCATACGGACCGTTGGGTTCGCTGCCAGGTGAATCCACCCGGTTAATACATATATTTCCGCCTTTTATTTCCGGGCTTAAGTAGGCCATTACCTCTTGGCCCTTCCAGGTAGGAATAGTATACTGCGGACTTATTTTACCTGCGATGATTCTCCCTTTTACAAATGCTTCCCCATCATTAAGCAATAGCAATGTATCACGATTCCCGGCATAAATCGTATCTGTTGACGCTGTTTTCTCTAAAACTGTTCCTTTATTTGTAATGTCAATGTTGGGTTCAGACATATTACAACCGGCAATGAAAAGCACTGAAAGAATGACTGCTGCAGTATTTAAATATTTTGAATGGTTTTGCATAACGGGTGGTGGATCAAAACAAGTGCCAGTGGTAATATCCTTTTTTCTTTAAACGGATTTGTAAAAACCTACTTTATAAAAAGTAGGAAAGATGTCAAAATCAGGGAATTATTTCCCCAATCATGGCGTTCATATTTGGAAAATGACCGTTGGGATAACATTTTATAAAAATATTGCGCTTGTTTATAGGTTTGTGCTGTTAAACAAAAATTACTAAAACAAACTATTATGAAACAGTTGATTTACTTAATCATCGTATCTTTTTTTGGGCTTACCAGCCAGGCACAAGTAAGCGGATATGCTAAAGATGCGCAGGGGGCACCGGTAAAAAGCGCTACAATCAGCCTCTTGGCTGTAAAAGACTCTGCTATTATTAAGCTGGCATTAACAAAAGAAAATGGCGCATATACTTTTTCCAATATTAAAGAAGGTAAATATTTAGTAAAAGCAGGATTGGTAGAATACCAACCGGCTTATTCTTCTATCCTCGAAGTGGGTGGATTTGCTGTAACCGTTCCAGACCTAAATCTTACCAAAATGCCGGGTAATTTGAAAGGGGTGGTAGTTACAGCTCAAAAACCCATGCTGGAAGTAAAGGCAGATAAAATGATTGTAAATGTAGAAGGTACCATTAATTCCGTTGGCTCAGATGGATTGGAACTGTTGCGTAAATCGCCAGGTGTATTAGTAGATAAAGATGATAATATCAGCCTGAGTGGTAAAAACGGCGTGCAGATTTATATAGATGGAAGACCAAGCCCACTGGGTGGCCAGGACCTGAGTAGTTACCTGAAATCCTTAAATTCTTCGCAGATAGAGGCCATTGAAATCATCACGAATCCATCTGCCAAATACGAGGCGGCAGGCAATGGTGGCATTATCAATATACGCTTAAAGAAAAACAAATCGTTTGGTACAAACGGATCTGCAAATGCAGGATGGAATATTGGTACTTATGCGAAATACAACGCAGGCCTGAATTTAAATTACCGGAATGCAAAAGTAAACCTGTTTGGAAATTACGGGTTTAACAAAGGAATCAATGAAAGTACAATTGATATTTACCGCACAGTAGCGGATAGTTTGTTCGATCAGAAAGGTTTAATGACGATGCGGAATGAAAGCCATAACTATAAAATGGGGATGGATTATTTCATCAATAAAAAAAACACAATCGGTGTGATTGTAAATGGCACCTTCTCTGATCCCCGTATTTATAATAAAAGTAACACCCCTATTTCCTATTTCCCTTCCAAAACCGTCAACAGGATATTGACTGCCGATAATTCAAGTATAATGAAAAGAGACAATGTTAATGTCAATTTGAATTATAGTTATATCGTGCCATCCGGCAAAAGCCTGGTGGTAAATGCCGATCATGGGTATTACGATATTAACAGTAACCAGTTTCAACCCAATTACTATTTTAATGCTACCGGCCAAGTCCCTATTAGCAGTGTGATATACCGTATGATTGCACCAACTACCATCAATATCAACTCGCTAAAGGCTGACTGGGAGCAACCATTTAAAAAAGGTACATTGGGATTTGGAGGAAAGGCAGCTTTTATAAAAACTGATAACGACTTTCAACGCTACAATGTTATTGGAGGCAGCGATCAGTTAGATAAGGATCGCAGCAACCGTTTTAACTACCAGGAAAATATCAGTGCAGCCTATGTTAATTACAATCGTTCGTTAAAAGGTATTACCGTACAGGCTGGTCTGAGAATGGAGAATACAGTATCAAGAGGAGCTTCTACCGGTTTAAAGGCAGCAGCAGCAGGATACCAGTCTTTCGAAGAAAAGTTCAGGCGTAATTATACCAATTTATTTCCCAGCGCCGCGGTTACTTTCAACAAGAATCCAAAGAACCAGTATAGTATTTCGTATAGCCGCAGAATTGACCGGCCCAATTACCAGGACCTCAATCCATTTGAATTTAAACTGGATGAATATACTTTTCAAAAAGGTAATATCAACCTGCGCCCACAATATACCAACAGCATTGGTATAACCAATACCTACCAATTTAAACTGACCACTACTTTAAATTACAGCCATGTAAAAGATCTGTTTACCCAGGTAATTGATACGGCTGAAAAGTCAAAGGCCTTTATCTCTAAAAGAAACCTGGCCACGCAGGATGTGGTGAGTTTGAATATCAGTTATCCTTTCCGCTACAAGGCATATAGCATGTTTGCCAATATGAATAGTTTTTACACCCACTACAATGCCGATTTTGGAGAAGGCAGAAAAATTAAAGTAAATGCCGGAGGCCTAAGTCTGTATATACAAAACAGTCTAAAAATAAGTAAAACATGGACGGCCGAGTTAACTGCTTTCTATAATGCCCCTACCGTGTACCAGGGCACTATTAAAGCAAGATCACTATACAGCATAGACGCTGGTTTGCAAAAGCAGGTGCTGAAAGGAAAGGGTACTGTAAAAGCATCTGTAAGCGATATTTTCCGCACGCTTAGATTTAGAGGCTTGAGTGAATTTGCAGGTCAGCGTTCCGATTTTACTTCACGCTGGGAAAGCAGGCAGTTTAAATTAAATTTTGTGTACCGCTTTGGCAGCAACCAGGTAAAAGCTGCCCGCCAGCGTGGTACTGGTGCGGATGACGAAATGAAAAGAGTACAACAAGGCGGCGGTGCAACCCCGGGTATCGGTCAATAAATAAGATGGTCTTATAGCGATGAAAGCTTTTACGTTATCATCGCTATTAGTAAAATCCCTGGTTTCTAAAACGGATTATTTACCTGGCTTTAGATCAGTGATTCCGGTCGGCCTTAACCCAGCCTAACCACACTGCCAAACCAATAATAAGTGGACCAGAATCGAAAAACATCAGGCATCAATAAATCAGCCACCAGGCATATCATGATGATCCAAATAAAACGGCGATATTCTTTATTATCTGTGTTTTGGGTAATACTTGCCATCAATCTTTTTTTTACTTTACTTGGGATTTTTGTTATTGTAGTATTGGAAGTGCCCGAAGAAAAAGATGCCTTACAGGAAATGTTGAGCATTAAAAATGCAGGCAAACAGTTGTTTGGAATAATCTGCCAAACGATTTTTTATTACTATTCATTGAATTACTACAACAGGTTAATGGTGGAAAAGAAAGCGTCCCGGTTTTACGTCCGGTATTTTGTTTTTACGCTGGTGGCATCGTTCTGTTATTTTTGGACAATAAATTTTTTGTTTCCCGTTAAAGCATCGGTGAATGGCAAGTTTACTATAGGATTATTAATCTTCTCTTATGGAATATCCTCCGTTTTTTTATCAGGCTCTACTTTACTGTTAGCTTATTTAAACAATCTGAGGGATGAAAAGAAGCAACGTAAAATACTGGAAGCTCAAAAAATGCAACTGGAAGTAGATAAATCGCATGCGAATTTTAAATTTTTAAAATCGCAGATCAATCCTCATTTTTTACACAATACATTAAATTTTTTGTACGCCAAGTCACTCCCATATAGCGCTGAATTATCAGAAGGCATCTTAACCTTATCCGAGATTATGCGATATGCGTTAAATGAAGCTACCGGCAGCGATGACAAAGCGCCACTAAAAGATGAGATTGAACACGTGCGCAATGTTATAAAAATCAACCAGCTCCGGTTCAGCAACACCCTGCAGGTAAACTTTGAGGTGAATGGTATATTGAACGGCGCTCAAATAATTCCCTTTTTATTAATCACCGTAGTGGAAAACGCATTTAAGCATGGCGATCTGCAAAGTGTGGCAAATCCTATTGATATAAAATTATCTGTAAACCATAACAGTTTGTATTTTTATTGCCACAATAAAAAGAAAACCGGCCCCAAGGAAATTTCTACAGGGCTGGGTTTGGACAATATCCGCAACCGCCTTGATTATGCGTATGGCAGTAATTATAAATTGCTGATAAAGGATGAAGCTGAATTTTATACCACCGAATTAACCATTAACCATTTATGATCAGGTGTTTAATAGTAGATGATGAGCAACACGCCATTGATATCATTGTACACTATATCAGTCAAACCAGTTACCTGGAATTGGTAAACAGTACCACGCATCCGGTGGAGGCTTTGCAAATGCTGGTAACCCAAAAAATCGACCTGGTATTTCTGGATATACAAATGCCGGACCTCTCAGGAATAGATTTTATTAAAGCCATCAACGGGAAAGCAAAAGTAATTCTCACCACAGCATATAGTGAGTTTGCAATAGAAGGGTTCGATTTGGATGTAGTAGATTATTTATTGAAACCGATCCGCTTTCCGCGGTTTTTAAATGCAGTGCAAAAAGCAGTAAATGCCATTACGGAAAAAACTGCTGAAACGGAAACATCAAATGATGAGGATTATATTTTTGTAAAAACAGAATCAAAGGGAAAATTACTCAGGATTAACCTGGCGGATATTGAATATATTGAGGCCATGAAAAACTATGTGGCCATTTATCGGGGCGGTCAAAAAACACTGGTGTATACCAACCTGAAGGAGCTGGCGAATCATTTGCCCGGCCGCCGGTTTATCAGAATTCATAAATCATTCATCATTCCCATTAACCGCATTACCGGCATTGAAGGCAACCGGGTACTCTTAAAAAATGTAACGGCTGATATTTTAATCGGTGAAAACTTTAAGGCAGATTTAATGGAGATTATTAAAAATAAAATGATTAGCTAAACAAGATACACTTTCACGTTCACCTCCTGGCAACCTGATTTAAAAGGCGTAATTTTTTCGGCTGCTTTATAATTTTCAATTATGTTTCCGTCATGAAGCACTGCATTTCATTCTCACGCTGGTAGTGGGCTTCTTTGACAGGTAAAGATTTAATCCTGATATGGTGAACCAATTGCTTTTCAATGCTGTAATAGCATTGTGAACAGGTTGATTTATATAATACACTATCCAATATTTTAGCTAAATTACATGCATATTTCCCGGCCTGGTATTACTTCATCCTTCAATGCTTTCTATGAAGCATATTGTTAGTTTATTCATTTTACATTTCCTGTTGTCGCTTTAGATTCCAGCTTTTATCCTGTAAAGTAAATATTATCTTTAGCGTAGAAATAAAAGCATCAATGAAACTATTAACCCACATCATAACCTCCATCAGCTTATTAATTTCCCCGGTTGCTTTTGCGCAAACCCTAAAAGACACTATCTGCATTCTACAGTTAAATGATGTGTACGAAATAGGCCCTCTCAACCAGGGACGGCAGGGCGGCATGGCGAGGGTAGCCACATTGGTAAAACAACACGAAAGCCGCTACCAGACCTTTGTGGTGCTGGCTGGTGATTTTGTTAGTCCTTCTGTAATTGGCACTACCAAAATAAATAACCAGCGGGTAAACGGCCGACACATGGTTGACATGATGAATAAAGCGGGCGTAGACCTGGTGACCTTTGGAAACCATGAATTTGATATCCCGGAAAACGACCTGCAACAACGCATCAACGAATCGGAGTTCGCCTGGTTGAGCAGTGATGTAATGCATCAATATGCGGATGGCAGCACATCCCCTTTTTATAAAATAAAACCGGATTCGGTTGCCATTCCCCGTTCCTTCTTACTGGGATCGGCGCATGGGGAGTTTAACATTGGAATAGTAAGCGCTACCCTTCACAGCAATCCACAGCCATGGGTAGCATACACCAATTACCTGAAAACGATGAAGCAGGCCTGTAAGCAGGTAAAGCGAAAGGCCGATGTTATTATAGGACTCACCCACTTAAGCCTGGCCGAAGATGAAACCGTATTGCGCAAAATGAAACGCATCGCCCTCATCATGGGCGGGCATGAACACCAGCACAATTATGTAACCATCCGTAAAGCTGCCATTGCCAAGGCGGATGCCAATGCTAAAACCATGTATCGGCACCTGGTATTCAGGGATGGAAAACGAGGAAGGATCAAAATCATTTCGGAACTGATCAATGTAGACAGCACCGTGTTACCCAACCCGGTAGTGGCTGCCGCCGTAAAAGTATGGGAAGACAATGCCTATGTCTCTTTCCGTAAAATCGGGCTTGAACCGGATGCCGTGGTGTACAAAACCAGCGAGCCATTGGATGGCACCGAAGCCAATATACGATACCGCCAAACCAACCTGGGTAATTTGATTGCCGCCTCAATGATGGCTGCCTCGCCGGCAGCGGATGCGGCGGTATTTAATAGTGGCTCCATCCGGATAGACGATATGATTGATGGTGTAGTAACGCAATTAGATATCATACGCACATTGCCCTTTGGCGGCAAGCTATGCGAAGTAGTGCTGAGCGGTACCCTGCTGAAACAAATGCTTGAAAAAAGCGATCAGATCAAAAGCCTGGGTGGCTACCTGCAGGTAAGTACCAACATACGGAATGATGGCGGCAACTGGCTATTGAAAAATGCCGTTATTGATCCATCAAAAACCTATACCATCGTGTCGCCGGAATTTTTATTAGGCGGTACCGAAAAGGGATTGGAATTTTTGAAAGAGGGTAACCAGGAGATTAAAACCATCCGCCGATTTGACCAACCGGGAGATGTGAGGGCAGACCTGCGGCTGGCCGTGGTGAAGTATTTGAGCGGGCTGAGGTAGTGATGTAAAGATTAGCGGCTTGATTGAAGTACTCTGATATTCCATCTTGTAAGACGGAGACCGTCAGACAAGATGGAACCCCTGTATGACGGTCTCTGTAAGCCCGGCATGCAAAAAGGTGTTTTGTATTTGTGATTATTATTTGTGTTGGTTATTCAATAAAGCCCCTATCCTGAATACCCGCAACGAATCATTATTAACCGCAGCCAGTACTATTTTTTGTCCATTTGACAAACGAAGCAGCGACATATCTTTTACATCGCCATTCAAAATAAAACCACTTTCAACGGGTGGTATCGAAGTGAAGGATTTATTTTTGCCGCCCTTCAGAAAACAACCATAGGATGCATCATATCTGCCGGTCATTACTTCAGTTTGGTATTCATTGCCTGCCAGTAAGAGGTCTTTCAATCCATCATTATCCAGGTCATCGCAGATGATGGCATTTACGGGTGCAAACTGCGCTTGTACCGGCAAGGGCTGTTTGATAAATTTCCCGTTACCCATATTCTCCAGGTAACAACTTCTTGTTTCATCACAATACAGCTCGGGTATCTTATCCTTCGCCTTCCCTTTAAAAATTTCATTAAAGGCTGCATGGGAATAATCTTCGTGCAACAGAAATTGCTTTTTGATGGAAGGCACCTGGTCGGCCAGGCGGCTCCTGCCGATCGCCGGGTAAGAATGCTTCCTGCCATCCGCACCTTTTATATAATAGAAAAAAACGGGATCGATGCTTCCGTTACCATCCAGGTCGGTAGCGTATAGTTGCATGGGTTCTACAGCACTTACCCGGTATTCACAATTCAATCCCAGGTTACCTGCTACCAGGTCAATATCGCCATCATTGTCCATATCGGTTGCAATTAAACTGCGCCACATGCCATTCATTTGGATGAGCCCGGTTGCTGCGGTGGCATCAACTAAATAGCCGCGGTAATTCTTAAAAAATTGTACCGGCATCCATTCGCCGGCAATGATTAGATCGGTTTGTTTGTCGTTATCAAAATCGGCCCACACTGCTGAAGTAATCATCCCTGCTTTTTGCAAAGCAGGACAAACTTCCGCGGTAACATCAGTAAAAACACCGTTGTTGTTTTGTAATAAAAAACTTCGTGGAGACAAAGGATATTTTTTTGACACCCGGCTGCCGATGAATAAATCCAAATCCCCATCACCGTCATAATCACCGGCACTTACACAACCAGCAATAGTTTTTACTGCACCAGGGATCGCATTTTTCTGCAGGCTGAAATTACCTTTTCCGTCATTGATATACAAACGGGGTTTATAATAATCTGCATTTTCTTCGTACTGCATATCACCACCCGTAACAAGCAGATCATCATCTCCATCTTTATCCGCATCAAATAAAATACAATCCATGTCTTCCTCAAACTTGATGCTGTCCGTAAGATTTTTTGATCGGAATGTTTGTCCCGGTTGCTGCTTGAAAATTTTACCGGAAGAATTAAATCCGCCGCCAACGAAAAAATCAGTTGCACCATCATTGTTAATATTACCGGTGGTAATAAAGGGCCCCAACTGCGAATATTTTTGAGGGAGCAATCGCTGCAGGGTATAATCATTGAAGGGATTTTCCTGGTGCCTGTATAAGATGCCGGTAGTCGATGTAATGTCCGAAAAAAGCAGTGACGGTTGGGGATTTTCAACTGGTAGATTTATTTCGGCATCTTTCCATGAAAGTACCAGCGTAGTATCGGCTACAATATTTTTTAGCAACTGCTTTTTGCCATCGGGCCACACAATCACCAGTGAATCCGCCTGGGCATTTTTTCCCATTCCAAAAACCAACTGCTGATCTACAGATGAAAAATAACCTCTCACCGGGTTTTGCTCCTGCAACTGGGCCTTGCCGTTATTGTACAGCAACAGTTTTGAACCAAAGCCATCTGGGTTCAGACTATCTCCTTTCAACTGAAGACTTAAAAAATGTGCTGTGGCTGGTTTGTTTTTTTGAATGGTATTGTTGATAAATACAAATGCTTCCTTACTGATATTATTTACCACCAGATCCAGATCGCCATCATTGTCCAGGTCGGTATAGGCTGCTCCATTTGACATGGAAGGCTCATTGATTCCGCCAATCTCCGAGTGATCAGCAAAAGTGAGATCATGCTGATTGATGTATAAATAATTCGGAAGATTCACATGCCTGAGCGAAGCCAGTTTTTTCCGGATGGCCTTTTCCTGTTCTTCCCGGACGCGGGTGCTGTTGAAAATATTATTGCTGAATTCCAGGAAATCGGCATTGATAAAATCTCTTCCTATGCCATTGGTTACATGAATATCCTTCCAACCATCGTTATCAAAATCCGCCAGCAGTACACTCCAGCTCCAGTCGGTTGCCTGTATACCAGCAAGTTGTCCTATCTCACTAAAAAAAGGAATGCTGGTATCTCCGTGCCAACGGCTACCGTTATTTAGCTGCAGCATGTTTCGCATAAATTCCGGCTCATAGCCCATGGAACGCTCTGCCTCATATCGTTCATAATTCATAAAGGAGAAGGAGGTCTTCTTCCGTTCATTGTATTCGGGCAGCATGTCCAGTGTAAGGATATCGGGCAACGCATCATTATTGATATCACCGGCATCAGCGCCCATGCTTGAATAACTTTGGTGCCGAATCGCCTCAACAATACCATTGGAAAAAGTGCCGTTATGGTTATTCAGCCATAGTTCATCGTTGGAAATAAAATCATTGGCCACATAAACATCCGGCCACCCGTCGTTGTTGAAATCACTGATCGTTAGTCCCAGCCCATAGCCATCTTCCTTAATACCGGCTTGCATGGATACATCCGAAAAAACAGGGTGCCCTGCATGAGCGCTGTCGCCATCATTCCGGTAGAGTTTATCATTGGCCGGAGAATGGCCACTTCGGTCGCGGGGGAAAATGGTATTTGTGTTTGCTGAACTCAATAAATAATTGGCCAGGTACATATCCAGGTCGCCATCCTTATCATAATCAAAAAATGCGGCCTGCGTGGAATACCCGGTATCAGCTAATCTGTATGCGGCGGCGGCTTCTTTGAAACTAAGATTGTGCTGGTTAATGAATAACAAATTTTTTGCCCGGTGCAACAGGTCCTTTCCAAACACGCACACATAGATATCATCGTACCCATCATGATTGATATCCACAATGCTTACACCGGTACACCAAACATCCGTACCAATGCCGGCCTTATCCGTTATGTCTTCAAACTGGTTATTTCCTTTGTTGATGTACAAGCGGCTGCTTACCTGGTTACCCGTAAAAAAAATATCCTTTAATCCGTCATTGTTGAAATCGCCAATCCCTACCCCGCCACCCATGTAGCCAAATTCATTGATGAAGGAATGGGAGGAGTCGCTGTCGTGAATATCGTTGCTAAAAGAAATACCTGATTCATCAGCACTGAGCTGTGTGAATAATTTGTCTGTTTGCTTATTGCTACAAGAAGCCAACAAAATAATAACGCCATATAAAACAACAAAAGAACAATAGGCGATTCTCTTTTTCATGCGGATTGCAAGTTATACTTTTAAATAATTTATTTTTTGTCAGTATTGACATTGAGATGGTGGTTCTTTAATTGTGTTTTGCACAAAGAGCATTCACCTTCTCCCCTGCATCGGACTATTGCCATTCATTATCCTACCACCTTGATATGAAATTTATAGGAAAATATTTTATTTGGTATATGCAACAGCTTGCAGGGAATGATGTTTTTCTTTAGCCACTTTCTATACCCGATGCCGCCGACGAGGAATGTCATTTAGCTAAGTCAGCCAATTGAATTGCACCGTCCGCAACGGCAGACTTAATAAATTGCCGGTAGATTTAAATCATCCTCTACTAAAAATTCTTTGTATCAGGTTCTACCGATATCACGTTCTCTACCGATATCACGTTCTCTACCGATATCACGTTCTCTACCGATATCACGTTCCTACCGATATCACGTTCCTACGGAACTTTAAATAAATTAAAATTGTATCCCTACCAATATCACGTTCTCTACCGATATCACGTTCCTACCGATATCACGTTCCTACGGAACTTTAAATAAATTAAAATTGTATCCCTACCAATATCACGTTCTCTACCGATATCACGTTCCTACCGATATCAC
>Ga0209181_10001727_pt1 | contig 37410 bp, 19 predicted proteins | sample MAT05_FD_187208 | JGI IMG/M metagenome (GOLD analysis project Ga0209181, IMG submission 187208) | Freshwater microbial communities from Lake Fryxell liftoff mats and glacier meltwater in Antarctica - MAT-05 (SPAdes) (version 2) | ecosystem: Environmental > Aquatic > Freshwater > Ice > Liftoff... | reverse complement strand
AACGGAGATCGTTGGTGGGGCGGATTAGGCGCTTGTCAAATGTTATCAACTTACATTGTCCCCGCGCCGAATATCCGCCCGTTGAAACCCCACATTTCCCCCGGTACCATGACGAGCATATTTTGCACTAAAGTGAAATGCACCCCGACACCCACCGGATGGGGGAGATGCTATGCCCCCATCCCAGAAGCTGTATTCGCACGCTTACATTTTCATTTCTTGACGCACAGTTTGCAATAACGTCTCGGCGCGCATCTGCCCCAACGACAAGCACTGTCCGCCCAAGCGATCCGCGAGTTTCGCCGCCAAGCCTTGATCGAACGCCTGATGCTCCATGTTGATCGTGACCGTCTTGATATGGTCGAACCGGAACATGTCGGCGATACGGTGCGCTTCCTCTTGCGGCGGTTGTGCCCCAATCGAGACATTGCCCGCGCCGTCGGTCAGCACCAACATCAGCGGGATGATGTCGGGGTGCAGCATTTTCTCGCGCTGGATGCACTCATACGCCATCATCAGCCCGGCGGAGAGTGGCGTTTTGCCCCCTACGGGAATGCTGGCGAGGGCTTGTTTTGCCAACACGACCGAATTTGTGGGCGGCAGAATCATGAGCGAGCGGTCTTTTTGGAACACGATCAAGCCCACCCGGTCGCGGCGTTGATAGGCATCCGTCAACAACGACATGATCGCGCCTTTGGTGGCGCTCATGCGTTCGCTGACCGCCATACTCCACGAGGCATCGACCACGAACAAGATCAAGTTGGCGGTGCGGCGCACGCGAATTTTGCGATGCAGGTCGGATTTTTTGAGGGCGTATGCCATGCCTGACGCCCGCTTTTGTTCGGCGCGGGCGATCTGGAAGGGGGCGGCGGCGCGCAAGGTGGCGTCGAAAGCGATATCGCGCGCCCGTTCGTGACCCACCGGGCGCGACTTGACATAGCGCCCCCGTTTGCGGTCGGTGCGGGTGCGGGAACGGCGTCCCGATTGTTTGCGGGTGATCTGGTCGAGGGTGGTTTGCAGATTGCGCGGGGCAAACTCTTTGCCTGACTCGGTCTTCTTGCCCCCCTCCCACCAATACGAGTCGTGGTTATCGAACACGTTTTGAGGGGCGGGGTCGGTCTGACCGAGATCAGGCGTTTGGTCGTCGCTAATCGTGGCTACGGATTGGCTTTTTTTTTGACGGCTTCTTGCTCACCCTGTTCGGAGCTTTGCTCAGCTTCATCGCCTTCGCCCCATTCCGACTGCACCTGTTCCATCTGGCGATCCAGTTCGGTCATGCTCATTTGGGCATCGGCAAACGGTCCGCGCTTCAAACGATGCGGGATTGCCAGTTCAAAGGCGAGGCGGATGTCTTCGGCGGTGATGTGGGTGCGTCCATAAAAGGCGGCATTGGCGCGCGCGGTTTTGAGGATCACCAAGTCGGCGCGGTGCCCGTCGATCTTGAGGTTGCTGGTCAACGTGGCGATGGTATAGACATCGCGGCGGCTGTACGCAATTTTATCGACTAGGGCGCGGGCGGCGGCGATGCGGTCGCTCAGTTTTTGCTCGGCAGCAGCCCATAATTGGCGGAAGGCGTCGGGGTCGGATTCGTAAGCGAGGTGGCGCTCCACGATCTCCATACGCTCGGCGGCTTCGGCGATGCCGCGCACTTCGACCGACAAAGCGAAACGATCCAATAATTGGGGGCGCAGATCGCCTTCTTCGGGGTTCATCGTGCCGATCAAGATAAAGCGGGCGGGGTGGGCAAAACTGATGCCTTCACGCTCCACCACGTTGACGCCCATCGCCGCCGAGTCCAGCAGCAGATCGACGACATGATCGTCCAGCAGGTTGACTTCATCGACGTATAAAATGCCGCGATTAGCAGATGCCAACACGCCCGGATCGAATTTCTTCTCCCCTTTTTGGATGGCGTGTTCGATGTCAAGCGTCCCCACGACGCGATCTTCGGTGGCGCTGACGGGCAGATCGACGAACGAAATGCGCCGCCGCGTGACGGGCAACACCTCGCCGCGTGCCGAACGCTCTTTCACCGCGTCCGACCACGTATCCGGCAGGGTAGGATCATCACTGAATGGCGAGTCGCTGATCACATCGATTTCGGGCAGAAGCGCGGCTAACGCGCGCGCGGCGGTCGATTTGCCGGTGCCGCGTTCACCTCGGATCAAGACGCCGCCAATACGCATATCAATGGCGTTCAAGATCAGAGCAGCCTTCATGCGCTCCTGTCCGACGATGGCAGTAAACGGATAGACTGGGGGTCGTCTGGACATAAAAACCTTCTCGATATTTCTTGAAAATGACATAGGGCATTATAAACCATCTGCGCGCTGAAACAATTGGTTGTCTCAGAAAAAAATTAATGATATAGTCCTTGAGTTTTTGTTATCCTGTGTAGCGAGGTATCCCGGATGAGCCAAGTATCATTTTATCTCCAAAAATTATTGCATCGATTTCTAAAAACACCGCCCCCATATATCGATCTCAATTTTTTAGGACACCCCTTAAAGGTGCGCGAAGCCACCATCAAATTGCAAAAACCCGATTATGATGATGCGTGGTTATACGCCTGTGCATTGCGTGCCGAGACCGTTTTTGATATCGGCTCGAATGTCGGGCAAGCGGCAATGTTGATTTCGCTGTCGCCGTCCGTGCGTGCGCTTTACCTTGTAGAACCAAACCGCGATGCCTTGATTATGGCGGCGGATAATCTGATCCAAAATCATCACAGCGATCAGGCGCATTTCATCGTTGCCTTTGTCAGCGATACGGTGGACAAAACCGTCGATTTTTGGACGGTGGGCACCGGCTCTGCGGGCAGCATGTATGATGCCCATGCCATCAGTGCCCGTAAACAGGGCACCCATTTCGTCACAAAAACTGTGACCATTGATGCCTTGTGCGCACGCTATGGCGTCATCCCAGATTTTATTAAACTCGATATTGAAGGGGCGGAACGGCTGGCGCTGGCGGGCGCGCGCACCTGTGTAGCGAGCAAGAAAACGCGCTTTCTAGTGGAAGTTCACAGCAACCCCGATTTGCCGATGGTCGAAAATGCGAAGTCGATCCTCGATTGGTGCCAAAAAAATAGCTACAGCGCATGGTACCTCAAAAACAAGACGCTCTTGCGGGATGCCGAAGTAGTCGCTGGGCGTGGGCGCTGTCATGTATTGCTCCAGCCGCAAGAGTGGCTATTCCCCGAATGGCTGAAGGGGATCGAACAGGGCGACTCGGTGGAAAGCGTGCCTGTGCCATCTGCCTAAAACGACATCGGCACATCCAAGCGCAACCACGTTCGCCCCACGCGGAACAATGTCCCCGGACGCAAACTGACGCGCTTGCGGATCGATTCGGGTTCGTGTTCGACAAACGTCCCGTTGCGGCTCTGCTCATCTTGCAACCAAAAGCTCAGCAAATAGGGTTCCTGTGTGGTCACGCTGGCGGTGACGGGGGACACGACACACCCTAGTTTTGCGTGTAAGCGTGATGCTTGATGATCGTACAACAGGTGGATATCGCAGCCCTCCCGCCGCCCAATCGTGAGGATGATCTCGTCGCCGATCTCCGGTTGTTCGTAAAATGCGGTCTTGCCATCATTAGGACCGCTCATGAATGTGATCGAAATACTGCGTTCCATGGTCATCGCCGCTCAATTGCCTTTGTCTAGTTAGAGAGTATCTCGTCGCAGTCGATCTTGTGCCTGCGCCAACAGCCGATTGAGCGCCTCGTGATTGGGATCACGCTTCAAGCCCTCCTGCAACCGTTCAATCGCGCGGGCGGGCTGATCCAACTGGAGCCAAGCTTCGCCACAGTTATACCAATACCACGCATCGCTGCCATCTAACTGGGTGGCGGTTTCATGGGCATCAAGGGCATCATCCCATCGGTTCAAGACCGCCAGTGCCAACCCGCGCCCGTTCCACGACCACGCATCCATCGGGTCGAGCGCCAATGCCCGATCATACGCTTCCACAGCGGCACTATAGGCTTTGGTGCGGCGCAACACTTGCCCCCGACGTGACCACACGATGCTGCTTTCTGGGAAGCGTTCGATCATCTCTTGCGTTAGACGGTCAGCCTCTTGGATATGTTCCATCCGCACCCACACATCGATCAAGCTGGTATAGTACCAAACAACGCCGTTCTCTAATGCAATCGCTTTTTCATAACAGGCAGCCGCCTCTTCGCACTTGTCCAGCCCGTTCAATGCCAGCCCTCGTCCATGCCACGCCCAAGCATAGTCGGCTTCCAGCGCCAGCGCGCGGTCGTAGGCGTTGACGGCATCCTCGTCACGTTCTAAGCGCCGAAACGTTTGCCCCAGTTTCGCCCATGTCGCGGCACGATCTGGGTCGATGCGGAGCGCACGTTCAAAGACATCGACGGACGCACGGTAATGCCCCAAACTGAGCAAGGCATCGCCCTGATTGTAGAGATAGGTCGCCTCTTCGGGGGCGTTTTCGAGCGCCCGCCGAAAGCTGAGCAACGCCTCTTCGGTGCGTCCCAACGCCATCAGCGCCAACCCGCGTCCGTTCCATGCCCGATCATGCCGCCCGTTGTGTTCGGTCACGCGGTTGAAGGACGCCAACGCCTCGCTAAAACGGCGCTGTCGATAATAGATCCCGCCCAATTTCATCCACAAAATATCACTGCGCTGATTGCGTTTCAGCGCCTCGTTCAGGGTGCTGAGCGCGCGTTCACCATCGCCGGAATCGACAAGGCTGCTTGCCAGTGCTGCGACATAGGCGGGGTCATCGGGGGCGGCAGCGGTGGCGTGTTCGTGGGCATTGACCGCCTCCGCAAATTGCCCGCTGTGTTCATATGCCAATGCCAGTTCGTGCCACGCCCACGCATAGCCGGGATCGATGGCGATGGCGCGCTGATAGGCGTCAAGCGCCCGCGTCATGTCCCCGTGTTGGCGTTCGACGCTGCCCATGCGCGACCATGCGGGGGCATAATCCGGTTGCAGGGTCGTGATCTCGCGCAAAGCGGTCAGCGCTTCCTCAGTCCGCCCCAACAACGCCAAGACATTGGCGCGGTTGTAGCGAAAAGAAATATTGTCGCGCTCTAACGCCACCGCACGGTCATAGCCGACGAGGGCTTCGGCAAAGCGCTCCAACTTTTCTAAGACCATCGCGTAGCCGTTGATCGACCAGGCGTTGACGCTGTCCAGTTGGGTGGCTTTGCGGTATGCCTCCAACGCTTCTTCCATGCGCCCCAAATAGCGAAGCGCTTGCCCTAATTTTGCCCACCCGTTGGCATAGCCAGAATCGACCCGGACGACTTGCCGTGCGGCTTTGAGCGCCTCGTCATATTGGGTAAGGTCGATCAAAACATCGGCGATGTTATACCAGTAAATAACCTCATCCGGTTGATGGCGCGCTGCCCGTTTGAATGCCAACAACGCCTCTTTGGGTGCGCCCAACGTCCGCAAGACCAGCCCATAGCCATTGTGTGCCCAACCGAGGCGCGGGTTGTGGCGCAGCGCTTCCTCGAAGGCATGGCGGGCGCTGGAATAATCGCGATTCTTGCGATACAACTGCCCCAGTTTCGCCCAGATGTTGGCGTGGGTGGGGTCGATGCGTAAGGCGGCTTGCAGCGCCACAATCGCCTCATCCGTGCGCCCTAGTTCCGACAACATATCGGCTTGGTTGTACCAGTTCCAGACATCAGTGGGGTCGAAGCTCGCTGCTGTTTCATAACATTGGAGCGCCTCTTGGGGGCTGCCGTTCAGTTCCAGCACCATGCCTTTGCCACGCCATGCCCATGCGTAACGGGGTTGCAAGGCAATCGCCCGATCAAGGCAGACCAACGCCGCGTCGTATTCGCCCAGCAAGCGCAACGCCCGCCCTTTGCGGGCAAACGCCCATGCGGAGTCGTCTTGTAGGGCGATGGCTTGATCGTAGACGGCGACGGCTTCTTCTAAGCGTCCCAGTTCCGTCAGCGAATAGCCCTTATCCATCAAATCGCGCATCAACAGCTCCGGTCCGGCGATTTCGAGTTGGGGCATGTCGCCGGTGGTATCGCGATAGATGATCGTGAGCTGATCGACGATCTGCCCCCACGAGTCGGGGCGGTCCGCCGGAGCTTTTGCCATACATTGCAAACATAATGAACGCAGCGCCGCCGGGATCGCGTTGGTCTCGGCAATCGAGAAGGTGGCGATCTGGGTGAGGTGGGCGCGCTGCCAATGGGCGGGGTCACGCGCGCCATGCGGCATTTGGAAGGGGTGATGCCCGGTCAACAACTCATACAAAATGATACCGCAGGCATAGACATCCGACCGCAGATCGACTTCGCGCGTCGTCCATTGTTCGGGGGACATGTACATGATCGTGCCGACCAGTGCGCCGGCTCGTGTCAAGCGCTCGTCGGCGTCGCCGAGGGTGGAGTTAGTGTCGGCGACGGCGATATCAGAGCTGCGGTCAAGGGTGCGCACCAGCCCGAAATCGGTCACTTTGGCGACGGCATCTTGGGTCACCAAGATGTTGGCGGGCTTCAAATCGCGATGCACTAAACCGCCAGGCGTGCGCTGGAAGACATGCTGCATCCCAAGCGCGATATGAAGACCGAACAAGATCGCCAGTTCTAGCGTCACCCGCCGTCGTTCAATCCAATGGCGTAAGTCCGCGCCCATGCCTTCGGGTCCGCTGACATGCTCCAAGAGGATAAACGGGCGTCCATTGATGCGTTCTACCCAATGGGCATTGACGACATGGCGGTTTTTGTCGAGTTTGATCCATGTCAGTGCCTCTTGTTCAAAACGAGCGATGGCGCGCGGATTATCGAGATACTCGTTCTTAAAACTTTTGAGCGCGACCGGTTCGCGCAGTTCGTGGTCATAACACAGATACACCACGCCCATGCCGCCAACTTTGACATCAGCGACTTCATAGCGATTGGCGATGCGGTCACCGACGTGGTATTCATCGGACACCGAGTCTTCAAACGAGTCAGAGTCGCCCCATGCTGCGGGGGGGCGCTGGATGATGGGGGCTGCCATCGCCTCGGTGCCGACCTCAAGATTGCTTTGACTGAGGGGGATATTGGCGGGTTTCAGTTCGCCTTCGGTCATGCCGACTTCGTTGGCGCTCAGGTAGGAATCGGCGATGGCATTGTCATCCAAAGACACGGACAGCATCGGGTCATCGCCCGCCCCGGCAAATTGGGTTTGGACGCCAAAGGGGGTGATGGTGGCACCGTCCAGCTTGTGAAGTGGCGAGGCATCCCCGCCGGACGAGTCGCCGCTGTTGTGACCGTTATCCGGCGCTGAGGCAAGGCGGGACGAGGGCAGGGGGGCACCGTGCAGGGACAAGAGCGCCACCAACAAATCAGAGGGGGCTTTGCGCGGGGTGGCGATGGGCTGCCCCTGCCCAAGATCATCATCATCGGCAATCGCCCATAAGGCGACGGCGATATTGCGGCGCGTCATGTGGGCGCGGGTGACATTGATCACCCAATCAACAAAGCGTTCACGGGCGCGCTGTGCCAGCGTTCGGTCGACATCATTTTCGGCTTGTTGGGCGGCACGGCGGTATGCCATCAGTGTCTTGCCGACGTAAAACACGAGCAAGCGCCCGGTATCGTTCAGCGCTAAGCGCGCGCATAAATCGCCAAGCGCAAAACTATCATTGACATTGGTACGCCGTAGTGCCAAGCGCCCCAGCTCCCGCACCCGCTCATCAGGATCATTGGCGAACGGGTCGCGCAGATCCAAAGGATGGGGTTTGCGCAACAGGTCACGTTGTGCCTCCGCTGACAGCGGAGGCGCACTACGATGGGATTGCGGCAACGGGGGCATGTTCATAGTTGGCTCAAGGTGCTGAACTAATTTGCGACTCAAACCGCAAGGTTTCGCTGCCGGGGGCATCGTTTTGGACGATAGCCCGAACCACCGTGCCGGGCGGGAAGCTGTCTTCGACAATGCGGGCGCTTAAGGGGCGGGTTAACAGCCGTTCGATAGAACGGCGCAGCGGACGCGCGCCGTTTACGGGGTCATAGCCCTTTTTGAGGATCAACATGCGGGCTTCGGGCGATAGCTCCAGTTGCAAGCGTTGCGATTCCAGCCGCTTGCGCAGATCGATGAGTTGCAGATCGAGAATCTTTTCGAGGGCGGTAGTCGTCAAGGGACGGAAGATGACGATTTCGTCCACCCGATTTAAGAATTCTGGGCGGAAGAAGCGCGCCAAATGACCGGAATAATCCGGCTCTTGTTCGGTGCTGGTGAAGCCAAAGCCGGCTTTGCCGCTGTCTTCCGTGCCGATGTTGCTGGTCATGATGAAGACGGCGTGCCGAGCATCCACCCGCCCGCCATGCGCGTCGCTGAGGCGTCCTTCGTCAAACACCTGTAAGAAGATGTCGAAGACTTCGGGGGCGGCTTTTTCCACCTCATCCAACAGCACGACGCTGTAGGGGCGGCGGCGCAAGCCGTCGGTCAGTTGCCCGCCACGCTGGGCATCGCGATAGCCGGGGGGGGCACCCAATAAGCGGGCGACGGTGTGCGAGTCGTGGAATTCGGACATATCCAAGCGCAGGACGGCTTCGTCACTGCCGAACAAGAAATTCGCCAGCGCGACCGCCAGTTCGGTCTTGCCGACGCCGGACGGACCCAAGAACAAGAAGACGCCAATCGGACGGTTGGGGTCGCCCAAGCCCGCGCGCGCCGTTTTGATCGCCGCCGCTACGGTGTCCACCGCCAAGTCTTGACCGACGACCCGCCGCCGCAACATTTTGTCGATTTCGGACAAGCGCCGCCGTTCATCACTGTTCAATTCATTGACGGGGATGCCCGTCCATTCCGCCAGCACCGCTGTGATGTGCCGGACGCGCACGCCATAAGCAGCGGTGTCGTCAAGATTCGCTTCGGTCTCAAGGACGAGATCGTCGGGGGATACCGAACCGATGCGCACGCGGGCGCAGGCTTCATCCAGCAAGTCGAGCGCCTTATCGGGCAAGCGGCGATCCGCCATATAGCGGATCGAGAGGCGCACGGCGGCTTCGATGGCGTCGGGATGGATACCAACCCCGTGATGCGCTTCCAGACGGTCACGCTGTGCCAACAGAATCGCCAGGGCATCCCGTTCGTTAGGCTCTTCAATGTCAATCGGGCGGAAACGACGATCCAGCGCTGGATCGACCGCGATGGCGCGCCGATATTCTTCATGGGTAGTCGCGCCGATGCAGACGATATCGCCGCGTGCCAATGCCGGTTTCAGGATGTTGGCGGCGTCGAGATTGCTATCGATGGTATCGCCCGCCCCGACGATGGTGTGAATTTCGTCGATGAACAAGATGATATTGCCCGTGCGCCCAGCCTCTTCGATGATGCCGATCAGCCGTTCCTCGAACTGCCCGCGCAAACTGGTACCCGCCACCAACGCGCCGATCTCGATTTGGATGATGCGCTTGGCGAGCAGGGATTCGGGCGCAGTTTTGTTGAAGATGGCGTATGCCAAGCCTTCGACGACGGCAGTTTTGCCGACACCGGCGTCGCCCAAAAGTAGCGGATTGTTCTTTTTGCTGCGGGCGAGGGTGCGGGCGACCGCGCGAATCTCATTTTCCCGAGCGATGGCAGGGGCAATTTTGCCCTCAGCCGCTTGTTGGGACAGGTCGCGTCCGAACTTATCAAGCAACGGCGTGGGGTTGGTGGGGCGGGTGCCGCGGTCGCGGATGGGGGCGAATAATTCCTCTGAGAGTTCCTCGGAGTCCGCAAAATAGGGGATGCGATCTTCGTCCTCGTCCACGTTTTTGGGCGAGGGATCCAAAACGAAGGCTTCGCTCAACATCCGTTGCAGCCATAAATTGACATTGAAGCCCAGTTCGATCAGCTTGCGAACGGGGACGCTTTCGCCTTCTTGCAGGATCGCCAACAAAATATGAGAGTCATCCACATCGTCGGCATCGTCGCGCTCTGCCAGAAAAATAGCCAGCGAGAGGACGATCATGGCACGCGGCGTGAGGTGCAGGATTTCATCCATGCTGCCTTCGCCACTGCCGACTTCGCGGCGGATTTCATTGCGCACCACGCGCGGCTTCAACCCGGCGCGTTCGAGGAGTTTTTCCACCACGCCGCCCGAGTATTTGGTCATGGCGATGAAGAAATGTTCAACGCCCACATAATTATGGTTTAGCCGTCGTGCTTCATCGGCAGATGCGCTTAACAAGCCAGCGCAACGACGGCGGATCTCTCGTTCGGGAAATTCAGGTGGATGGGTCACCGTTGCTCTCAATCGCAGATTAAAACGGAATGGCGTAAGTATAGCTCATTCAGCGGCGAGTCATTCAAGAGGATATTGATGTTCATGATCATTGCTGATTTCAGTGTTCAATTGCCGCGACGGAACCACCCCGACCGCCTCTATTTTCCTTTGATGAAGGGTCGAAATTCAATCCTTATTTCGTCCTACCCCACAAAATAAGCCCGCCCGTATGGGCAGGTATCTTGGCAAGGGGCGGGATCAACCTAGCGAATCGTGAAAAATCATCTATCATCAGCGTGTGCGATGACACGGATTTAGGTGGCAAAATGCGCTGGACACCGAACCGTTGGCTACTATGAATCCTGATAATAACATCCCATTCTATGGGGTGTCCATTAAAAATCATGAAACTGCTTGACTACATCACAAGGGATCGTCGGCATGGCTAGCTCTCACCTACTGGTTTACCCCGGTTCACCAATGCCGATCACGCCTAGCTTTGCTTCGATCACCGCCCTCGATGCTGATCCTGATCACGCCAGCGCGCAAATTCAACAGGTGGTGGATGCTGCGGATGCGCGTGATGTCTTGGTGTTTTGGGATACTCGCTTTGGGGCGGTGCCGATTGCTCAACTCGTGCTATTTCACGGGTCGCTTGATGATGCGTGGCATGGCAGTCAAGTGTATGCCCACCAAGAAGCGACTGATTTTTTGGAATACATCCAAATCGGGGATATCTATCGCCGTGCCGTGCCCACCCAGCAGGGTGCCGTTCATTGGCGCATCAGCTTGCGCGCGGCTTTTGTCCGCGTCGCCATCGTGCGGCAATTGGGTATTTTTAACAGCGGTTTTACCAGTTTGGAAGGTGCCGCCCTAGAAATGGGATGGCGCTGGTTGAAACGCGGGGCGGTTTTGCGCCAACGCACCGATTTAATCCCGCCAGCGGCGCTGCCAGTCAAATCCGTCGCCATTCCGGTGACGGATCGCTACCGCTTGGTGACGCTGCATCAGGGGCGACGCTGGGTGCGTTTGGTGATGCTGCGCGAAATCATGCGGCTGCGGTCACCGTGGGGGGCATGGGCGGCGGCACAACGGGCATTGCGTTTTGACTCGCGCTATAAAGATATCCCCGATGGCGTCGCGGATCGCGATCTTAGCACCGTGAGCCTGCCGACTGTGCCGCGCGTCAGCGTGATCCTGCCCACGTTTGGGCGCTATCGGTATGTGGCGGAAGTGTTGGGGGATATTCGCAATCAGACCATTCGCCCTGTTCAAATTTTGATCGCCGACGGCAATCCCGCTGATCAGCGCGATGTCTCGGTCTATGACGCCTTTCGAGACTTGCCGCTCCATGTTTTGCTGCTGGAACCGCACGAAAATGGTGTGAGCGCTTCACGCAATGCCTGTCTTGCTCACATCACCGGGGACTATGTATGGTTTGTGGATGACGACTCGCGTTTTGAAGCGGACAATCTGGAGCAGCATTTGCGCTTGCTGTTGACGTATGCGGCGGATGTGTCGGTGGGACCAGCCGTCACCACCAATCGCCCGGAACTGCATCGCTATCAAGCCGATATCCACTGTTCATTTATGGATTGTGGCACGACCTTGTGCCGTACCGAGTTGATCGAGCGTGTGGGTGGGTTTGACCTGCAATACAATCTCTGGATGCAGACTGAAGATGCCGACATTGGGGATCGGTTCATCCAAGCGGGCGGCTTGATCTTGAACAACCCCTATGCCCAACGCTTTCATTATATGGCACCCAGTGGGGGCACGCGCACCAGCAAACGGGCGTATCATCGGTGGCGGCGTTGGTCTTTGTTGGCGCGCCCCTCACAGACGATTTATTATCGCGCTCACCGCTATTTTGGGGCGCGGGCAGCACTGGAAAACACCCTGTATTCGTGGATTTTGAGCGGCTGGCGGCGCAAAGATGGACAATCCTTGACCCCGCGCTGGTTGATAATGAATTTAGTGAGCGAGATCATCGCCTTGCCGTTGTCCTTGTACCGCTTGGCGGTCAGCATTTCGGGGGCGCGGGCGATGTTGAAACAAGGACCTCAAATTCCCACCGTCAAACGTCATAACGCGCCGCCGTAAGCCGGAGGTGTTTGTATTTTTGGCATTCTTAAATAATAATAGAGGCGCTGTCATCGTTGATTTTGAGAGGTGCGCCCCATGACCCCAACCGCTTCGCCCCCTAAATCGCGTTATATCTCGCTCCGCTGGCGTATCCTCGTGCCTGTATTCGCCATGCTGGCGGTAGGTGCTTTCATCGCGACGTATGGCGTAGTGCGTAATTTGTCCGCTGGGGGCGATGATCTGCGCGCCAATGTGTTTGCCAATAATGTGCAGGGTGTGGTTGATCGGCTCCGTGCTTTCGCTAATGAACAACGGGCGCTTGCCGTTGGTTTTATCAACACCCCGGTCGGGCTTGCCGCTCTTGCCAATAACGAACGTCCCCGCCTAGAGTCAGAACTTGCCAGTTATGCGCAAGCGGCAGGGCTAGAGGGACTGTTGTTGTATCGGGGTGACTTTGAGGTGGTGGGCGGCATGGTCAGCCCCGATTTGTTCACCATCCAAATGGTCTTGGAGACGCCTTCGCTGCCCGAACAGACGTATGCCCTGATCGGTATTGCCCCACAGCGCGTCTTGGACGCTGCCCAAGGGGGGACGATTGTCGATCTGCGCATCCAAAATACCCAACCGCAGGGGGCGACGGCTGTTCTCGCCGTCGCGGGGACGCGCCCACTTTTTCTTGCGCAGGAGGCGGTCGTCGCGTCTGGCACCCCTTTGAGTACGCTCACGCTCGAACAGGTTGAGTATTTTGTCACGCGGCTGACAGCGCTTGAAGGCTTTGATGTGACCTTGTATTTGCCCGCCGATCAGCCGCTTGCCACCGAAGCCGGACAAAGTTTGATCGCGCTGACGCTGGCGGCAATCGTGACTGCCATTGTGATCGCAGTATTGCTGATCATGACCCGCATCCTCAGCCGTGTGAATCGCATCCGCACGGTGGTCGAAAAGTTGGCGGTAGGCGATTTGACCCCCGGCACGGGAATGCGCGGCACGGATGAGGTGGGCGCGTTGGGCGCGGCGGTGGATCGCTATGCGGCGCGGGTGCAAGAAAAACAAGAAGAGATGCGCAGTAGTTTGCGCCGTCAACGCCGCGAGCTAGAGCATTTTACAGCGATGATCGAGTCGATCCCCGATGGCGTGATCGTCCAAGATATTGACGGGCATGTCACTTTCATCAATGAACAGGCGCGCGTGTTGGTGGGCGAAAAATATAACTATTTCAAGCGCACCAGCGACCAGGATTTGACTGCGGCTGTGGCTTATCTGTTGAGCGGGGTGATTCCGCCGGGCGGGTTGGGGGGCAGCCCGCAACGGGTCGAGATCGACGGGCGCGTCCTCAGCGTGCAGTCCGCCGCCATGCAATCGGTTGCCGAGCGGCAGATCGGTGCGATCATCATTTTGCGTGATGTGACGGCAGAAGCCCGCCGCGAACAGGCACGCACGGCGATCATGGAACAGATCGCGGCAGAACTGGAGGTGCGCGATCCGGTCAGCAGCGCGCATCCTACCACCAATGGCGGCAGTGATGGCACCAGCGCCTTTGTGCAAGAAGCCAAACGGCGCGAGATCGCGCTTGGTCGCTTACTGGTGCAAATGCGCGAACTGACCACCGTTGACAGCCAAATTATCCGCCGTGCTGGACGTAGCCTGTCTTTGGAGATGCTGATTTACGCGGTCGTCAATGAGTGGCGCGCCATCGCCAACGCCGCCAATTTGACGCTGGATGTGGTGGTGGAGCAGCAAGGGCTGATGTTGTTTGGGGATGAGCGCCGGTTGCGCTGGGCAATCGGCAGCCTGATCGACAATGCGGTCAAATATACCCCGCCGGGGGGCAAGATCAGCTTAGAGATCAAAGGGGCGGAAGCCGGCTATGCGCGCTTGCGGGTGCGTGATAACGGCGTGGGTATCGCCGCGCCGGATCTCGTCCATGTCTTTGAACGTTTTTATCGGGGCACCCCTGTCGCCCCCAATGGTCGGGCGATCCAAGTGCCGGGCACGGGGTTGGGGTTAAGCACCGCCCGCGATATTTTGCACGCGCATGGCGGCGCGATCACGGTGCGCAGTGCGCCGGGGGTGGGCACGGCGGTCTATTTGACGTTGCCGCTGGAAGGGGCGCTCACCAACGAGGCGATTGCGCAGCAAGTGGCGAACGCCAATAGCCTCGGCGATTTAATCGATGATGATGAGGATGAGACCGTGCGCTTGGGGGTGTCCAGCCTCGGTGTGCGGCTCGAATAGCTTGTCGGACGCACCAGCGCGCGTTACTACACGGCGTCGTCGGCATCGGGGCGGCGGGGGCGAGTCGGTTCGGTAGAGTCGAGGAAGCTGGATAAATCGACCCCCGTGCTGTAGGTGTTTTTGATCAGCGGAAACGGATCGACCGGTTTACCATCCACGCCCATCATCCGGCGGATCATCTCCATCTCGGTGGTGGTCAAAGATTCCATAACGCGGGCGTCGTTGTCATGTTCTGGCTTGCCAAAGGCGCGATGAAACGCAATCCGCTGAAACTGAATACTCGCCAAATCGCGCACCAACAAGCCATACAGGTTAAAAGTCGTCGGGCGCAGGTCTTCGGCACGGATCAGCAGGATGCTACCCATCAACAAGGCGACCCCCGCCACTTGCACTGGTGCCAACCGATCCCCCAAGATCAAGAAGCTGAGCAAAAGCGCCACGCCGATTTCGGCAGTCGCGATGATGGCGGTGCGCAGACTGCCGAAGATGCTGACGCTGGCGAACATCGCCAATCGCGACAGGGCGGTGGTCACGCCTAAGATGAAAATCGGTTGAATGCTGTTGGCAAATGCCGTGCCTTCTAAAGGTTGTCCCACCGCCGCCCATGCCATCACGACGACGACCGCCATCGTGCTAAGGATGTAGAGCGTGGCAGTCGTGGGCGGCATTTCGTACAGCACATATTGGCTGAGGATGACCGTCCCCGCGAACATCAAGGCACTGCCCAACATCAAGCCGATGCCGAAGAAATCGAGGGGCTTATTGCCGAAGCCGGTCAAGAGCAGCAGCGCGATCAGCGCGGCACCCAGACGCACCCATGTGCGCCGATTGATCGGTTCGCCGCCAATGCGCGACATGAGCAGGGCAAAGACCAAATACATGCCATTGACGAGCTGCACCATCGAGGCATCTAACAGGCGCAGCCCGCCATAATAGAACAGCGAACCAATGCCGTTGACCAGCCCGACGATCACGCAGCCGAGCAAGCCAGCGGGGTAGATATACAGATAGCGCCGAAAAAAGAGGGCGTAGATCAACCACAGTAAGCCGGCGGCGATGACGGTGCGGTATGCCGCCACCGTGAAGGGATCGGCACCTGCAAGGATCGCTTGCTTGCCAAAGATCGGCGCGACGCCTAAGAACACGGGCGTCAAGATCGCTGCGATCAATCCGCTTGAGTAGTTGGCATTGCGCCCGCTGATCATGGACGTTTGCGGGCGCGCGGCTGCGCAACCAGTGGTAGCGTGATGTGAAAGGTCGTGCCGGGCGGATTTTCGACGCTAAAACCGGGGCTTTCCACACGGATTTGCCCGCCGTGCGCATCCACAATTCCTTTGACGATGGCTAAGCCCAGCCCGATGCCCCCGCCACGAAAAGCCGTTTTACTGGTGGAGTGGAGATCGGGGTTGCCCCCTGCGAAAAAGCGTTCAAAGAGCGTGGCACTGTCTTCGGGGGTGATGCCGATGCCGCTATCGCGCACGCTGAAGCGCACGCGGTCGCCTTCGACAGTGCAGTTCAAATAAATGTTGCCGCCATCGGGCGTATATTTGATGGCGTTGCTCAATAAATTGCGCATCGACAGGAATAGTAAATCCCAATCGGCGACCAGCCGTACCGACCATTGGGATTTGGTGAAATGAACCATCAGCCGGCGCTCATTGAGCGCATTGGGATAGACGTGGATAGTGCGCTCCATCAGATCGCCGAGATTGCCCGGTCCGACAGTCAGTTCAATTTGATTGGTCATGATGCGGCTGACGGTCAAAATCTCGTCAATGATGCCTTGCATCCGCAAGATGGCTTCGTTCATGCCCTCAAACAGAATGCCGACGCTAGGGTCAACCCGCGCCAGTGATTTCAACTGGGCGTTGTCCTCCAACAGACGACTATACCCGACCACCAGCGTTAACGGCGTGCGCAGTTCGTGCGCGGTCAGTTGGATGAACACATCTTTCATACGGTCAAAACGTGCCAGTTGGTGATTCATCTTTTCGAGATCACGGATGCGTGTCTCTAGCCGCCCGACGACTTCTTGCACATATTTCGTTTGGGTGTCGTTGAGCGGTTGGCTATCCGTTGGATCGTGCCCACCAGCGAGATAAAAGGTCACTTGCTTAAGCAGATGATCAATATCAATGGGCTTGGTCAAATAACCGGTGATGCCCGCCGCGCGGGTGAGTTCTTTTTGCTCTGCCATCGTCATGGCGGTCAAGGCGACGATGGGGGTGGTTCTAAAACTGGGATCGCTGCGCAACATGGTGGTGATCTCGCGCCCGGTCAAGTCCGGCAAGTTAATGTCGGTCAGGATCAAGTCGGGGTGTTCGCGCCGCGCGACGTCAATCCCGTCGATGCCGCAGTCCGCGACGAGGACACGATAGCCGCCATATCGCAAGGTGCGTTCGACGAGCGAACGACTGGCAGGATCATCTTCGATATAGAGGATGGTTTGCTGCTTCTGCCCATTCAGCATCGCTCTGCCTTATCTTCGCTAGTAGGGACGTTAAAAACATCAGTCCAGATCGTTGACGAGGGTCTCAATGATGTCTTCACTGATGTCTGACCCTTTTTGCAGTAATAATTTGACCTGCTCGTTCAAGCGGGTGCGTTCGCGGGCGGTGAGTTCTTTGGCGCTGATGACGACAATCGGAATTGTACACAGATCGGCATCGGCTTTCAGCGTATCGATGACCTCGAAGCCATCGACATCGGGCATCATCAAATCGGTGATCACCAAATCGGGGCGCATCTGCCGCACGAGCGCGATCCCCGTCCGTCCATCATGCGCTAAGCCGACTTCAAACGCGCCGCGTGCTTCTAACATCCGTTTGATCAAACGGGCGGCGTCCACATTGTCTTCGATGACGACCACCCGCCGGACTTGCCCCTCAATTTGGCTGAGCGCTGCCGCGATCCCCTCTTGCGGAAGGTTAGGGGTATTGGTGCGCGTGGAGAGATCGACTTGACGTTGCCAGTGGTCGCCCAAGATGGTGGTTTCGACCGGCAAGGTGTGCCCCGAACAATTGATTACGACGACTTCATCGGGTTTGATGACACCCGCTTTCACCATCTTGAATAAACCCGCAAACGCCACCCCCGTCGCGGGCTCGACGGAAATACCATCGGCGCGGGCAAGGATGCGAATCGCGTTGAACGCTTCTTCGTCGCTGGCATCGGTGAAGTTGCCGCCGTATTCCTCGACATAATCATAGAGTAGTTCGTAAGCGCGACCGGGGTTGCCCGTCGCCAAGGTGGCGATCAAGGTTTGCGGGTCGTCAATTGGGGTGGCGATGCGCTGTTTACGTTGGAAGGCATTCACCATCGGCGCGCACCCCGTCGATTGCAACATGCCGAGCTTGGGCATGGTGTCCACCAAGCCAAAATCGAACATTTCGCGGAAGCCTTTGGCGACACCGATGGGACCCATGCCGCCGCTGACGGCTTGCAAGAACCAATCGGGGCTGCGCCACTTCTCGCCCTCGTTTAGGTCGTCACCGAGTTGCTCGGCGATCTCATAAGCGATGGTCTTCATCGCTTCAATCGCTGCCACGCTCTTGATGCCGCGATCAAGGAATAACCCTTGTCGTTTGGCAAAGCGCGCTGCAAATTCTTTGGTTTGGTCATAGTTGCCGCTGATCTTGATGACTTCGGCACCATACAATGCCGCTTCGCGCATTTTATCGCCGGGGGTCAGGCTAGGGAAGAACGCCCATAGTTTGATCCCCGCCCGTGCGCCATAAGCGGCATAGGCAATGGCGACGTTGCCCGTGCTGGCGACAACGACCGCATCGACGCCGATTTCTTTCAATGCCGAGATCGCGACGGTCGCTTGACGGTCTTTGAAGCTGGCAGTCGGTCCTTGGCGCTCATCTTTGATATACAGATGCTTCAAGCCCAACATCGATGCCAGCGCTTTGGATTTGATCAAGGGGGTGCCGCCCTCGCCCAAACTGACGATATTGTCGGGGTTATAAATAGGCAGCACTTCTTGATAACGCCAAAGACCGGAACGCCGTTTGCGGAGGGTCTTCAGCCAGTTTTCAACATTGATGGCGTTTAAGTCGTAGCGCGCTTCGAGGATATTTTCGCCACAGTTTGGGCACCCTGCGACATTTTTATCGAGCGCGATGCGCGTCCCACAATTGATACATTCAAGGGCGATAGCTTTACCCAAGGTGGATTTAATTCCTATTGAGATAGTTGTTCACGCCGTCTAAGAGTTCGCGGTAGCTCTCGGTCGAAATATTCGCTTTGTAGAGAATGGCGATATTCAACAACCTTTCGCGTTCGGCACTGGTCAGGGTTTCGGCGGTCACAATCAAGATCGGTATCGTGGCCGTTTCTGGATTACCACGTAATTCTTGAACGACATCGAAGCCGTCCATTTCGGGCATTCTGAGGTCAAGGATGATTAAGTTAGGACGCCGCCGCGCGACCATGCCAATGCCTTCCATGCCGCTGCGGGCAGTGAAGACCCGGAACTGTCCATACTCGCTCAACAATTGTTGGATCAGGCGGGCATGTTCGGGTTGGTCGTCAATGATCAACACCCGCTCGACCCGGCTTTCGATTTCGGCGGCGTGAACCGCTTCGACGATTTCTTCGGGGAGGAACGGACGGCTGATGAACTTGAACACGCCCAGCGCTTGGGCACGTTCGATCTCCATACTCAACGAGACGACGATGATGGGGATATCCATTGTATCGTCGCGCTCGTGCAGCGTCTTGGCGATATCCCAGCCCGCGCCCTTGGCGAAATTGACATCCATAATGATGATCGTGGGATGCAAACCCGTCGCCATCGCTTCGGCTTCTAACGGGATCGAGGCGGCGAACACTTCAAAGCCTTCGCGCAGCAATGCCCGCCGGAATTGATCGACCATATCGGGGTTATCCTCAATGATCAAGATTTGGCGCTTTTGCGTCATGATGCGCTTGATGTCGGTGGCGGTGTCGTGTTGGTCGAAAGCCCTTTGGGCAGAGGTCGCACGTACCCGATCCAACGTGCCCGTCACCATGCGATTACTGGTGGATTTTTTGTCGAGTTGGTCGGTGCTGGGTTTCGTTTCTTCTTCAAGCCCCATGACTTGCTCGATGGGCAGCAAGAGCGAGAAGGTCGAACCGACATTAACGGTCGAGGCGACCAACATCCTGCCACCTTGCATTTCGATCAAAGATTTGGCGATGGGCAAGCCCAAGCCCGTGCCGCCTGCCGTGCGCGTCAGGGACGAGTCCACTTGGCGGAAGGCTTCAAACAATAGGGGAATGTCTTTGTCGGCGATACCGATACCGGTGTCGGTCACATCCACGCGGATCATGGTGCTGCCGGATTCAAGGTCGCGCACGGGATAAGTGCTGATATTGATCGACCCTTCGCGCGTGAATTTAGAGGCGTTGGAGACCAGATTGAGCAAGACTTGGCGCGTGCGGAACTCATCCCCAAACGCTTGGGGCATATTGGGTGCCACCTCCACCATGATATTGATAGGTTTGTCTTTGACCAACCCGATGCTGATGGAGCGAACGCCGTCGATCACCGGCTTGATGTCGAAATAATCGAACTGCATGTCCATCTTGCCAGCGGCGATCTTAGCTTGATCGAGAATGTCGTTGATCAAGTTGAGGAGGTGCAGCCCGCTGTTGTAGATGGTGGTCAAGTCTTGTTCTTGCATTTCCGTCAGATGCCCGTCGATGCCTTTGAGGATCACACGGCTGAAACCGATGATCGAGTTGAGCGGCGTGCGCAGTTCATGGCTCATATTTGCCAAGAAGTCACTCTTGAGGCGGTCAAGTTCGCGTAGACGGTCATTTTGGGTTTGGACTTGTTCAAGCAGCAGTTGGTTTTGCACAATCGCCGATAGAGTTCCCGACAGCGTGAGCAGCAAACGCAAGGTGTTTTCGTTAAAGCTGCCCTCGCGCTCGCTTTCCATCGCGATCAAGCCGACGAGTTCCATGCCGGAGGTCAACGGCACGACGATGGCGGAACGGGCGCTAGAGACCACCGGAATATACATCGTTTCGTTGATGACATCGTTTAGGATGACGGGGCGGCGGTTGGTGGCGACACTGGCGATGATGTTCTGTGCAGTATCCAAACGAATTTCGCTGATTTCCTCAAGCGGTTGGTCGCTACCCGCCAGCGCGATGGGGTAGAGGATGGTGAACGGTTTTTCTTCTGCGTCAAGGTATCGTTCGGGCAGATAAACCGCCACTGACAGCGCCGTGAGCGAATCGAGCAGTTCATCCGCGATGTTGGACATGGCACTGCTGAGGTTTTCGGCGTTGGCGACGGCGGTCGTCACGTCAAACAAGAAGCTCATTTCGTTGGCGCGGCTGCGCGCCTGTTCGTACAACTGGGCGTTGTCGATGGCGTTGGCGATTTGACCCGCCAGCGTCGTCAACACGGTCACATCATCACTGTCGAAGGCATTGGGGATGTTGGATTGCACGTCTAGCGCGCCGATGACATTGCCCATCAACAGGAGCGGGATCGCCATTTCCGAACGGGTATTGGGCAGGTAAGGATTGGGACGGTGGATGACGCTGGCGTCGGCGGTATCGGCGGCGATAGTGGGACGGGCGACCGAGGTCACTTGCCCGATGACCGATTGTGAGCCTTTTTTCAGCTTGTGATTGATGCTCAACAATTGGCGTCCCGGCTCGCCCGTGCTGGCGCTCAAGATCGCCCAATCGCGTTGTTCGTCCATCAGGAAGATTTGCACATGGTCATAGCTGAAGCGCTCGCGGATGAGATCGACGAAGCGCGGCAGGAGTTCGTTGATGTCCAGTAGCGAACCGGCGATTTGACCGACTTCGGACGAGGCGATCAGTTGGCGGGCGCGGCGTTCCGCTTGTTGTAGCGACCGAGTGGCTTCCAAACGCAGGGAGGCTTGTTCGGCAAAGGAACGATAGACGCGCAAGTCGCGCTCATCATAGGTATAGGGTTCTTTAGAACCGATCACGATACAGCCAATATTGCGGGCACCGACGCGCAACGGCAGGACTGCCAACGAGCGCAGGTCAAGGCTCTGGAGACCGATTCGTTCGAGATCGTCAATCGTGTCATCGGTTTCGACATCATTTATGGTGCGCAGTGGCGACGCCAGCAAGCGCCACGCCGGATACTGATCCGACGTCAGCGAAATGCCAGCGAGGTCAACCGCATCTTCGCCGGGGGGATACCATGTCGCGACCACGCGGGCGACCGCGCCTGGGGCATCCCACGACGGGCTGAGCAGTTGGGTGATAAAGACTTGGCTGGTTTCCGGGACGATCAGGTAATCCACCACGATTTGAAGGATGCTTTCGGGCGTGCTGGCATCCCCCAGTGAACGACTGGCTTGATACAGCTTACTGGTTTCTGCCAACGACGATTCTTGACGTTCCAACAGCAAGAAGTTGTTGATAACGACGGAGGCATTATCGGCGATGACGCTGAGATACCGGCTTTCATCTTGTTGGAAGCGATGCGGGAAGTGATAACCGAGGAACAAGCAGCCATTGACGGCATCTTGTGCTTCCAACGGCAAGATGGCGACCGCGCGGATATTGCCCATCGTCAACAAATCTTCTTCAAAGGGCGTGGGTTGGGCAAGTTCTCGCAAATCGTCAAGCAACATCGTCGGCAGTTCGTCGAGACGGTGCCTCTTCAGCAATGGTTCAAATTGTGCTGGGTCGGTATCCATCGCCTCGTTATAGATTTGCGTCAGTTTGCCATCAATGACGATGAAGGCGGCATACATGTCGGGCTTCAGGGGCATGATCGACCGTTGGAGCGCGGCGGCAATACTGCTGATCGTGCGGGCGCGGCTGATCATAGCGGTGGCGTCGTAGAGGCGTCCGGTTTCTTGCAACGCTTCGTTGGTGCTGATCATCAGGCTACGGTTGTCTAGCGCGACGCTGGCGCTTTCATTTAAGGTCAGCAGAAATTGTTCGAGTTCGGGCAGGAATTCTTCCACCCGTTCATAGAGCAGCACCAACCAACCGAGCGGCACATCGCGGCGGGCGCGCATCGGCAGCACCGCGAAGGCTTGAATATTTTGTTTGAGCAACGCCAAGCGCACCGGGTCATCGAGCATGACATCATCGGAGACATCGCGCACGAATTGGATAGTGTCGGGGTTGAGCAGATCATCGGGCAAATCCCATGTGGTGACGGTGCCAGACATCGACCGCGCAATGCGCACGCCGTAATCGTCCGCATCCAGCATCACGATCAGGGCATTGTCCGGTTGTTGTTCGCGCAATTGCTTCATCACTTCGTCCAACACATCTTCCATCGTGTCGGCTTCGGCAAGCGCGCGGGCGGTGTCGTACAACGCCACCGTTTCGCGCAGGTTGGTTTCCAACTGCCGTTCCAAACTGCGCAGGTTGCTGATGTTTTCAAACGAGGTGATGATCGCTGTCATCTTGCCGTCCATGTCGTACAGGGGGGCGGCGTTGATGAGCAAGTCGGTTTCGACCCCATCGTCCGACAGCAATGAGATATCATCGCTGAAGGCAGTTTCGCCCGATTCTTGCACCCGTCGGAAGGGCAGTTCTGCTTCGGGATACGGCAGGTTGGTGCCGCTGCGCAGGATGTGATACTGGTTGGCGTCGAAGGCATCGCCCGTCGTGATCGACTGACCTAACAGGGCGAAGGCTTGCTGATTGTATTGAATGACGCGAAACGTGCCCGCTTCTAACACCAACACCCCAGCGGGCAAGGTGTTCAACACCGTGCTGATGCGTTCGCGTTCGGTTTCGGCATCGTTGAAGAGGCGTCGGTTTTCGACCGCGACGGCGATTTGGGCGGCAAGCGTGGCGATCAACTGCTCATCGTTGTCGTCCAAGTCCTCGCCCTCTAGCGACCGCCCGACCATAACCGTGCCGATCAAGCGACCGCCCAAATGCACTGGTGTGACGAGGTGCTTGCCGAAGAAATTCCAGACGGCAGGGGGCGAATCCACCAACGTGGGGAAGGCAGAAGGCGTGTTGACCAGCAACGTGCGGTTTTGGGTGAAGGCGATGGTGATAGGCGTGTTGTCCGTCGCCAACGCATACGCTTCGGGACGTTCACTCCCGCTTTGGGTGACCCCCGGCATCCGTTGGGCAACCTTGTCGAGATGAGTCTGATCGCTGTTGATGAGGGTGAGCAACCAGCGATCATAATTGGCGGGTTGTGCCACGCGGATAAAGACCTCGCCGATACTATCGGCAAAATCGCCGCCGATGCTCGCCGCCAACTGACCGGCTTGTGCCAGCGCCAGCGCGCGTTGGGCTTGTTGTTGCGCAAGGCGGAAGGATTCGATACTTTCGCTGGCGATAGCGATTTGGTCGGTGATGGCTTGGATGAAATTGGCGAACGGCTCATCGAAGGTATTGGCTTGTTCGCTTTCGATCACCAACGCGCCGTAAAATTGTTGGCGGGTTTGAATGGCGGTGACGATTAAGCCGCGCGTGTTGTTGCGCGCGCACCATGTGCCGATGGCTTCCCATTCGCGGGGATCGGTTTGGATATCGCTAAATAGGGCGACGCCATCCTCTTCCTGCAAAAGGGCGGCAATGGGGGCACTAGCGCGGGTGATGCGTGTGAGTGGCGGCTCCGCAGGGATGAGCGCAGAGGGGTTGGTGTGCGAGAACACGACATCCAGATAGGTGGCATTGGCGCTATGCTCAGGGCTAAATAAGACCATGATACGCGCCACTGAGGGCATCGCCCCGATGACCACGATGGTGGCAGCATTGGACACATCATTCAAGTTGCTGGCGCTGGTGATGGCGCGGCTGGCGGCATAGAGACGGCGGGTTTCTTCCAATGCCCGTTCGGTTTGTTCCAACAGGCGGCGGTTTTGCAACACGGTACTCATTTGCCCCGTGAGCGCGCGATAGACTTCGATTTCATCATCACTTAGATAGCGCGTTTCGTTGCCCAAAATGAAGAACAGGGCGATGGGATGATTGGCGCTAAACAACGGCAGCACAGTTGCATATTTATTGCCCCGCGCCCGCAGGTATTGGGCGAAACCACTGTGGCTATCGGAACTGGTGTCAAGATTCTGTACCCGCAGCGGATCGCGACGACGCAGGGGCGAGTCTAGCGGGACGGGCAGTGTCCAAACCTCATTGCTTTCGATGATGGCGCTGTTTAATGAACGCGCCACCATGCGGATGGCAGTGGGCCAGCCCGTGCTATCCATCGCCCCGAAGAATGCGCCCAGCTCAAAATCGAGACCGGGTTCACCGGCGGTATTGATGGCGGCGCGCACGAGTTCGGGCAAGCTTTGCGACATGTTGATGATGCGGCTAGCGGTATAGAGACGATCAATTTCTGACAACGTGACTTGATTTTGCTGGAGCAGCATACGCGCATCAATGGCGACACCAGCTTGGTCGATGAGCGCGCTATAGATACGGCGTTCGCGTTCGGTGAAGATGCGCGTGGTGGGGAATTCCATCATCATGATGCCGCGCCAAGTCGTGCGGACACTGAAGGGGATAAAGACCATCGCCCGTGCCTTGGCACTGCTGATTAACGCCAAGAACACTTCGTCAAGGCGTGGGTCAGTTTCCGTATCGCTGATCAAGACGACATCGGTCGCGTTCATGCCGGCGAGGATCTCATGTTGAGCGATCTGCAACTCCAAGCCATTCAAAATAACTTCGCGCTGGATGTTGGTTTCGCTCTTCCAATCCGCCGAAAATTCCATGAAGGCGGGTTTTTGGTCGGCGGCGTATTCGTCGAAAATGCCGATCTGTCCCGCGACGGCATCGGGCATCACCGCGATCACGATGGCTTGGATGATGTCTTCGAGCGAGGTCGCTTCGTTCAGATAACGGCTCAGTTGATAGAGCGTGAACGTCTCCGACAGGGAAGATTGCGTTTCTTCAAAGAGGCGGGCGTTTTCGATGGCGACCGCCACGCGATCCGCAACTGCGTTCATCAACGACATGTCGGCTTCGGTGAAGCTGTTGCCGTCGCCGGGGGCGGCGTCTAGGTTGCCGACGATTTCACCACGAATACGAATGGGGACGCTGGTGGATTCCGCAGAGTCGAGCGCGGTGGTGCCGGGGGTGACATTCAAGAGATCATAGCTGTAGGCGGCAGAGGTCGGGATCAGGCTGGCGGTTTCTTCCCACGCCGTCCGGGTGAGCTGCCGGTTGAGGGTGTCGATTTGTTGGAAACGCTCTTGGGATTGAATCAGCAAGCGCACATTTTGAATGGCGACGGCAATTTGATCGGCGATCATCTGAAAGACGCGGACTTCTTCGGGCTGGAAGGCGTTCATGGTGGTGCTTTGGATGTCCAACGCGCCAATGACGCTATCGCCCAATTGCAAGGGCACCGCCATTTCGGCGCGGGTATCCGGCAGCAATGGGTTGACGCGGTGCGGGATGTTCGGATCGACATTAAAGACATCGTTGACCACCAGCGCACGATTGCTGGCAGTCACCCGCCCGATGACCGAGTCGGAACCGACGGCGAGTTTATGCCCCCTTTCCAAAAGTTGTTGTCCGCGTGTGCCATAACTATAGACCAAGACGGCGTTCACACCGGCATCATCAAGTAAGAACACTTGGGCGTGATAAAACCCGTATTCCTCACAGATTTGGCGAATAGCGCGGTTGAGCAGATCATCAATGTCGTAAAGCGTCGCGGTTTCGCGGCTGACGCGGGCGGCGACATCAATATTGCGCGTGAAGCGCACCTGCTGTTTTTCCAACTCTTGCTGAAGTTGGGTGACTCGTTCGGAAAGCATCTGAAAGGCTTTGGCGAGTTCAGACACATCTTGACTGCTGTCCGTCATCCGCGCCGGGTCGATCCCCGTTTCTGCACGGGGTGGAGTCATCAAGGTGGAGTCGGGACGGATGATTCGCAATTCGCCCGTCGCAAGGGTGGCTCTGGGGTTCATGTTGGTTTCGCGCACCAATTGCATGGCGGCACCGTGAATCGTTGTCAACGGCTCAAGAGTGCGGCGTAATATGATGCTTACGAACAAAATCAGGATGACACCGGGCAGAAAGGCGGAGACAAAGATGACCACTTGTTGAATGAGGGTGTTGTTGAGCGCAAAACCTTCATTGTCCACAGCCAAAGCCACCCAATTGAGGGAGGCGTCACTGCTGAGCGGGAGCGCATAACTGGAGACGATCAAGTTATTGACGAATTCGCCATTGCGATTCCGCGCTAAATCATCGGTCAATTCGGGTAGCCGCGTGCTGAGCGTCAGCGGTGCATCATTGAATAGCGCGCTGATATAGTCGGTTTCAGGGGCGTCGGTATCATAGAGCAGATTGCCCTCGGCATCGACGATCAAGACCCGTCGTCCGGCTTCTTGTGCTTGCAACGAATCGGCACTGACGCGCAAGGCACGTAAGAGGGCAGTCGCACGGACATCAATTTGGACGACGCCCGCGATTTGAAAGACGGTGCTTTCGGTCGATACCGGCGAGGCGGAGCGTAAAATCGGGATTTGTCGTTCGGCGAAGGCGATGCCGCTGGAACGGCGGAAGATGATACCGTCCACGAGGGTTTGCCCCGGCAAGATGTTCACCGTTTCACTCAGGAAAGGATCGCTGGCTTGTTCGTTCAAGCGCAAGGTGCGGTTCACTTCAACAATGGAGTCGGCATTGGTGTTCGCTTCTGACCAAATCGCCCCATTGAAGGTGACATAGCGCACCGTCAGAAAATCCGCCAGATTGTTTTCGATCAATTCTGCGAAATCGGACAACATTTCCGTTTGATTGTCATCAAACGTGCCTGAGGTCGAGGTGGTGATGAGGGTGTCGCGCGCAAAGGCGCGCACAGCGCGGCTCTCGGCTAAGCTCAAGACTTCGCTTTGAATGTCGGCAAGTTCCTCATTCACGACTGCAAAGGAACTGACCAATTGCAAATTTTGTGACTTTACGAGTTCGCTGCGCCCGTTATTGCGGACAACGATCACCGCCACCACCGCTACGCAGAACGAAACGAAGAGGATGAATGGAATTACGAGTCGCATCGTGCGACGATAGATTGTGCCAGCGCCTGACCTTTGCATCGTCTAGTGCCTACCTCGTCTTAAAGGTTCACGGTTCACAAGCATGACGTTTTTCATACGGATGAGTCTATTATATCGTTATCGACGCTGGCGTGCTGATTGATTTTGTCCGCCGCGCTCCCATTCAAAAGCAGGGGTTCCGTTTTGCCAGCGGGTTTGGGCAAGGCTGCGGCATTCAGCCGAATGTTCACTTGCGGTGCGCGTAGGGCTGTCCCGACTTCGCGGACAGCGGTCTGCAAAATTTCATTGATGTTGGTTTGTGCCGTCAGCTTGGCGACAATGCTATTGACCACCCGTTCACGCTCGGCAGTCCGTTGGCTTTCTTGGAACAAGCGCGCGTTGTCGAGGCTGATGGCAAGACGACTGGCGAGTTCACGGGCTAGTTCGATCTTGTCATCGGTGAGGGTGTTGGTGGGCACTTCCCATTCGACCACCCCTAGCACTTGCCCACGGAGTGTGATCGGTAGGGCAACGGGGGTCGTTTGATAGACAGTAGGCTTGCCGATGGTCAGTTCGCCACTGCGGAGCGCCGCTTGTTTAAGGGCGCTGGTGTTGGTTTGGCTGGGTAAACCGGCGTCTCGGCTAATCTCGTTCGCTCGACGTTCGCGCATGAAGTCTTGCCATGCCCGTAAGGTCGCCTGACGGTTGCGATCTTCGATGTCCTCAAGACGGCGCGTCACTTCCTCAAACAGGCGCGCATTCTGAATCGCGACGGCGATTTGATCCGCCATAATTTGGAGGACAGTGACGATCTCGTCATTGAAGGCATCCGCTTCTTTACTTTGGACATCCAACGCGCCGATGATAATTTCGCCGATGCGGAGCGGGATCGCGAGTTCGGCACGGGTATCGGGCAAAAATTCGTTGCGGCGATGCACTTGGCTGAGGGCGGTATCACGGGCGAGAACCATCTGCCCCTGTGCGGTGACTTGCCCGATCACGCTGACGCTACCGACGCCCAGACGATGCCCACGTTGCAGCAGTTCGTTGCCGACCGTGCCGGTGCTGGCGCGCAGCAGAGCGTTATTGCCATCGGCATCGATCAAGAAAATTTGCGCATGATAGATGGACGGGAAGCGGTCAATGATGAGGTTCACCACCGAGTCCATCAAGCGTCCTAAATCGCGCTGGGTGGCGGCAAAACGGCTGACCTCTTGAGTTGCTTCAATGTCGCGGGTGCGGGTGGTGATATTTGCCTGTAACTCTTGAATTTGCCCGCGTATCTGTTCGCGCATGGTTTCGAGGCTGGTTGCCAACTCGCCGATCTCGTCCCCGCGTTGCGTGCCCTCGATTTTGGTGGTCGTATCGCCATAGGCGATTCCCAAGATGTTTTGGCGCAACCGATTGAGTGGGGGGATGATGATTTGTGAAAAGATCAGCGTGCCGATGATGACGACCCCGAGTCCGCCCACAAAAATCGCGAACCGACGCGGCAGCAAAACATTGTTGGTGCCGGTAGTGATGATCTCGACATCGGATTGCACTATATAACCGAGCGGTGTCCCGCGAATAGGGGCATAGTAGCCGAGGTACTCGATGCCATCATCGGCGGTGTACAGGGCGCTGCCTTCTTGCCCATCAAGCGCACGGTCGGCGGCGATGGAACGCGCCCCTTGAATGACATTCGGACGCACGCCTAAAGGCGAAATCAGCACATCATTAAGCGTGACCAAAAATGAATTCGTGGGGGTAGTGCCCTCTTCGAGGGGCAACAGGTCATCCAAGAAAATTTGATTATTGTTCAAGCGCCCGACGAGATACCCAATTGCCGAGCCATCACGCCAGCGAAGTACCTGAATGACTTCGACAATGGGGATAAAGTTGACTTGGGATACCGCGACCGCCCGTTGCTCACCCCGTTCCGCAGCGTTGCTGGCGGTGATAAACGAAGGGGCGCGTGCGCCGGAGGGGTCGCCGGTCAGCGGTCGCGAGCGAGTGGCTTGCGAAATTGAGCGTCCATTGGTGTCCAGCAAGCGCACACTTTCAAAGGGCGACGCCGGCAGGATGAGCAAGTCATTGCGCAGGATATCGGCGAAATCTGCCGACGATAGGCGTTGAAAATCCAAAGAGTCGCCGATGCGCAGTTGACTGAGCAATAGACCCAACATGCTGTTGCTTTGGACGATGCTAAAGTCTTCCAACACATCACGCGCATTGTTGACGCTGCTGCTGATGACGGTCGATTGTCGTCTGCCTAACTCCGCCAATAACTGGCGGCTGTTATCGAGCCGCAGTTCGTTGAGCGTCAGCGTGGTGATAAACAGCACGGCTGCAAAAATAACAAGGATCATCAGGAGAAAGACGATAAAAAATTTGACGGTCAAGGACCATGATGTGGGATTGAAGATGTTGCCGCGATGGTTCATGACTGCCCCCCTCGCTCAGCCTGATCTTGGAAGATGTGTTCTGGTTGCAGCGAGACCCGGGTGTGGGTGGCACCCAAGGCCTCATTAAACGCATCAGCGGCAAGCGCCAACACTTGCTCGATGTCGGTCGCCGATAACAACAGACCGCCAATTTCACTGGCTTTACGTTCCCGTTGTGCCTGAGACTGGCTCTGTTCAAACAAACGATTGTTTTCCAAGGCGATCCCCAAACGTTGCGAGACAGTTTTGACCATTTCTAACTCGTTACTGCCGATGCTACGGTTGAGCGGGATGGTGAAGTTCATCGCGCCTAGCATTTGATTGCGATAGGTAATCGGGGCGCTGACAATTTGCTTCTCCTGCTGTCGTTCGATATAGACATCCCCACGTTCGAGCGTTGCGCGGATGACCGGCGGCAGGTCGTTGGCGGCGATCATGCCCTGCCCCAGCGCGCCTTCTTGGTTCATATCGTACCCAAAGCCCGTGACACCCAAGGCGCGCAAATAGCGATCCCAGCCGGAGGTCGCCGAGCCTTCGGTGCGGCGTTGCAGTTCGCTCAACTGACTCCGCAAGCGATTGGTGGCGGATTCCTGCTCGTGGAAGTCGGCTTCGAGCGCCCGCACCCGCCGCAATTGCCACAAAGTGCGACTGAGCTGTGCCACCAAGCCTTCTAAGACCGCAATATGATCGGCATCAATGGGGATGACCCCGCGCGATTGGACATCAAAGACGCCAAAACGAACGCCTTCATACATCATGGCAATGCTTAGGCTCATTTGCGCCGGACTGATGAAGTGCTCTTGCGAACGCATATCGCGCGCGGTCAAGCGGATGGTCGTCCCCACGCGCAGGACATTATCCACCACCAAATTAGGGGGGATTTCGACGCTCGTTAAGCGGCTGGCAGTCCCTAGCGCGGTATCAGCAACCAGCGGGCTGTTGGCGCTAAGGGTGAGCCGATAACGACGGGCAAATTGCTGCCGCTCCTCTTTCAAAAACACTTGTACGATATCGTAGCCAAGCGGGTCTTGCGCAAGACTTAGGGCGGTTTCGATGGCATCTTCATCGCGCACAAAGGGCATGGTCGTCATGCTGTTCAATGCCTGCCAATGGCGCGCCGTTCGGCTGGCGTCGGCGGCAACTCGTTCGGGGGTGCCGTTGAAGGCAAACAAGAACAAGGCGACCAATAAGACCATACCCGTCAGCAGGATGAACTCAAACAGCGTGCCGTCAGCAGGGATGAAACGCACAAAATCGGTGTAGTTGGTTTGATTGAGGCTGGTCATGATCATGCTGAGGACGCAGATCACCGTGACGATCAACAAACCACGCCGATTGAGCAAGACGCCGGCTGCCACCAACGCCAACAGGGGCGTCAATTGCAGCACATCCAAATAGGTGAACAACCCGACCGGCACGTTCAACGCCAGCAAGCTGGCGACAAACAGCCATGAGGCGATCACCCACTGTCCACGTTGCAGCGTGAGGAAGATAAAGAGCAGGGGGGCTGGCACCAGTGTCATTGAGATCATGATCCACCCCGTACTTGGGATGGCACCAGACTGCACCAATGGGAGAACCGAGAAGAAATACAACATCGCCCAGATGGGCACCGCAAACCAGGTGATGGTCAATAATGCCCGCGCGCGCTGCCGTTCAATGGCATTGGTGTAATCAAATTGCAATTTGAACAGCGGGTTGGTGATGCGACTGATCATGGCTTGCCCTTTCCGTTCTGATTGCCAGCCCCGTTGCCAGCAGGAGCGATAGCATCAGGATTGCTCAAGCGAATCGAGGCGCGTTCGGCACCGAGCAAGTCCCCAAGTTCTGATAGGGTGATGCGCAGTAATTCATCAATAGTCGTCACCGATTGGAATTGAGTGGCGATGTTGTTGACCTGTTGTTCGCGTTGGGCACCGCGTTGCGTCTCTTGATAGAGCCGCGTGTTTTCGAGCGCCAAACCGAAGCGTTCACTCACAGTTTGGGCGATGTCGGCAGCTTCGATGATCGAGGCGTTTTGCTCCAGCTCAAACTCCATCGCGCCGATCACCTGTCCGCGTACCCGAATCGGGATGGCGATAGTGTTGTTGTCGAGTTCGCGTTTTTGGATCGTCGCATTCTTTTGGACGGCATCGCGCAGGGTGGGCGTCCAATTTTGATTGCGCTCAATGACATTGGTCTTGAAGTTGATGTCCACGCTGGAGGTGTCATTTTGTTTGTTCAAGAATTGTGTCCACGATTGTTCCGTCATTTGCCGATTGAGGCGCTCGATTTCGCGCATGGCACCACGCATTTGATCGATCAGTCGTTGGTTTTCGCGCAGGCGACTTTCGGTTTGCTCAAACAGGCGCGCGTTGCTGATGGCAACCGCGATGTTATCCGCCAACGATTGAAAGATCGGCAGGTCTTCGGTGGTGAAGGCGGTGATGTCGCGGCTTTGCAAGTCCAACGCACCGATCACTTGGGTGCCGATGATCAACGGAAAGGCGGCTTCGACCATCGTTTCGGGCAGCAACTCGTTGCGGCGATGAATAGTGTCCGAGGAACCGGCGCGGGCGATGATGGAGGTGGCGTTGGAGGTCACTTGCCCGATCACGCTGACGCTACCGACGGCGAGATTATGCCCACGTCCGATCAAAAGCGCGCCTACTTCCCCCGTGCTGGCGACCAAGCGGGCACTGTTGATGCTGGGGTCGATCAAGAAGATTTGTGCGTGATAAATCTCGACATAGCGCTCACGGATTTCATCAACGGTATTGCTAAGCAGTTCGGTCAACTCTTTTTGGTTGGCGATGTTGCGCGCGATGTCGGTGGTGATAGTCGCCAAGCGCAACCGATCTTCACCGGCTTTCAGCAACGTTTCTTCTTGGCGCAGGCTCAAATTGCGCACGAACAAGTAAAAAGTAAAGGCACCGCCGACCAGATAAAAAATGACCACGATGGCATCGCTGACCGGCTGCACGATGATGGTTCCTTCGACGCGGCGGCTGTAGCCCCAAAGCAGCATGGGCAGCGCCAAGAGGAGTCCGATCAGGGTACCATTTTTAGTAAAGAGGCTGGCGCTCAACAAGACGAGCATCAATAGCGAGAGTGTGCTGCTGGATTGTTGAAAACCATCGCGCACTGCCAAAATGACGTTGCTGCCCATCCAAGTCGCGATGAAGACCATGCTCGCCGCGCGCATATTGCCCATGCGCAGCAAAATCAAGGTAGTGCTGCCGCCCACAATGATGCTGGCAATGGAGATAATCTTGAAGGGTTCGGTCAGCGATGGTTCCACAAACACGAGGAAGCCGAGGAACAAGATCGCAATGAGTAAAACGGTGATATAGACGAAGCGAGCGCGATTACGGTCAAAAGTGGTTTTGAAGGTCTCGCTTAGAAAGAGGCGGTCCAGCACATACATTAGGGCACCTCCTGACCGGACGATGAATCAGCAAGGGCTTCGGGAGTCAGCAATCGGATTCGCCCTTGCCGTGCGCCCAACGCCTTGCCCAGTTCGTTGACAGCGATATTGACTAGTTCATCGACATCGGAGAATTGTTGGAAGCGTGAAGTCACTTCATTGACGAGCGCCTCGCTACGGGCGACGCGCTGGCTGCGGGCATAGGTCGCGCTGTTGTCCAGCGCCACTGCCAATTGATTCGCTACTTGCAGGAAAATTGCTTTTTCGGTATCGCCATAGGTATGCGTTTGGGTGCTGCCGACCGTGATGGTGCCAATGCGCCGTTCGCGCGTGCGTAAAGGGGCGATGATGGCAGAGCCAGTCAAGGCGTCGCCCATTTTGCTGGGGGCATTGCGGGCGTCGTTGATCATCAAGACCGTGCCGCTTGACCAGACTTGCCCAGCATAGGTGTCGTTGATCGCAATCAAGGTGCCGCGTTGCACGTCGATGGTGGCTTGCCCTTCTTGGTAACGCCCGATGACCCGCAATAAGCCGGTGTTTTCATCATACAGCGTGATGGTGAGGGTATCGGTGGGGACGATATCCACCCCGATACCCATCATCACGCGCAAGATCGGTTCGATTTCCAGCGAGGTTTGCAGCGATTGGCTGAGCGCCGATAACCGTTGCGTTTGCTCGGCACGCGCTTGGGCATCATTGAGCAAGCGGATATTTTGGAGACCAATCGCCACTTGGGCGATCATGGTGCGGGCGATGTCGATCACTTCGGGGCTGAAGGTGCGTCCAGTTTCGTACATATCGAAACCCACTGACCCGATGAACTTGCCGTAAACGTATAAAGGCAGGATCATGACGGCTTTCACACCGATCCCAATGAGGAGCGTCCGTACTTCGGGCAGGATCAAGGTGTCATTTTCGACATCCTGCACAATCATGGGTTTGGAGGGGTCATCCAACAAGGCGGTGATCAGCGGGTTTTGGCGCATATTAAAACTAGACCCGCGTGCGTTGCGATCTGGGGCTTCACTGATGACCACGCCGGTTTGACCATCGGGTTGGATCAAAACGACGCCCACATGGTCGATATTTAAGCCTTCGTGCATTTCGCTCGTCACCGTATCGAGGAGCTGTTGCTCGTCGGTAAAGCTGCTGATGCTGCTGGCGATCCGATTGATTAATTCTAGCGAGCGCACCTGCCGCACAAGCTGGACAGCGCTGGTTTGGGCTTCGCGCAGGAGTCGTTGGTTTTGCAGCACGATGTTAAATTGATCGGCGATGGCGTTGAACAAGCGGCGCGTTTGGTCGTCGAAGGCGCGCGGTTCACGATACATGACGACGATCACATCGGCGCTGCGTGCGGGTTCGCGCGTGATGAGGGCGATATAGCTTTTGGCTTGGTCGCGCAAGAGCGCATACAGGAGCGACGTTGTGTCTGCGGCGATGTTCTCAACGAATACCACTTCGCTCGGAGACCCGTTCAGCAAATGGGAAGCGGGCAAACCGGTCAACGGGATGTTGACGACTTGTTCACGCTTGTTGGAGATGACATGTTGCACAAAGGCTTGATCGCCGCTGGGGGTGCGATTGACGACGATATGGGTGATGGTATTGGCGTCAATGGCGATGGTCTCCGCGACGGCGCGCAGCAATTCCAGCGGGTCTTGGGCGGCGAGGAGTGCTCGGTTGATGTCGTAGAGCGTTTGGACTTCTTCCAACGAGCTTTTGGTCGTGCGTAGTAGCGCGCGGTTTTCAAAGACGACGGCGATTTGATCGGCGAGATTGCGCATGGCGCGCAAAATTTGAGGTGGGGTTTGCACGGGGGTGGGGTTGGTGAAGGTGATGACGCCCGTCAGCACTTGCGAGACTACCATCGGAATCACAAGGATCGAGTGAATGCCTTGTGATTCGAGGGTGACGCGCTCACCTGGCATCAGGAAGGGTTCACTCTCCAGCTCGGGCGCATACAAATATTCCAGCGCCGCCAAACTGTCATAGGCGGGGTAGTGGTCAAGGGGCTGAATTTCGTCTTCGGCGACGACGCTGTTGCCATTGCGACGGGCAACGATGCGCACCAAATCAGGGGCGTTGGCTTCGATTAGCCCCAAATGAGCATCTTGATAATGTTGCCCACCAAACACGACGATTGCCGACAGAATCTCCGCTGCCTGAGACGCGCCGTAAATCGTGCTTGCCGCTTGGTATTGGGCTTCGGCAAGGCGAGAGCTTGTTTGCGAGTCGTGGGCATCGGTCATCATATTACTTCCATTCCCACACTTCTTCACCATTTAAGAGCCGTTTGATCTGGCTGGGGAAGCGGTCAGGATCAAGCGGTTTCCCTAAAAAGCCGTTAAACCCTGCTTTACGAGCGCGGCGCATTTGCTCTTCGCTGGCTTCGGCTGTCACTGCACACACCGTCGTATTTTTTAAACGGGCGTTGGTGCGCAGTTTTTGAAGGGCTTGATAGCCATCTTCATAGGGCAGTCGAATATCCATCAAGATTAAATCGACTCTGGGGAGCGTATCGGCAAATTGGACAACTTGCCAACCCGAAGTTTTCCATTCACAACGCTGCACGCCCATAAACGCCAGCATTCGGGCGACCAGTACAAAATTAGGCACATTATCCTCAACGACTAAGACATGCGCTTCGCTCGGCTCAATCGGGGTCTGTCGGTTGGTGTTGCTTTGTGCGTCGCTCATGCCCGCTCCTGATGTAGTTCAAGACTTCGTCGGGAAATTTATCAATATCAATAGGTTTGGGGATATAACCGTCGCATCCCGCTGCGAGGCTTCGTTCTTTATCCCCTTTCATTACATTGGCTGTCAGTGCGATGATGGGCACGTTATCTAAGCCGGGGATAGCGCGCATAAGCCGTGTTGCCGTTAAGCCATCCATTTCGGGCATACTCAAGTCCATCAGAATGATGTCAGGTGGCTCTAACTGAGCGAATTCGATCCCTTTGCGCGCGGATTCTGCTTCTTTCAGCGTGAACAGCCCAACGGAGAAAGACAAGATACGTCGGACCAACATCCTATTTTCAGGATTATCTTCAATATACAGAACGCGATACACCGCACTTCTCCATCATGATTGACTTTCCGACCCCATTTATGAGTGTGATGATTCATCAGTGTCATGAGGTGGGTTGACTATACCCTAGTTTAACACGATGAGTTCATTTTCCAACGCAACAATTATCTTAAAGATAAATGGGATAAGTGCCACGGGTATGACCTCACATTAGGTTGAGGTACCCAAATTATAACCGCGAATCATGGTTAGCGCATCCCTGCAAGCTTACAAAATTGCAACCACCTGTAATTTTTAGAGCCTATTTTGGGGGAGCTTGCTTGTGGATAGTGAGTCGGGATCGATGCCGCTGTCTTCGCGCGCTTCCAGAGCTATGGGATGCAACGCCATGATGAAGTTGTACTGCTTGGTTTCTGTGGTGGTTTCGACGGGGCGGGCGTTGAATTCTAGGATGAGTTCTTTGAGGCGTAGTTGGAACTCGGTTGCCATCTCCTCCGGTAACGAGAATACACTCCGCAGGATCACGAGGGCGTCGGGGTGGGTCCGGCGGTCCGGGCGAGATCACCACGCCCAGCGCGGGCTTTATCGCGCCGCTATTTCAAAATATTGTGGCAGGGCGCACGCTGATCATGTTTGATCAGCGCGGGGTCGGTCGTAGTGAACCGGCGTTGTCCTGTCCCGAATGGGTGACGGCACAGATCGGCTTGCTGGAAGGAGATCCGTCGCCAGAAACAACGTTGCGTCGCAATAATGAGGCGTTGATCGCTTGTGGTGACACTCTGCGACCGCTGAAGCGGGGAGGCTTGCGGCGGGCTAAAGCCCTAACCCGGTCAGCGGTTAGCCGCCGCAGGGATCACCCTAAGCGCTTATAATTCGGTCGAAAACGCGGCGGATGTGGCGGATATCATCCGCGCCTATGGCTATGCCCAAGCGGATGTGTTCGGCATTTCCTATGGGGCGCTGTTGGCGCAACACATCATGCGGGATCATGCCGACGTGGTGCGCGCGGTCGTGATCGACTCGGTTTTGCCAATGGATGCCATTTTAAGCGTGAGCGGGGCGGATACGGCAGTGA
>Ga0209181_10001726_pt1 | contig 37418 bp, 39 predicted proteins | sample MAT05_FD_187208 | JGI IMG/M metagenome (GOLD analysis project Ga0209181, IMG submission 187208) | Freshwater microbial communities from Lake Fryxell liftoff mats and glacier meltwater in Antarctica - MAT-05 (SPAdes) (version 2) | ecosystem: Environmental > Aquatic > Freshwater > Ice > Liftoff... | reverse complement strand
GGACGCGATCGCGTTGCCCTCCGAGTTCTATTCAACAGCGGCAACTTTTTAGAGTGGGTGTGCCCTTGGCATTTTTTGCCTGTGCTGCAAGATTACCGGGATCTCACTGGCGGTCAAAACTGGACTCACCTCTACAACGATGTTGCAGTTCTGGAAGCTCGTCACGCTTTTGCAGGCGATCAAATTGATGTGGCGCTGGCATTATTTGAGATTTACTTTGGTCAACCGAATCGGGACACCTTAGAAAATCACCTCTGGGATAAGGGGAAACGAACGGGAATTTTGGGCAACCGCAAAGAGGACTGTCAAAACATCCCCCAAGCACTCAATCACTGGATCATCAACCTAGCGAAAGTGGGATTCCATCTATGTTCCAACACCTGATCATGATTGAACCTCTGGGTTTACTCTACGGCAGTGCCGGACGGTTTCTCTCGCCTGAAAACTTGGTGGGGCGATCGGGCACCAGTTTCCCTCCCAGTGCCGCTACGGTTTCCGGGTTGTTTGCGGCAAAGTATGGTGAAACCTGGATGCACCGAGAGGATTTTTACATTGCGGGACCCTTCTGGGCAAAAAGTGATCAAGCACAAAACTTCTACGTTCCTACACCCAAAAACTACCTGATCAAAAACGGCAAGATTCAAGACAAGTTAGCCTGGAATCCTGATCAAAAAGTCTGGCGGAATGCAGAGGGAAAATCACCGTCTGACAAATTTGATGGCGGAACTTGGCTATCCATTCAGCAATGGACTAATCCCCAAACAGTTTGGATTGATCCTAAAACGGAAGCCTCAGTCCCCTGGAAGTTTCTGCCCCATCTCCATCCCCGATTGAAAGAGGATGAGCGCCGAGTGGATGAGAACAGCGATCGCGGCAGTCTCTTTGTCGAAAACAGTGTTCAGATTGATCCCGATGCCTGTCTGATCTATCTCTCCAGTCACGAACTAGAAGCGGGCTGGTATCGCTTTGGTGGCGAAGGGCATATGGTCAATGTTCGCTCTGAGGCGATCGAAACTGATTCCGTCTTAGACAAACTATGGAAGCGACCCATTCAGCACAGTTTTGCCCTAATCACCCACGCCGTTTGGGGTTCAAATCGCCTCTCCTATCGTGAACCGCAACTGCTCCGCAAACAAGATGCCGCCCGTCGCCAACTGGCAACTGTTGATTCTGATCTGGAAACACCTTGGCAAGTGGAAGCCTTGATGACCGATCGCCCCATGCCGTTTCGCTATCGGTTGGGCGATGCTGAAAACCATCAGCCCAATCAACCTAAACTCCTGTCCCGTGGTCGTTATGCGGTGCCTGCGGGGAGTGTGTATGTCCTCGAAAACCCCCTAGAGAAGCCCTGGCATGACTGGGATATCAACTGGTTTCCGCGCGAGGGTGTCTCCCTCAAGCGCTGGGGTTGTGGGTTAGCATTGCCCCTAGAGGCAACCTCAGTTTCAGGAGCAAAATCCGATGTCCTATAGTGATTTCACCCTGGCTAGCGTTGTCCAAGTATTTGACTTAGCGATCGCAGAAAGCATCAACGTATTTGCCACCATTCCCGAATACCCGATCAGCCCGTTTCTGACTGAAACACTCCGCCGTAATCTCTCCCTGGCGATCGCTAGCAATTCCGAAAAAGCCCGTTCAGAGATGATTATTGCCCCCATTTTGGTCGAACTGAGAGAACAATTGCATGAAACCATTAGTTTGTTTTCAGGCATTGATTTCACTGTTCAACCGAGTAAGGGATTGAACGGGATCTGTGATTTCATCATTAGCCGATCGCCCGAACTGTTACAGGTGCGATCGCCGATCGCCGTCGTTGTCGAAGCAAAAAAAGAGAACTTGAACGCCGGATTAGGACAATGTATCGCTGAAATGGTAGCCGCTCAGTTGTTCAACCAACATCAGGAACCCACCATCTCTACGATTTATGGTGCTGTCACCTCTGGAACCAACTGGCGATTCCTGAAACTGCAAGACCACATCGTCACGATTGACTTAGATGAATACTATCTTGCAGACATCGATAAAATTTTGGGAATTTTAATCTCTCCGTTCCATGACCCACTGAGCAGTTAACTTCTATGTATCACAAAGCCTACGGCATCATTGAAACCCTTGCTCCACTGCATATCGGAGCCAGCGCAGGCGAAGAAACGGGCAACCTGAATCTGATTTTTCGCGACCAGTTCACCCAAACAGGCATCATCCCCGGTAGCTCGATTCGCGGTCGCTTTCGGGCAGATATGCGTACCAACGAGAGGGGTCTGGAGAACAAATGGTACGGGCAAGAATCGATCGAAATCCCACAAGATACAGAAGAGCAGAGCGAAACGCCCGAAGCACCCGAAGCCGACAGAACAAAAACCGCTAAAAAGCGCAAAGACACGACTGAGGCATTGGTAAAGTTTGAGTATGCTTCGCTAGTTTGGCTGCCTGTGTTTTGTCCAGGACAACCGATTGTATGGGTAACGTGCCCTCGCCTGCTTAAACGATACGCACAGATCACAGGCATCAATCCTGAAGGGTGTTCTCTTGAAAGCATCTATGAGTTGTTGAAAACAAAGCCATCGTCAAAACATCCAGTGAAATTGAACCAGCCCCGCGATCGCCTGTTCTTCAATCTGGGCTTTCTAGACAACCTACAAAACACTCCAGATCTCAGCCATTGGGTGCCTACAAACAGCAAAGTTCAACCGGATAATTTAGTGGTGGTTGATGATGCCGACATAAGCCTGATTCACGACATGGCACTCTATCGCCAAACCCGCACCAAACTCAAGGACGATGTGAAAATCGTTGACAACTTCTTTGGGTTTGAAGCCCTGCCAGAAGACAGCATTTTGATTTTTCCAGTTGCCATTAAAAAAACATCTACTGATGATCAAAAATGGCAGCCTTTAACCAGTAACACTGAACAACTCTATTTTGGTGGTTTGGAATCGATCGGCTGTGGTCGCTGTCACGTCACCCTTTCAGGGATATATTTTGAGCCGGAGAATCCACAATGACTTTGCAAACCTATGGACTCGATCAGATCGCCCAAAAACTGGTGCTACTAGTTCCCCAATCTGCCTACGAAGCAAATAAGGCAGAAGTTGTTTACCGTACCCAGGATGTTCTCCGTGAAGCATATAAAATGCGAACGACTGTTGCTTACGGGCTGGAGCGGTTCTGGGGAGAACATCTACGGCTGGGTGCGAATACTGACGAAGGGCGCTATTGGAAAGATGTTTGGGATGCTTTGGCAGAAGATCTTCTCAAGCCTGCTGGAATTGAATTGCCGAATGATGATGTGGTGGTTACTCCAGTCCCCAAAGATACAAGTAAAGACGTTAAAAATAGAATCGAAAAGGAAAACAGTCGCCAGATTTGTGAGATGGCAGATAAGCTCTGGCAGTTTGCTCAACAGGAACCTCATAACCAACGAGTTGCCTTAGCCGTGCTGACCCAGCTTTGTGATTGTATGGTTTGGTGGACACAACGGTATAAAAACTAGAGGGCGATCGCTATGACAACACTTGCCAAAACCATTACCCTAGCCGAGTTTCTAGCACAACCCGAAACCAAGCCCGCCTCAGAATTTGTCAATGGAAAAATCATTCAAAAACCTATGCCCCAAGGAGAACACAGTCGGTTACAGTCCAAACTGTGTGCCGTGATTAATCAAGTGACTGAAGCACTAAAAATTGCCTATGCATTCCCAGAATTGCGATGCACCTTTGGGGGTCGCTCCATCATTCCAGATGTCGCCGTTTTTCGCTGGTCACGCATCCCACTTACCCCATCCGGTCGCATTGATAATCGCTTTTCAATTCATCCCGACTGGGCAATTGAAATCCTCTCCCCTGACCAGAGCCAGACTAAAGTTTTGGATAACCTGCTGCACTGCTCTGAGCATGGAACTGAAATGGGATGGTTGCTCGATCCAGGTGAGGAGAGTGTGCTAGTGGTGCTGCCAGAACAACGAGTTCGTTTACTGAGGGGTGACTCGACATTGCCCGTTCTCAGCGACATTGAACTCGTCTTAACCGTGGCACAAGTATTCAGTTGGTTGATGCTATAAAAAACAACTTACTTCATAGTAATTCAACAAATTTGTCTACGCTCAGATCGCTGCCATTGCCCCAGTATATGGCGCAGAGAGGGTTTCACTATGTTTTTAGCACGTGTTGTGGAGTTAGCGATCGATGATTAAAGGTCTTGACGAGTGGAGGAGTCAAAATAATATGCCCCCATCTGAGCCGACTGCTTCCAAGCCTCGAAAAGTTCGAGTTCTTCGTCAAAATCAACAAGCTCAACAATTACACCAACAACCCGTTGACCCTACTGAAGCAATTCCGATGATGTATCGTGCCCAGGTTCAAGGGCGGTGTAACTTGCAGTACGCAGGTGGCAACAACTTACAAGGATCAGACCTGGAAAAATGGAAAACAGAATGGGTACGACCTCAACGCAACCAAGAGCCATCCTACCAATATCAGTACGATGATCTAGATAGTGATCATCCTGGTCAATCCGTTCATTCCTTTCAGATAGAGTTCCCCTATCGAGTGTTCACGAATTCAGGTCAAGACAGCATTCTTCGTCCTGTGTTAGATGTCTATGGAATTCCGTTTATTCCAGGTAGCAGTGTCAAAGGTTTTCTACGGCGCTGTTTGTATTCAGCCCAGTTTGACGATCAACAGAAAGAAACAATAAAACAGTACTGTGGTGACGTAGAGAACCCAGGTACTTTGCGTTTTCATGGTGCATACCCGATCGGAAATTGGGCAAATCGGATGATTGATGTAGTTCATCCTCAGCAAGAACGGCAGGTTCAAAAAAATGCTAGAACCAGCGCCTCAGCACTGATCAGTTTCTATCAACCCAAGTTTGTTTTTGAGTTTAGCAGTGCCAAGCTGGATATAGATTGGCAGGCTTTAGAGCAAATTATTCGTCAGGCACTTCAAAACGGATTGGGAGGAAAGACCAGCACGGGCTATGGATTTGCATCGCCTCCAGCTTATGCAGATTCTAAGCAAGCTGATCAGGAAGCATACAAAGTAGCAAAGCATATTCGATTTGAGGGCAAAGGTGTTAGCTCTGTACTTTTGAGTGGACAACCTGAATTTCGCCCCAACTTGTTTAAAGCGAACCTGAGAGGTCATTTGCATCGCCTGCTAGCTGGAGTTTGCGATTCTGAGTTAGTTGTTAAACGAGAAGTCAACCGCTTACTGGGAGGAACTGACACAGAAGGTGTGATCCAACTTTTTTGGGACGATCAAGGCACACAACTGAATTTACAGCAACAGTCCGCCACATACGAGGCAAAGGGAACCCTGCATTTAGCGGCAAGTGTGAGGGCGCAACTTCAAGATCTACAATTTGCTAAAGACGTGCTGAAGTTTGCCTATGTCATGGGTGGATTTGGTAAATCCTGGCGCAGAGTGTGGCATAAAGACTTTTACAATCCGGTTTACGACCAAAATTACCCCAGGTTAATTGGTTGTCACTGGAAGGCAACTGAGTTTAATGATATTGAAACAACTCAGGACTTGAAGGAGGTTTTAGAAAATCTCAACCAGACTTGCCGCGATCGCTTGGGGTCAAATCCACTTAGATCGCTCACATGGAGAGAGGCTTGGCACCTTGAGAGAGTTGCTGTGTATAGCAAGATCGTTAGTCAATCCCAAGCAATCAGATTGTTCCATGATGAAACCTTTAAGACTACCCCTGCGATCGGTGGCAAGAAACCAGGAGATTTGCGCCCAAAATTTGTCAGTTCAGTTTGGCATCGGATGTTACCGATTGAAAACAACCAGTATTTGGAAATTGTGACGGTGTTTCATGGCGATCGCACTCCTTGGGTTGATCAGCTTCAACATTTTGTCCAAGCGGTGAAAAATGCGGGACTAGAACACACTTGGGGCACTGAACCAACGCCATAAGTGTGGCTGAATGTCTAACCCAATCAAGTAGATCTAGAGCATGACCGGAATCAGCGAAGGGTTTTGTCCCAATACGAAAGTGGTAGTGGGGTTAGAGTAGCGATCGCAGGCGACTCCAATGTTGGCTGATTTTTTGCAGGCATTGACACTATGGAACGGGGCGAATCATTCAAGCGGTTGGAGCGGTCAGGAGCGATCTCACCCATTATCGACTTTTCCGCTATGTAACCTGCTGCTTATGTGCCAACTGCTAGGAATGAATTGCAATGTACCGACCGACATCTGCTTTTCCTTTGAAGGGTTTGCAGTACGGAGCGGCAAAACAGCCGAATTCGCATAGACAACCCCTATCCTTCGGCATCCCAACTTGCATCGTACCTTACGAACCTGACCAGTCAGCGCTTCGCTATTGTGCCCTACATCAAATCACAACCCAATATGGAGTGAGGAGTGCAGCCGAAAGTTTGAATTCGCCACCTAGCCTCTGATCATAACCTAACTAATCGCCTCAGAAATGTAGTCGGCAGTGGCTTCTACTAGGGCGATCGCGTTTTCATATACCATCCGCGTGGGTCCTAACATACCGACGCTGCCCACAGGTGTTGTGCCTTTGCAATAGGTGGATGAAATTAGGGTGCAAGCGCGAATCGGCTCTAGAGAATTTTCGGAGCCGATCCGAATGGAGACACGCTTGCCAAAGGGGGACGGTTCAAAGATGAGGGGAATGATTTGATCTTGCTCATCTTCGAGCAAATGCACGATGGTTTGAACCTGATGCACTTCTGAAAATTCGGGTTGCCGCATCACCTCCGATAACCCACTCATCATCAACTGGGTGGGCGCGGGAGACTGCGATCTGCGTGTGAGTTCAGTCAAAATGTTTTTAAGAAAATCGCCATAGCGTTGAAATTCGCGATCGAGTTCAGTCCAATCCATTTGGGTGAGTTCCGCGATCGCTCGTCCGCGCAGATGGCTATTCAAAAAGTTGGATAAAATCTGTAATTCACGTTCCAAGAGTTCCGCTTCGGCTGGTGTATTATCTTCACCCGTTGCCAAATCCAATAAAGCCGACTGGGTTTCATAGGAATCAGTGACAAAAATCAGCATGACCCGATTGGGGTCAACTAGCACCAGTTGAATGTGATGTAGCCGCGCCGTGTAGGTTTGCGGCATGGTGATCAGGGCAATGTAGCCGCTGACGGTTGCCAAAATGTGGGCGGCTCCCCGCAACATCGCTTCCAGGCTGCCGTCTTCACGGGTCAGGCGATCGCTCAGCAACTGCTCTATGTGGAGCGCAAAGTCACTCGATGGAGTCAGCAATTTGTCTACATAAATTCGATAGCCCGAATCGGAAGGCACCCGTCCAGCGGAAATATGAGGCTGGTAAAGCAGCCCAACCTTTTCCAATACGCCCATAGAGTTGCGGATGGTCGCAGCGCTAACGCTCAGGTTATATTCTTTCAGCAGCGCTTCGGAGCCGACGGGTTCTGCGGTGGCAATGTAGTGACGAACGGTTGCCCAAAGTACCTGCTGCTGACGATTCGTAAGTTTAATAGGTGACGACATGAGGGTAAGGCGCGAATTCTAAAGGGATTGCATGAAGCGCGATCGCACTGCTTATCGCTTATGTATAAAAACTAATCATCAGTGAAATGCTGAACTAAAGGTGTTCTTAGCGAACTATCGTGTAGATGACTTATGTATCCAATATAAGGTAGAGAGTTATCGCCCTGCCACTGTATTGCCACCACTGGATGACCACGATTAGCGAATAGCCGACCCTAATAGCGGGGCACGGCAGCATCTACGGCACAGGAGTAAGCATCAATCCCGCCTGTCACATTTTTTACATTCGTAAAGCCTTGACTGATCAGCCACTGGCACATTTGAGCAGAGCGCATCCCATGATGGCACAGTACCAGGGTTTCTTTATTCGCATCCAAGCGGCTATGAATATCAGTTGACCACTCGCCATGCTGACTCAGGGGCAAATTCGTAAAGCCCTCTAGCTGAGCCAATTCCAATTCGTGAGGTTCTCGCACATCCACAAACTGGCGATCGCCCTCTTCCTGTAACAGAGTCGCCAATTGATCAACTGTAATTTCTGGCAGCGATGTAAACATAATGGTCATACCTTAAAGAGTAAAACAGCGTAGAGTAACATGCTTTCACACTTCGATCGCTCCTAATGCTTTAAGGCTCACTTTTTGCCCTTCGGAAATTCCCGTCACCCCAGTGATATTCATGCCTTCGTAAGGGCGATCGCTCTCTAGGGTTTTTACTGTTGTGCCTGTGTGCGTATTGCAAATTTGGATTGGTTGCTCCGTGAATGCGATCGCGTTGCGGAGAGAGAAAGCGATCGCGGTTCTGTTCTTGGCAGCGATCTCGTTTAGTGATATGTGGAAGGGCGATCGCGTTTCTATTTTTGAGTGCGATCGCGTTTGGTGATAAATAAAGGGGCGATCGCAAATTGATTCAGCCATCATAGTGAAATCGACAACTCAAAATGATGATTTCAGTTTCAGTCACTTCATATACCAAACGGTGTTCATCAGTAATCCGTCGCGACCAATATCCACTTAGTTCATGCTTTAGAGGTTCAGGCTTACCAAGTCCAGTAAAGGGTTGACGAAGAATATCGTTAATCAAAGTAATGATCTTGCGATGAATTTTCTTATCTTGTGCTGCCCAATCATTGAATTGTTCAAATGCCTCAGGAGCGAAGGTTATATTCTTCATTCCATTTCTCAGGCGTAAAACTGACCCAGTTGGTCTTTGTTTTAATGTTTTGAATAGAAGTCATCAAATGGTGGCGATTCGCTTCAGTAGACAGCAGATAATCTGTTGCATCCTGTTGAATAGAGGGGCAGGCATTTGTCTCAGCAACATCTTGTTCAACTAAAACAATGACTTCAACAATACTTCCTTCCACTAATTCAGATGTTTGAATCTCAATTTTGCCGTCCTTGCCAACAACTACCTGCTGTTTAATACCACTGAACATGATCGAACCCTCAAGGTGTCATATCTCACATTAATTTCAGTGTAGCTTAGTACAAGATTGATGAGGAAACGATCACGGTTAGACGTGAGTTGAAAGGGCGATCGCGTTGCGGAGAGAGGAAGCGATCGCGTCATGTTTGCCATAATGAGAGCATTATAAATTTTATGGCTAACTGCAATGTCTCCTTTGAGTGAGCAAATCTTACAAACTATAGAAGCTTTATCAGCAGCAGATCAGCAACAGGTTTTGAATTTTGTGGAGTTCCTCCAGGCAAAGCGTCAAAAGCCAATTATCAAAGAGTCTGAAATTCTTACGCGATCGTTTTTTGAGGTTGCCCAGGCTGCAATTGGAGCAGGGGAAGGTCCCGGAGATCTCTCAACCAATCCGGACTATATGTCGGGTTACGGTCAATAATGCTCAATCAAGTAATTGTTGATACAGGTATTTTGGTATCTCTGATTGATCGGAGCGATCGCCACCATACTTGGGTGATAGAGCAGTTGACCCAGATTGCTCCACCTTTGCTAACTTGTGAGGCTGTCATTTCAGAAACGTGGTTTCTACTGCAACGGGTAACGAAAGGTCGGGAAACGTTGCTTCAACTTTTAGAGCAACAGCAAGTCATAGTTCAGTTCGACTTAAATGCGGAGTTGCCAAGAGTCATAACATTGTTAACTTCCTACCAATCAGTACCAGTCTCTTTGGCTGATGCAGAATTAGTGCGAATGGCAGAGCTTTATCCCAATAATCTCATTTTCACCTTAGATAGAGACTTTCAGATTTATCGCAAGAACCGCAACCGCCCGATTTCGCTACTCAGCCCTTCGTAAGTGCCTTGGACGATCGCCGCTCCTGTAAGTTGGGTTGAGCCTCGCCAAAATTTTCGGAAATGGGGTGCTGAGACAGTGTAATTGCTTATTGTGGAGAGTCTGAAGGCTGCGGGCAAACTGCTACCAAAATTAAATCCACCCCATTTCTGCACATTCACGAACGGAAAACGAGCTATGAAACTGACCAACGCCCTTTTGATTTCACTGTGCGTTTCGGGTGTCTCTCTACTTTATTTAAGTAATGTGTCTGCAAGAGATTCTGATTTCCTCACTTCAAGGAATTCAGCATCAATTGCGCCTACTATGACGATCGCCCTGCAACAGATCGCTCAAGCCAAGCCAAGTTTGGCAGTGTTAGCACTCGACTCCCAGGGATTACGAGTGGTGAATAAGTCTACGGGAGCAACTCGGGCGATCGCGTTCGGCACTAAGGAAGCCGATGTGGTCTCAATCCTCACGAACTTACGGGGAAAGCCCCGCAGTCGCGGCGTGAATCAGGAGTGTGGTGGCGGTCCGCTTGGCTTTGCCAATTGGGCAGATGGATTGTCCCTACAGTTTAATAAAGGTCGCTTTGCGGGATGGAACGTCGATGGTCGCAGTAAAGCAGCCAATAAACTGACAACTATCTCCGGAGTGGGCACTGGCTCAACTCGAACTCAGCTAAATAAGGCTTACACCGTAAAAGTAAGCCAGAGTTCTCTAGGAACCGAATTTTCTGCGGGTAGCCTTGGAGGTTTGCTGAGTGGGAACAAACCAACCGATCGCGTGATCAGCCTATGGAGCGGCACAACCTGCTTTTTCCGGTGATGTAGCGTTTCAAATGCCGGTTCGCCCGTTTGCAAATCCCACAGTTCAATGGGTTGTGCCGCCTCAGCGATCGCAGTTCCAAATATATGGAGGGGCAATGCACCTTAAAGAGCTATCGCTGTTAGGTGGAGAGGCGATTGCTTTTGGTGATAGGTGGAGGGGCGATCGTTTACTGGATTCATACTTAGAGTAGCCGAGTAAAGCCTGCTTGGTCAAAATGCTTATCGGATGTGAAAGCTTGAGTAATTTGCTCACGGGACATAACCACAAAACTGATGCAATCTGTTAAGCCCCAACCTTTATCCGATCGCTGCTTGTATAAATTCCAGCCATCCAGCAGGAGAGTGCGTTCTACTGGGATAATCTGTAGTGCTGGGGATTGTGGCAATTGCAGCAAACTATCTACAAAATCAATGGTTTGAGTACGAATCGGAGGATCAGAAAGAGCGTCTGCGACCTCAAGCAAGACAAAATCAGTTGTCACTAGAGTCGCCTTGTGTTGATAAAGATCTTGCATCACTTGTTTAGCCAAGGTATCTAACTGATCTCGACTATTGAGCAGTGCAATCCAAGCGGCTGTATCGACAAAAATTTTGGTCATGCATTAATTTTGATGGGATTTGCCATAAAGGTAGTGGTCATGCTGATGTGCCAGATCATCAATGCCAGTATCCACCGTACAGCGGTCAACAATTTGCATCAACTTATTCCATCCTGAGTCATCTTGAGATAGTCCTGAAGTTTTTTCCGCCTCTAAAAACGTAATAATCACAGGCTGACCATCATGCCCGGATACAGGTTCTAAAGGTTGAGCAACTCCGCCTTGAAATTTGCCTTTAATGGACAACATACGATTTCCCTTAATGTGAGTTGGCTTTTAGAATACTGTTTTTTTGGATTGGGTGGGTGTGTTTAGGCGGATCGCCGTTCAGGTAGAGAATGATCAAAGATTAGCAGAGCGGCGGCTCATGGCGCTGTGGGGCAAAACGCGCAGCACTTCTTGAATCGTGGTGATGCCGCTGGTGACTTTGGCGATCGCGGCGATCCGAAACGACTCAAACCCCGACTCTGCCAGGTAGCGGTACATTTGAGTCATGGTGCCTTCATAAATAATTTGCCGCAAAGTGTCATCCACATCCAGCAGTTCGATAATTGCCTCCCGCCCTGAATAGCCAGAGTGGAAGCAGCGAGCGCAGCCTTTACCCACGCGCCATTCCTCAGGTTTTGCCTGTTCTGGATGAATCCCTAGCAGCTTTAAATCGGACTCCGTGGGCGTGTAGGGGGCGGCACAATTGAGGCAAACTTTGCGAACCAACCGCTGTGCCACAATGCCCAGCAATGCGTCGCTAATTAAACCGGGATCGGGACCAATATCTTTGAGCCGGGGAATGGCACTGGCGGCATCGTTGGTGTGGAGTGTGGTCAGCACTAAGTGTCCAGTGAGCGCCGCGCGGAAGGCAGTTTCAGCCGTTTCATGATCGCGAATTTCCCCCAGCATGATGATGTCAGGATCTTGCCGTAAGATGGCGCGCAGTCCGGCTGCAAAGGTCATTCCCGCCAGTTCATGCACCTGGGTTTGGGTGATGCGAGGCAAAATATATTCCACCGGATCTTCCACGGTCACCACATTCACATATTCAGTCGCCACGGTTTGCAGGCTGGTGTACAGGGTGCTGGTTTTGCCAGAGCCAGTGGGTCCGGTGAAAATAATCATGCCCTGGGGTTGCTTCAGCCAGCCTTGGTAAATTGCCAGGGTGCGATCGCTAAAGCCCAACTCATTCATGCCAGCAAAGGGATTTTCGCGCGGCAGCAGCCGAATTACCGCTTTTTCACCGCCTACACAAGGCAAGGTGCTTACGCGCATATCTAGCCCCAAATCCGCTTCAGAACCGCTGGTGTATTTGTCTCCAATTCGGGCATCTTGAGGACGGCGACTTTCGGCAATATCCATATCTGCCATGACTTTGAGGGCAACGATCGCCCGACGGCTAATCTCTGGCGGCAGTAGGGTAATGTCTCGGAGAATGCCATCGATCCGGTAGCGGACTCGCAGACCCTCAGTCGTCGGTTCCATGTGAATATCGCTGGCACGGTTCCGCAATGCCCCCGAAATGATGGTTTTGATTCGCCCAATTTGATCGACGGCTTTTGCCAGCAGTTCGCGGGTAATCTCGCTGATGTTTTCCTGCTCCTGTTCCCCCGTCAGTGGGTTAATAAACGGCTGAGAACTGAGGCGGTTTGCATCAATGTTTTTGGTGCGATACCAGGTGGTGTAGCTTTTGTCGGTAACGGGAATGATTTTGATGTTGGTGAAGGTGCGATCGCTCAATTGCCGAATCGTATCCAGCGAGACGGGCACCGGACAGCCAAGGTAAAAGCAGTTTTGCCACAAAAGCAGCGGCAGCAGTGGCGGCAACGTCGTGCGATCAGGAAACTCGCGCAGAAAACGATAGCTGACCTCCACATCCAACAAACTGAGAGTGACGGTGCCATCTTCATCCACAAGCCACCGCAGCGCTTCTTCACAAGTAATTTCGCGATTTTTAAGCTGTTGCCAAACTGAAAGAGTGGAGGTGGAATTCATGACGAATGGCGAGTTACGAATTACGAATTACGTTTCTTGAATGCCCGATAGGGCTATGTGGCAAGCAATAGAGCAAAAGTTTGATGTTTGTCATCGTTCGCTCCCTTCGACATTCGACATTCGAGATTCGACATTGCCCTTCTCTCTATTTTCTTCTCTTCTATGTTGAATCACAAATTCTTTTAGCGCGGTTTGACGGTTTTCCATGAAGCGGTTCCAAAAACCTGGAATTAGGTTATCCATGGTGCGGGCGATCGACCAAACCTCTAGTGCCATTGAGTTATAAAGGGCGCGATCGCTACGCCGCAGACGTTCAAGCCATTGATTAATATCCATATGGGGAGCAGATTCAAGCAAGTCTTTTTCAGGAATTGATTTTTTAGACGTGGGATGAGACATAGGATTGGATGGTGCCCTATTTGCTGGCAGACTTTTAAAGTGACGATGCTATTTCCAGAGTAGCGATTCTGCATTTAGAATTCCCTGATTGCATCCAAAAAGTAGTAGCTAGACTTTCGAGGTGACCTAATAAAAAACTGCTGAAGTGTTATTTAGAATACATTTTTTAAGTTGAGCGATCGCCTTAATGGAACAGCCGACTTTGGATTTTTGCCAAATTCAATGGCGCATTATCCTACATTGTTCTTGAATCTATGACCCTGCTAATGAGTTCCAACCATCTGTGAAAAGTGAAGTATGAAAGCGAAAAAAATGAACCGTCCTAGCGTATTTTTGATTTACTCTGTTTTTATGATCAAGCGCTTCTGGCAGGTTGCAGCGCTGGGAGCAATTTTAAGTGCGTGTAGTAGCCCTACTCCAACGGCTCAAACTACTTCTCCTACTCCAGCAGGCACCAAAGACTATACAGTGGGGCTGGTGATTGTGGGTCCTAAAAATGACGGCGGTTGGAATCAAGCGCACTATGAAGGCATGGAACAAGTTGCCAAAAATCTGGGGATTAAGCTGGAATATGTAGATAAGGTGAATCCGGGCGATCGCCCAAATATTACAGGCGCTCAGGTGGCTGACGACCTGATTGCCAAAGGGGCAAAACTAATCATCTTCAGTTCTGACGATTTTAAAGATGATGCGCTATCAACAGCAAAAAAATATGCCGATGTGCCGATCGTTCATGCCTCTGGAGACTATGCCTGGAAAGAAGGCAAAAACTTCAAAAACCAGCCCAATCTTGGCAACATCATGGGGCAGATGGAATACGGCAAGATGATGGCAGGTTGCGCCGCTGCTCTTGGTTCTGAGACTGGCAAAATTGGCTATGTAGGACCCTTAATTAACGATGAAACTCGTCGCTATGTGTCGGCTGCTTACTTGGGCGCTAAACATTGCTGGGAAACCTATCGCAAAAAAGACGCTAAGGATTTGCAATTTAAAGTGACCTGGATTGGCTTCTGGTTCAATATTCCTGGTAAAACCCTTGATCCCACTAAGGTTGCCGATGATTTTTACAACGGCGGTTATGACGTAGTGATGTCGGGAATTGATACGCCTGAAGTAGCGGTGCAGGGCAAAAAAGCCGCAGAAGCAGGCAAAAAAGTTAAGTTTGTTCATTATGGCTTGAAGACAGGTTGCAATCTTGCCCCGGATATTTGCCTGGGTGTGCCGTTCTACAATTGGGTGCCGTCTTACACGACTGCGGTTGAAACGGCGATCGCGGGTAAGATGCCCAATGAGTTTGTCTGGCTCGGTCCCAACTTTAAGGATCTGAACGGTGCAGATTCGATGATCGGGTTTATGGATGGCAAAGCGCTGGGCGACAAAGCCCCGATAATGGCTGAGTTCATCAAAGGCATGGGTGATGGCAGTATTGACCTTTACAAAGGTGCTTTGAATTATCAAGATGGGTCGCCGTTCCTTAAGGCTGGGGAAAAGGCAACCGATCAGCAAATTTGGTACATGCCGCAATTGTTGGCTGGAATGCAAGGATCAAGTAAGTAAGAGAGGTGAGAGGCGAGAGGTGAGAGGCAAAAGGAAAGAAATGCCAATAACTCAGCACTCTCAACCCCGCACTCTCAACTCAGCACTCAGCACTCCCCACCATGCATATTGAACTGGTAAACATCTCAAAGCGGTTTGGCACCGTTCAGGCAAATGAAGACGTGTCTTTGCGGGTAGCAGCAGGCACGATTCATGGGCTATTGGGAGAAAATGGAGCCGGGAAAAGTACGCTGGTGAAGGTGCTGAGCGGGTTTATTGGGCGCGATCGCGGTCATGTTTTGCTGAACGGCATTCCTATTGAAATTCGCACACCCGCCGATGCCATTCAGGTTGGGGTTGGCATGTTACACCAAGATCCGCTGGATTTTCCGCCCCTGTCGGTTTTAGACAACTTTATGGCAGGCAGACCCGGCGGGCTGTTGATCAATCGTCATCAAGCTGCCAAAAATTTGACTTCCCTGGCTGCCCAATTTAACTTTGACTTGGAGATCCATCGTCAGGTCAGCGATTTAACTGTGGGCGAACGCCAACAATTAGAGATTTTGCGGTTACTCTCGTTGGGCGCACAAACCCTGATTTTGGATGAACCGACAACGGGCATCTCGATTGACCAAAAAACCGCTTTGTTTGCGGCAATGAAGCAGCTAGTCGCCGAAGGAAAATCGGTGATTTTTGTTTCCCACAAGCTAGAAGATGTGGAAGCACTCTGCAATGAAGTGACGGTATTACGCCAGGGAAAAGTGGTGGGAAATTTGCCCATTCCCGCCTCCGATCGCCAGTTGATCGACCTGATGTTTGGGCGAGAATTGGCGCTGCCGCTGAAGCCTCAAACGCGCCAGTCAGCCATTGCCTTGCAGTTAACCGACGTTCGCTTTGGGGACGATCGCCAGGATTTGGCGATCGCCCAGTTAGCAGTGCATCGGGGCGAAGTGATTGGTCTAGCAGGGTTGGAAGGGAGCGGTCAACAGCTTTTATTATTGCTCTGTGCGGGTTTGCTCAAAGCATCCACTGGAACCCTAGAACTTGACGATGTAAACTTGACCCATCAGCCTTATCAAGCCTTTTTGACAGCCGGAGTAGGCTATTCTCCCGCCGATCGCTTGCAGGATGGGCTGATCCGAGGACTCACCATTCACGATCATGTTGCCCTGAGAACGCCCCCCAAAGGGCTGTTTGTCGATTGGCAGGGCACCCTTAAACAAACTCAGCAAGCGATCGCCCTATTCAACATTCGCGGCAAACCTAATTCAAAAGTCGAGCGGCTCTCAGGCGGCAACCAGCAGCGCACCCAGTTAGCGCTTTTGCCTGTGCCGCTCAACCTGCTGCTGATGGAGCATCCGACACGCGGCTTAGATATTGAATCGACGCTCTGGGTCTGGCAACAGTTGATTGCTCGTTGCGAAGGCGGCACAGCGATTTTGTTCATGTCGTCCGACCTGGATGAAATCATGCAGTATAGCGATCGCGTAATTGTCTTCTCTAGCGGCAAAGTGTCTCTGCCGATCGCAACGGCAACTCTGACCGCTGAAAAATTGGGTCAACTAATCGGCGGCAGATTTGACGAGCCAATTTAATTACTACCCATAGCCCTCCAAGTGTTAGCCAATGTCCAAATTGCTCTACTATCAAACGGCTTCTGTGGCGATCGCCCTGTTCCTAGTGGCAATTTTAATTGTCTCAGCAGGTGCCTCTCCAGTTCAGGTGATTGTCAATATGGCAGTAGGAGCATTTGGCACTCCCGATCGCATCGCACGAGTGGTGACAACGTTAGTGCCTTTGCTGCTGTGTACCAGTGGGCTGCTGTTTACCTTCACGGCTGGACTGTATAACTTGGGCATTGAAGGACAAATTGCCTTTGGGGCGATCGCGGCAACGGCAGTCATGCGTCTGACTCAAGATAGTTTGCCGCCGGTCGTTGTCATGGGGCTGGCGATTCTAGTGGGCGGCTTGGGTGGCGTGCTGTGGGGGATCTTGGCAGGGGTGCTTAACGTTTATGGGCGAGTCAACGAAATCTTTGCCGGATTGGGGCTGAACTTTGTTGCCGATGGCTTGGCACTGTATCTAGTGTTTGGTCCTTGGAAGAAAGAAGGCGTGGCTTCCATGAGCGGTACGGAGGCTTTTCCAGAGTCCCTGTCGCTGCCGACGATCGCCAATACGGATGCGAGTCCCATAGCGCTACTGATTGCGATCGCGGCAGTCATTTTGACGCTGATTACTCTGCGCGGCACCTATTTTGGCTTGCAGCTTCGAGCCGTCGGGCAAAACCTCCGAGCCTCTTACGTGTTGGGCATTCCCTCGATTCGGCAGCTATTGAGCGCCTTCGCCATTTGCGGTGGCTTGGCAGGCATTGCCGGAGCTTTGCAGGTTCTCGCCGTCTACCATCGCTTGATTCCTAGCATTTCCAGCAATCTCGGCTTTTTATCGCTGCTGATCGCCATGCTCATTGGCATGAATGTCTGGCTGATCTTTCCAGTGGCTCTGTTTTTCAGCGCCTTGAATGTGGGTAGCTTGCAGTTGCCCCTCGCCCTTAGTTTGGAATCTTCTCTATCTGGTGTAATTCAAGGAATGCTGGTGCTATTTATCCTATTGGGACGCGGTTTCAGCGAAACAAATCTATTGGTGAAATGGCGCGATCGCGTTTTCAAGTGATGGCGCGATCGCAGTTTCTAAAAGCAACAACCAATAAACACGACGAGCAGGAATCATTGCAGAACACCGTAAAAACGTATTACACGCAAAAATCAAGAGTTAGCTGCTGAGTCAACTGACTAATAGCAGCAGTATTTTCTTTATGAATCTTATAGTTTGTGATGAATAACTCCTTTCCCTTAGCTGCCCGATCTTGTTTATAGTTATTCATGCCATATTGAAGTTCCCATTCATAAATATTTGCGAATTGAAAATTCTTCCTAATTTCTGGACAGTCATCATAGGTAATGAGCCATAGGTGATTACACTCCTTCAAAAGTTGAGCAAATCTGTCATGGTCAAAGGATGTGTGTAAATCTCCCTTTTTCCCATAAAGTTTAGATTTTCTAGCACTGTAATAAGGTGGATCTAAAAAAATAAAAACATCTTTTCCAGATTTTTTTAATAATTTAACATAATCAAGATTAGTGATTTCAACACCCTCCAATAGATATTGGATTTTCGCTAATCGTTCTATGGATGAAATAGTAAATCTCCCTTGAAAAGCCCCCTCAGAATATCCCCCAGACTCCACCGTTCCTGAAAAAGTAATACGATTAAGCACAAAAAAGCGAATAGCTCTGTCTAGATCTGAGAGTTTATCTACATTGATTTGAGTAAGCATTTCAAATAAGTCTTTTCCATTCTGATACTCATCCCTAAGCTTATTGATCCCTAAAACCAGATTGGGTAGTTCTAACTGAGAATACTTCCAAAATAGAAAGAGATTTTGATTGAGATCGTTTATCCAGATATTTAATTTTGGATATGCTTGTTTCAAATAAATAAACAAAGATCCACCGCCTACAAATGGTTCTCGATACTCCGAAAAATTGGCAGGCAAATAATTTGCAATTTGAGGAATTGCTCTCGATTTTCCACCAGGATAGCGCAAAGGACTTTTGATCATGAATTACCTATCTGCACCGTAAAACGATTGCTATTAGCTTCATTGAATACTTGCTGAATTAACTGTTTATTAGCTGGATTGAAATTATTTAAACTGAGAAAGTTCTGTAATACAGGTTCAGATGAGGTTGAAAGAATATTTCCTTTGATGTACGGAGATGTCAGTTTTAAGGAGGCTCTGTGAAATCGTCTTTCCTCGTTTCTACAAACTTGATCTAGATTCTGATAGAGCATCATTTTTAGAAGCCCATCCTTAATATCACCACTTTTCGGAAGTAACGATTTATTAGTATTTTTAGCTTCAGTTAACAAAATATATTCACCATAATCTGTCACTTCATCCACAGTGAAGAAATACTTTCCGCCAATATAATTGGTGATTGTAATACTTGCTTTTGTAATTGTTTCTAGATATTCACCAATGTGAGTTGTTCTAATTTCTCTGGATTGGGCTTGCTCTGCCTTTCGCCGAGAGGATTCCATGAAAGCATTAACATCACTTTGAAGCTCTTGTTTAAATCTATAGAAACCTTCTTCTGATTTTAACTGGACACCTGTAGATGCTGAAATCATTTGCCAAGCTATCATCTGGCGATCGATTAAGCTCGGCAGAGTTTCTCGTAATTCCTTCAGGTTCCAATGCAATGCAGAGCTTTGGTAAGTTGTAAATTCTCTGATTTCTTCTAAAACCAAATTATTATCAAACTGTTGACCTGTAATTTTGTTGGGTCTTCTAGGATTAATAATCGCTCGATTGTAGTATCCAAAAATGACGTAGACTTCCAGCAAGCTCATGAGAGAAATGGTGTCCCACTGAATAAAGTCTCTATCGCCACCAATTCCCTCATCTTTAACTATGGGAATGACAGTAATTCTTTTACTTTTTTGTAATGAGTCATACACTCTTGCGTATGGATAAGAGCGGCTACGTTTGGGTGAAACCCATTTGCTAAGAGCAAATTCGTTATCTCCATCTTGGATTATGCAACTTGTTGGAGTTTTATTAATATCTAAAGTTTCAAGATCCAGCTTCTTTAAGTTTCGGCGGATAGTGGGCTGATAATGAATTCCTTCAATAACTGCTGTGATGCTCATATCTGACATAAAATTCATCGTTCAACTGTAGATTCTCAGGCATCAACTTATCTCGGAACGGGAACTTGGCTGAGTAGGGACACGATCGCGCTATCCACTTGCACCCCATCTAACTGAGCTTCGGGGCGTAAAATCAAACGATGACGCAGCAGGGGAGCCGCGATCGCTTTGATATCATCAGGAGTCACAAAGTCGCGATGATTTAGCCATGCTTGGGCTTTGCTTGCCTGCAACCATGCCACTGCTGCACGAGGAGAGGCTCCTAAAGATAAGTCGGGATGTTGGCGCGATCGCTGCACTAAGGCAAGTAAATAATCCACCAGCGCATCGGTCAGCTTCACATCCCGTAGAGATCTTCGGGCAGCCAAAATGTGATTGGCAGACAAGATAGGCTTCAGTGCTGCCAAATCTTGGCGCTTCGTTTGCAGCCCCGTCTGACTGTTGATCAGCATTTGCCGTTCTGCTTTTGTATCGGGATAATCCACCACTAGCTTGAACAGGAAGCGATCGAGTTGAGCTTCGGGCAAGGGATAGGTGCCTTCAAATTCCAGAGAGTTTTGCGTGGCAATCACCCAGAATAGGTCTGGCAAGAGCAAGCTTTGCCCATCTAAAGTCACCTGCTGTTCTTCCATTGCCTCCAGTAAAGCAGACTGGGTTTTTGGCGGGGTGCGGTTAATTTCGTCTGCCAGCAGCACTTGGGTAAACACCGGACCTTTTTGCAGCGTGAAACTGCGAGTATTCAAGTCAAAAATATTGGTGCCTAAGATATCCGAGGGCAAAACATCGGGGGTAAGCTGAATCCGGCGAAACTCCGCCTGAATCAGTTGAGCGATCGCCTTCACCATCAACGTTTTTCCCGTTCCTGGCACCCCTTCCAAAATTACATGACCTCCTGCCAACAGCGCCACCATTAGCTGCTGCACCAAGGAAGATTGCCCCACCACAATTTGGCTCAGGGCTTCAGAGAGGCGATCGAAGTCAGCGTTTAGATCAGGCATAAGAAAACTAGCGAATGGGGAGTGTAGAATGACGAACTCAAAACTCCCACTTCCTAAAGCATAAGTAGGCGGCTTGAATTAAATAGTAAGATCCACAATACTGAAAGCCCTATTTGTCCTGAAAGCGTCTTCAGTTTAATTGCGGCTTCCTACTTAGGAGAAACTGAACCTCTAACTAGCAGGTATTGATCATTATCCAACATTGCCAACTCTACACCTTGCACCCTTGCATCTTCCTCCTTGCAACTTTTAACGTGAGATTTTCCTGTTTCCTCCTCTCAAAGCTTAATCTCTCGGAAAATTTCCAGAAGGTAGAGGTCGTTATTGAAAATGCTTGTTATACCTAGGGTAAGAACCTTTGACAAAATAGCTACATTCGTCCAGTCGTTTGTTGAGTTACGCCTGTTGGTTCCGGCATGTTGAGAATAGTTGCAGCCCAGTTGTTCTAATGAAGGCTATTTGATCAGGTCACAGCGTTAAATTCACAGCCTTAGACACGGTTGTGATTTGATCCCTAACTTCAACTGCTTATCTTATAGAGCAGGATTGTCATTGCTTCGTTCCATTTTGCAAAGCTTTTGGTTGATGCACTCAAACCAGAGGTAAAGTTTTGCATCATTCAACCTCACCTTCTCCTGGTTTCGCTATGTCCCATCAATCTATACAAATTGACCCCTTGGATAGCCCACATCCAGTTCCTTGGGGATGGGTACTAGCCACTCTGAATGCCAGCAGTTCAAGCAATTTATCGGGCATCTACTGCTATCGCAGCCAATCGCTAATTTCACCTAGTCAAGAGTATGCTGCTTACAGCCGGATTCAAATGCAGGTTGAGTCGGAGTATTTTCGTAGCCATGTAACCAGTGTGCTGTTTTTGGAAAACTTGCGAACGGGCGATTTACAGGCAATCACTCCCGCCTCTCCGCTGGCAGACAACCCATTTTTGAATACAGGTGCGGATTTGGAAGGGCGGATCTCGATCGCGATTCCGGTGTCTTGGTCTGAGTCGGGCGATCGCCTGTTGGCACGAGAATTTGAATCCTTTTTTGGGTCAGATATTGCCTCTGACTATGCGGTGATTGTGAATCAGTCTCGCAATCGGGTAAATACGGTGGCTCCGACTAAAATTGATTACACCAATGCAGTGTTGCTGGGCTGGAGCCAATTTCAGCCGGGGAGAGTGTTATTTAGAGCAGGCATGATGGGGGATGAAAACTGGCAGCAGTGGACGGTGGATACTACTGGGCAAACGATGTTGGCAAAGGGCGATCGCCCAGTCACCTATGGGCAGGTCAGCAGCAGTGTCTGGACTGGTCCTCAAATGCAGCCTCAGTAGGATTAGGGATCAGTTTCTCAGAGTCGGGTGCCAGGGAAAAAATGTGTGTGGGCAAATTCCCAAATGCAACCTCAGATTTCCTTCGCTTAGTATTTTGCAATACAAATATCCTAATTTTCTATTCATACTATTAATTACAAACCAAAAATATATTTAGCATTAAGTAGATGGACATCAGGACGCGATCAACACACTCGTTCTATAAATGTTGAAGAATGTCCAATTCTGCACCTCTACTTTTCTGATGCTTAGCACCTATCAACTAATATTTTCTCTACTGCTATGGAAACTGAAAGTTTGAATGGTATACCCTCTGAGACTTTAACGCTGGATCATTCTGCTGCCGATGCAGAACTGGAAACGCCTAAACATAAGAAGAGTAAAAAAGACAAAAAGAAAAAACTTAAACACCCAAAACTGAAAGCACTTTATTACCCTTCTGAGGGAGAAGGGAGTTCTAAGCTGGAGAGCAAGTTTTATGAAAAAGAACTCGCCCGACTGCAAATCGAACTGGTGAAGATGCAGTATTGGGCAAAACATACGGGCACTCGCATTGTGATTTTGTTTGAGGGTCGCGATGCGGCAGGCAAGGGCGGCACCATTAAGCGAATTACTGAGCAGCTTAATCCTCGCGGCTGTCGGGTGGTGGCGTTGGGCACACCGAGCGATCGCGAAAAAACCGAGTGGTATTTTCAGCGCTATGTGCCCCATCTTCCGGCGGCTGGCGAAATCGTTTGTTTCGGTCGCAGTTGGTATAACCGCGCTGGGGTCGAGCATGTGATGGGCTTTTGTACCGACGCGCAATATCAAGAATTTATGCAAACCTGTCCAGAATTTGAGCGGATGTTGGTACGCTCCGGCATCATTTTGCTGAAATATTGGTTTTCTGTGAGTGACGATGAACAGGAACGTCGTTTTCAGTCTCGCACCACTGATCCGGCGCGTCGTTGGAAACTGAGTCCGATGGATCTAGAATCGCGCGATCGCTGGGTGGAATATTCCCAGGCAAAAGATGCAATGCTTTCTCACACCAATATTCCCGAAGCGCCTTGGTTTACCGTGGAGGCAGACGACAAAAAACGCGCTCGGCTTAACTGCATCAGCCATTTTCTCAGCAAAATTCCCTATGTTGATATGACCCCTGAACCGCTAGAACTGTCGCCACGCAAAGCCGCCCCCCACAACTATGTGCGTCCACCTCGCAACGAGCAATTCTTTGTTCCGCAACTTTATTGATTCGCGATCGCTTCATTCACACCGTCCCGAAGGCATATTTTGTCTTTATAACTGTTCTTAAAAAACAATTTAGACCGGTTTAACCCGGTATGCTCTCTAAACACAACACTCTCGGAAAGAACTAACGATGACCCATGAATTGCGTGTTCAAGCTGTTTCTCAAGTGACCGATCGCAAGCCCCTGCCGCCTAAAATGCCCCAACGGCTAGAAGCGCTATGGGCAACCGATGTCTTCACCCTCAGCAAGATGCAGGCAAGCCTGCCTAAAGACGTATTTAAGTCTGTCAAACACACCGTACATACGGGTGGCAAACTAGATGTTTCGGTAGCGGGTGCCGTTGCCGCCGCCATGAAAGACTGGGCAACCTCCAAAGGGGCGCTCTACTACGCTCACGTCTTTTATCCGATGACCAATGCTACCGCTGAAAAGCATGACGGGTTTATCTCTGTTCAAAGCGATGGCTCAGTCATTACTGAGTTTACCGGGAAGGTTTTGGTTCAGGGAGAACCCGATGGTTCGTCGTTTCCCAATGGTGGCTTGCGTTCTACCTTTGAAGCGCGGGGCTATACGGCGTGGGATGTCACCAGTCCTGCCTATGTGATGGAAACCGACAATGGTGTGACCTTGTGCATTCCCACTGTTTTTATCTCTTGGACTGGGGAAGCGCTTGACAAGAAAACTCCGCTGTTGCGATCGATCGCAGCAATGAGCAAAGCCGCAGTCCGTGTGCTGAAGCTTTTAGGACATACCGACGTTGCCCCAGTCAACTCTAGCTGTGGTGCAGAGCAAGAATATTTTTTGGTAGATGCTCATTTTGCCCACAGCCGCCCCGATTTATTGTTGACGGGCAGAACGCTGTTTGGCAAACCCGCCGCCAAAGGTCAGCAGTTTGATGATCACTACTTTGGTGCGATTCCAGAGCGCGTCCAAGTCTTTATGCAAGATGTGGAAGAGCGGATGTATAAGCTGGGCATTCCGGCAAAAACTCGACACAATGAAGTGGCTCCCGGTCAGTTTGAACTCGCGCCGTTTTTTGAAGCGGCAAACGTTGCCAGTGATCACCAGCAGTTAATCATGACGATTCTCAAAATGACGGCGAAAAAACATGGGTTTGTTTGCCTGCTGCATGAGAAGCCGTTTGCTGGAATTAATGGTTCGGGTAAGCACGTCAACTGGTCGGTGGGCAACTCAACTCAAGGAAACCTGCTTGATCCGGGCGATACGCCTCACTCGAATATGCAGTTTTTACTATTCTGTGGCGCGGTGATTCGAGGCGCTCACAAGTACGGTCCGCTGCTGCGGGCGGTCGTTGCCACTGCCAGCAATGACCATCGTTTGGGTGCAAACGAGGCTCCTCCAGCGATCATTTCGGTCTACCTGGGGGCGCAGCTTGAGAACGTATTTAAGCAAATTAGCGCCGGTCAGCCAGAAAGCTCTGACCACGCGGGAGTGATGGATTTGGGCGTGGATACGTTGCCTGTTTTCCCTAAAGATCCGGGCGATCGCAACCGCACATCTCCTTTCGCTTTCACCGGCAACCGCTTTGAGTTTCGCGCAGTCGGGTCTAACCAATCCGTGTCGGGTCCACTGGTGGCAATGAACACGATATTGGCAGATTCTCTCACCTGGATTGCTGATGAGCTAGACAGCAAAATGGCAGCAGGCGCAGATTTGAATACAGCGGCTCATGTGGTGCTGAAAGAGGTGATGGATCAGCACAGCAATGTGGTGTTTGGCGGCAATGGCTACTCGGAAGAATGGCACACAATCGCTGAGGAACGGGGCTTGGCAAACCTGCGAACCACTGCGGATGCGTTACCCGTGCTTAAAGCCGATTATATTGAAGAGTTGTTCGATCGCGTTGGTGTTCTAACTCCGGTGGAACTAGAAAGCCGCTTTGATGTCTATGCCGAGCAGTATATTTTGGCGATTGAGGTGGAAGCCAAATTGGTGATCAGCATGGCAAAAACTATGATTTACCCCGCTGCGGTACGTTATTTGTCTGAATTGTCGAGCGCGATCGCAAATCTTAAAGCGATCGGCATTGCCTTAGAACAAGAAACTGCTGAAAAAGTGGCTGCTCTAACCAAATCCATGACTGACATGATCAGCAAACTTGCCGCTGCCATGGATAAGCACGACTTTGCTACCCCTGAAGAGCATATGCAGTATTCCTCTAAAACCATTCGTCCTTTAATGGACAAAGTGCGAGAATACGCCGATGCCTTAGAAGGTGAAGTTGCAGATGATTTCTGGCCCCTGCCTACTTACCAAGAAATGCTGTTTGTAAAATAACAAATCGCTTTTCCAGTAACAGGGGCGGGTTTTGAAGAGAAATGAACGGTTAATCCCATTATTTCTCAATTAAACCCGCCCCTTTCAATGTTTTTCTATATCTCAAGTAACTCTACAGCCAGTAACCCTTGCTGTCCCGAATAATTGCGGCAACTGAATAACGCCAATGAATTGGATCATCCACCTATCCCCGCCGCATGGGATTGTTGTGAATATAGTCCAGTTTCTGGTTAAACATAGCAGCGCTCAAAATTGCCTGGGGAACGGACAACCCCATTTAGCTGCTGTGTGACTCACCCTCAATCTCCTAGCATTCTTGTTCCAGACCGTTTTGCATCTGGTCGATGTGCCTTATCAGCAGAGCGCCACAAACGGGCAAATCGCAAAGGTTTCTTTCAAGGCATCCTCAGCCTCACCCAGTATTTTCTATTCAGCAGTTGGCAGCATTGGATTGATTTTATGCGCTTGGATTTAGCCCCTGTCTGGCAACCGACTCTTCCTAAATTTTTGAATTTGGAATTGCTGGAATGACTCCACTAATTACTCAGCGCCAACAGTTCAAACGCAGAACGAGAACCTGCCGGGCAGCGAATAGTGTCGGAAGCCCGTTGAGGGTTTTTAGGGGCAATGGGTGCAACTTTAGAGGGTGCTTTCGTTTCGCAAAGCTGAGATAAGGTGACATTTCCTGCTTCCTTGGATTTGACAACGTATACAACACCGGTATAGCTGCGAAGTTTAGGATTTTTAGACGTTGCAATAACGGCAACGCCCTTAAACTTGTCGGGTTTTAAGATAATCCGGTAGCTGTAGTCCTTGGTGTTGATGCTGTCTTCTTTCAATGCCCCAAAAGAAATAGCAAAGGCTTTTTTTTCTAAAAAATAAGTCTGTTGGTTGAACAAAGCAGAGCCAACCGAGCTTTTGGCTTGGCGTTCTGTTGTCGAACTTTCCAGTGTTGAACTAGAGCCTTTGGCGGGTGCTTCTGTAGAACATCCTGTTAGTGACAAGGCAGCGATCGCGATAAATGGTGCAAATTGAGCTTTATGTAGGGTCATCGTTAGTATAAAAAGGAAACCATGCTTGACGCTAAAAAACTGGATAGATGCACACGCGATAGACAGTCAGACCTTAACCTGTTCAAACTAGCCTTTGTTAGGAAATACGCCTCGCAAAGAAACCGTTCAAAACATCCGTTCTTTAATCTTTATCTACCAAGTCTTACACAAGGGCTTACGCATTTTCCTCAAGACTTGATGAAGCTTGCATTATATATTCCGCGTATCAAAGTAGAGATTTAATTGACTCCGTAATTGCTCAGAAGTTCCCTCCAGCATTACTTTGCCCTGATCCAGTAAAATCACCCAGTCTGAGCGGCTGACCACACTATCGCGATGACTGATCAAAAGGGTTGTTTTTCCTTGTCGCTGGGTCAATAAGCGATCGAGGATTTGAGCTTCTGCTTCTGGGTCAAGGCTAGCGGTGGACTCATCCAAAATTAAAATGGGCGGGTTGAAAAGAATGGCACGGGCGATCGCCAGTCGCTGGCGCTGTCCGCCTGAAAGGTTGGCACCAAATTCTCCCAGCACTGTTTGATAGCTGTCTGGCAACCGACTGATAAACTCATCGGCTCCCGTTAGTTGGCACGCTTGAACGATCGCATCAAACGACGCTCCCGGATTGCCAAGCTGAAAGTTTTCTAAAATGGAACGGCTCCACATATGAGATTCTTGCGGCACCAAAACCACTTGCCGCCGCACACACTCTAGCGCCAGATCTGCCAGATTGTAAGCACCAATGCGAATATTGCCAGATTGTAAGGGATATAGACCCGCCAACAGTTTTGCGACTGTGCTTTTGCCACAGCCTGATTTCCCCATCAGCGCGATCGCCCTGCCGCCAGGAATTTGCAACGAAAACGAATCGAGCAACTCCACGCGACCCGGATAGTGAAATGAAATTTGGTCGCATTGAATATCCGCACTGCTAGAAATTTCTACCGAGGGTTTACTGGTCTGGCTTTCCAACTCCGACCGATGGTCAATCACTTCCGTCAGCCGCTCAGTCGCCGTGCGAACGCGGGCAAACTCATCCACAAATCGAATCGACGTACTAATCAATCCCGTAAAGTTGCTATTCAGGCTGCTAAACGCCAACAGTTGCCCAATGCTTAACTCTTGGGCAATCACCAACGTGCTACCAAACCAGAGCAATGCCACACTGCCAATGCTGGAAACCAGCCCCGAAAATTGGGTGTTGGCAATGCCAATTTGATTGGTGCGAAAGCTCAAGGTTGCGAGCCGTCCAAAGCGCGTCTGCAACTCTTCCCAAAATTGCGTCGTGGCAGCAGTGGTTTTCAGCGTCAGCGCCCCTTTAAAGGTTTCCACCAGCACACCCTGGTTATCGGCTTCCAAAATCAGCAGATTTCGAGTTTTTTGCTGTAAGGTCGGCAAGAAAAGGATGGTGGAAAGCGTCATTAATAGAGCCGACAGAATAGCGGCAAGTGTCAGTTTGACGCTCAATAGTGTCATGAAGCCGAGAGACACCAGCGCGATGAACACCTGACTGGGAAGCCCGATGACCACTTGCGCCACAAGCTGATTCAGGGCTTGAATATCTTGTAAACGGCTGACTACTTCGCCACTACGATGGGTTTCGTAATAGGTGAGAGGCAAGTTGAGAATGGCGCGACCAAATTCTAAAATTAGCCCCAGTTCTAGCCGCTGGGCAAAGTAGGCAGTTAGGTTGGATTGGACTAAGCCTAACCCGCTGCTAAACAGGCTCAGGAGAACCACCGCGATCGCCACTGCATTCAACAGTTTCAAATCGCCGCGCACCAGCACATCATCCGTCAAGATTTGGATCAAAAACGGCAGAGCGATGGATAGCAATCCCAAAATCAGGTTCAACAGCAGCACTTGGGCAAGCAGCGATCGCGAGTTCCATAAGCGCTTGCCCAGTTGGTGCAGGGTACTAGGGCGATCGCTACCAACATCCGCTGAGAACCGCGCCACATCCGGTTCCAGCAGCAGCATCACCCAATCCATCCAGCCTTGGCGAAATTCTTGCTCGGTTAAATAGCGCAGCCCGATCGCCGGATCGGCAATCACATACTGCTGTCGCCGCTTGCCATAAAACACGACCCAATGGTTACCCTGCCAATGAATCACCGCAGGCAGGGGCGCTTCATTTAACCGCTGCAAAATTTCTGGCGATGCCTTCACCGATCGCGCATTAAACCCCAGCGCATCTGCCCCACGCTGCAACCCTAATAGCGTGGTTCCCTGTTGCCCCGTGCCTACCGCCTCCCGCAGACGGTTGAGGCTGAGCAATTGTCCATAGTGCTTGGCGATCGCCCCCAAACACGCCGCCCCGCAATCTGCCTCATTATGCTGAAGAAAAACCGCGTACTTCATTTCGATCGCTTCACAGACAAAAGCGCTAAAAAGAACTTGATTCAGTTCTCTTCGCACACCAACGCCCTTCATCCGCAAAAAAAGCATCCACATTAACTCGTGGATGCTTTTACTGACAGGCTAGTCTTTAACTAATCGTTGTACAGCACATTCACATTCACAGTCTGCGTCACAGCACTGCTGGAACCGCCACCGTAGCCATAGCCGTAGCTGTATCTAGGGGAGGAATAGACAGGTCTGCTGTAGTAATAGAAGGGTCTGTGAGAGTGGCAGCCACCGCGCCAGCCACCTTGCACCGTTGCCGATGCGATCGTGGAGAGGGGTGTGAAGAGATCGTTTTGTTGAGTCATTTTTGTTGTCTCCTGAGCCATTGGGTAAATTGACCAATCATTGAGGGATGGTTTGACGCACCGACATAGCAGAAGGATTGAACCGGATAAAAGATACTGAGTGGAACAGAATTGACCGAACCGTCGTCATTGGCAGCATGATAAAAGTCGAAAGCAGGGTGGGTGAAATGAAATCATGCACAATTTCAAAATCTGTCCTGATCGATAGAGTCATGCTGCGAAACTAATTAAAGTTTCTAGAACTGCTGTTGCTATCCGGATGATGCTGGCATCTTCTTAAAGTTTCTTAAGAAAGTGTTCTTGTATCTTTAACTGGGTTAACTAGATCAGGACTTATGCAGATGAATTGGAATTCGCCCCCCAACCCCCAATTCTGGGGTAGCAAGAAAATCAAAGTCCCCCAGAATTGGGGGATTTAGGGGGCAAGTACGTAAGTCCTATAGGTGTTGAATATGGACAGGCTAACGATTGCCGATCCGTTAATCGCTATGAGAAAAGCACCCATCAGTAAAGTGGGTGCTTCAGTCGATGTTATTTGGCTTGATCAACTGTGCGATCGCAATGATTACAACCGTCAAGGAATCAGCTTGTAACTAACCCATGACGTTAATTAAATGGCACTTAATCAAGTTGTAAATTGCGATCGCACATACCTCTACCGGAGTAATGGCTAGTCATCAATCACAACGTTAACGTTTGTGGTCTGGGTCACTGAAGATGAACCGCCACTCCAGCCACCGCCACCCCAGCCACCGCCGCCCCAGCTACCAGAGGAATAGCAGGGATTAATGCAAGGGCTAGAGTAATACCCGCAAGCACCATTCACATTCGCAGATTCTTCAGCGGAAAGAGTTTCAAACAGAGGTTTTTGCTCAACAACAGTCTTCATAACGGACTCCTTGTAAGTGGATTGGATTAGAAAAACGCAATCAGAACTATCCGGATCAGAGTTCTAATTTGCGAAGTCTAATCTTGTCTTCTGAAGAGATGGCTGTTATCCGGATTTTGGCGTGATATATCAGCATTTTTTAACAAACGCGATCGCGTCCATCTTGAAAATCAGACCCTCTTGAAGTTCAAGATGCCTGCCAGGATAGCTTCTGCCGCCGATCGCTCACTATCTATTCCCTGTCCTCGACCTCAAGTGATCCGGATGGCATCTCTTTAACTGATTGGCGTAATCATACGGATTTTGTCGAAAGCTACCGAAAAGAGGGGTATCGTCCTCATTTTTTCAGGTTTTATTATGGCGACGCGCGATCAGCCAAACTTGACGGTGATTCATCCGCTTCAGCTAGACGAATTTCTTCCGCCGATCAATCGCTGGACTCAACTCGGAACGCTGCTGCTGGTGGGGCTGTTTGTGGGGGCAATGAGTGCAGCGGCGGTAGTGGAGTATAACGTCACTGTGCAGGCGGTTGCTAGTGTCCGTCCGGTGCAGGATGTGAGCATTGTGCAGGCGGCAACGAATGGCATTATTCAACAGGTGCTTGTGAAAGAAAATCAGCCGATTCAGCAGGGTGAGGTGATTGCAGAATTTGGGGTTTTGGAGCGATCGCGCCTGCGTAATTTGCAAGCTCGTCGCGATCGCCTCCAGGCATTTTTACAGCAGTACGAGGTGCAAAACGCCGAAGCCGATGTCACTCTCAAAGCGTTGGAAAAGGAGATTTTGGTAAAAGCAAATTCTTTATCCGCTGCCGTTGAGCAGACTGATTCTGATCCAGCCAAACTTCCCGACCGATTGATAGATGGCGCATTGGAGCAACTGAGGCAAACTGTACCTGCCGATGCTCAAGCCTGGAGAAGTCAGCGCGATCGCCTGTTGCAACAGCGCACTGGGTTAACCAATCAAATCCAACTTGATCGCACATCGTTACAGCAACTCAATGTGGCGATCGATCAGCAAGTTATCCAGTCGCCGATTAGTGGAATCCTCTTCAAACTCGCACTCCGCAATTCAGGACAAGCAGTAAAACAGGGTGAAAGTGTGGCTCAAATCGTGCCAGATAAGGTGCCGCTTGTGATTAAGGCGCGAGTTGCAGCCCAAGACGTTAGCCAGGTAGAAATCGGTCAACCCGTCCAAATTCGAGTATCTGCCTACCCCTACCCAGAGTATGGAACGCTCCCCGGCACCGTTCAAGCGGTTGCCCCTGACGTGATTGCTCCAGCCGATGGCACTACCTCAGCGGCACCTTACTACGAAGTGACGATTCAACCAGTGCGCTCCTATTTTGCCAAAGGCGATCGCCGCTATCTGCTTCAACCAGGAATGGAAGCCCGTGCCGATATCATTTCTCGCCAAGAAACGGTGCTTCAGGCATTCCTACGAAGACTTCGCCTCTGGAGTGATGCCTAGAAAGAATGGCAAATATCCCAAGGCGCGATCGCGCTGATTCTTGCTTCGGTGTCTAAATTCCGGCACAATCGGAACACTAATTTTCATAAAAGCAGTGCCGGATGTCTGTTCAATTCGCCCAACTGGTTCTCAATGGCATTTCTTTGGGCAGCATCATTGCCCTTGGCTCAGTCGGTTTAACCCTCACCTACGGCATTTTGCGCCTCTCAAACTTTGCTCATGGTGACTTTATGACCTTGGGCGCTTATGCCACGTTGCTAGTAAATAGTCAGGGCATCAATATTTGGCTTTCGATGGTTGTGGGGGCAATGGTGACGATCGCCGCTTTCCTGCTCACCGAAAAACTCATCTGGGCACCGATGCGGGTTCGCCGTGCCACGCCTGCCACGTTGATTATTATTTCAATTGGGCTGGCGCTGTTTCTTCGCAATGGCATTATTTTGGTTTGGGGTGCCAGCAACCAGCGCTATAATTTGCCCGTTGCCGAAGCGCTTGAGTTTGGTAGCCTGCGGATACCGCTCTATGACCTAGTGGTGATTGGCATGGCGATCGCGGTCATTATTGGACTACATTACGTGCTGCAAAACACCAAAATTGGTAAGGCGATGCGGGCGGTAGCCGATGATCTCGATTTAGCGCGAGTGGCAGGCATCAAAGTCGATCGCGTCATCTTCTGGACATGGATTATTGCAGGCGGACTAACCGCATTGGGTGGCAGTATGTTGGGCTTAGTCGAAGCGGTTCGCCCCAACATGGGTTGGTTTCTGATTTTGCCGATGTTTGCCGCCGTCATCTTGGGCGGAATTGGCAATGCCTATGGCGCGATCGTGGGTGCCTTCATCATTGGAATTGCTCAAGAAGCCAGCACCTACTGTCCCGCAGGGCTACCCGCGTGGCTAAGTCAGCTTTGCATTCGCAACGAATATAAGCTCGCCGTTGCGCTCGTGATTATGATGCTCGTATTGCTAGTTCGCCCCCAAGGTTTATTTAAGGGAACAATGTAGTAGAGAGGCAAGAGGCGAGTGGCAAGAGGCGAGTGAAAAAACAGACGATCGTATTAGAGTGTTAGGCAATGCTGTAACGCACCGCAAGTGGGGCTATGGGGCAAAGTTTTATGTTTTCCATTTTGTCATTTCCAACCCCTTGCCCCTTGCCCCTTACCTCTCTTTAGATATTGACAATGTTTGCGTAAATAGCAGCCACTAAAATGTTGACTGCCAGCAGCAAAATTGCCCAGAAGGCACGGAATGTGTAAGAAGGCTTCTTGGTCGGTGCTTGAGTTGCCATAAGGGTTACTCCAAAAGGATAGAAAGAATAGGCTTTTTAAGGAATACCAAAGAATGGGTCGTTTTGCGTCATTCTGGAGTCAAATTTAACGTCCAAGACAAATCTTCAGAGTGGAGGAGGCAGAATTTCCCTCTTCCCTCTTCCCTCTTCCCTCTTCCCTCTTCCCTCTTCCCTAGCCCTTGTCTCCTGCATGATATGAACTGCGGACTAGAGGAGCCGATCGCACATGAGAAAAGCCCATTTCGCGGGCGATCGCGCCAAGCTGAGTAAACTCGTCGGGTGTCCAATATTTTTGGACGGGCAAATGTTCTAGCGACGGGCGCATATATTGCCCTAGGGTCAGGCGATCGCAGCCGACCGCGCGCAAATCTTGTAGCGTTACCAAAATTTCATCCTCGGTTTCACCATGTCCGAGCATCAAGCCCGATTTGGTGGGAATGGAGGGATTCGCGTCTTTAACGAGTTGCAACACTCGCAGTGATCGCTGATATTTGGCACCGCGTCGCACCTTTCCCTGAAGTCGCTCTACGGTTTCAATGTTGTGGTTGTAGCAAGCTGGCTCAGCCTTGACCACGGTTTCTACTCGCTGCTGCTGAAGATGATCCGAGGAAAGATCTGCTTCCTTGCCGCCCCAAAAATCTGGGGTCAGCACTTCAATTTGGGCATTAGGATTCTTTTGACGAATCGCCTCCATTGTCTGCACAAACCAACCTGCGCCTTGATCGGGCAGATCATCCCGCGCTACGGATGTCAGCACGACATACTTGAGTCCGAGTAGGCTAACGGCTTCCGCCACCTTTGTTGGCTCCTCTGGATCAAGCGGCATAGGCGCATGACCTTTATCCACCTGACAAAAAGCGCACGAGCGGGTGCAGGTGGGTCCCATTAATAAAAATGTGGCGGTGCCTTGGGCATAACATTCCGCTCGATTCGGGCAACGACCCTCTTCACAAATGGTATGGATTTGCCGCTGCTTGATGATGCGCTGCACCGTGGAGAGTTCGCTAGCCTTGCCTACCGGACGACGCAGCCATTCTGGTAGGTTTACTAGTTGAGCGCGATCGCTCTGATTTAAGAGAATTTTGGATGAGTTCGTTTCAACAGACATAAAGGCGGGAATACTAGCGGTGACTAGCGAATAAATAATTCATTAAAACCGACATGATAACGATTTTAGGGCGCTCTATTCAAAAGCTGATGAGCGAAAATTTGACCGGCGATCGCCAAATCTCTCCAATTCGTCATGCGGCTGTCGCTATTGCCGTTTATAATCCTTCCAATTGGAACGCTCAGTCAGTTGGGCAAAGGCTAAACTAATTCATCTGGCTATAGCGTAATTGTGCCGCATGAGTACAATACTGAGAGCTAGATTGATGTGATCGACATTTTTATAGTTCAGCGTGTTTAATTTATCTGTTTCAAATACGCTTTGATTAAGACATTAGAAGTTTTTCTTCTCTCTACCATTCCTCAGACCACCAAGGAGTTAAGCTGTGGCTCACAAAATCCTGGTTATTGATGACAGCAACGTTATCCGCAACATGGTTCGCGACATGTTACCCAAAGGTAACTTTGAAGTACTCGAAGCCAAGGATGGCGTTCAGGGACTGAATTTGATTAAACAAGAGCGTCCCAATCTAATCATGTTAGATTTTCTGTTGCCCAAAATGAGCGGCTGGGAAGTGTTTCAAAATATTCAACTCCAACCCGCACTGCAAGCCATTCCTTTGGTGCTAATGTCGGGGCGCAAAGAAGAAGTCACTGAAAAGCTTCAGGAACCGTTTGAATATTTTGAGTTTGTCCAAAAACCATTTGATCAGGCTCAGTTAATCACTGCGATTAAAACCGCAATGGCAAAAGCCAAACGTCGCCCACCCGCTGGAGTGGCACCCGTTGCAGCGGCACCCGCAGCAGCAAGTGCAGTTACAACCGCCCCAAGCTCTAACGCCGACATTCAGGCTTTGAATGCAAAAATTGCTAGTATGCAGGCAGAAATTGACGGCATGAAAAAGCAGATGGGTCAAATTCTCAACTTCATCAAGCAAAGAATGAAGTAGCCCAGGACTGTGTGGGGCAGACACCAGATCTGCCCCTTTGTTTGACCGTTTAATCTAGCTCTCGTCGCCCCTCAAGTGCCCGTGCTAGGGTGACCTCATCGGCATATTCCAAATCGCCGCCCATGGGTAGCCCAAAGGCAATGCGAGTCACTTTGGTAAAGGGTTTCAGCAGTTGTCCTACATACAGAGTCGTGGTTTCCCCCTCAACGCTGGGACTGATGGCGATGATTACTTCATCAATTTTTTGCTGGCTCACTCGCCGTACTAATGGCTGAATGTGAAGCTGGTCAGGTCCAATGCCGTCCATGGGCGAAATCGTTCCACCCAACACATGATATTTGCCTCGATATTCGCGGGTTTTCTCCAGCGCAATCACATCTTTTGACTCTGATACGACGCAAAGCACGTTGCTGTCTCGGTTGGGCGATCGACAGATTTCACAAACGGGATCGGCAGATAGATGAAAACAAATTGTACAAAAGCCAACCTGAGTTTTGGCTTCCACTAGGGCGATCGCTAATGCTTTTACTTCTTCTTCAGGGCGCTTGAGAATGTAAAGCGCTAACCGCTGAGCACTTTTAGGACCAATGCCCGGTAAATGTTGAAGTTGCTCAATCAACCGAGCAAGGGGACGCGTATAAATCTGGAACCTTCCTCTAAAAGCTTTGGATGTTCTATTTTAACGAGGGATTTGCGATCGCGGCGTTGATTTTGAGCAAGTGCTGATAAGCCTCGTCAATAGAAGTTTTACCCCGCAGAAAACCAATGTTGGCTCCAGGGCAGAGATAGCGCAAGGTTGCAGGGGTGAATTCGTCTACAAGTTTCTGGACATTTTGAAGTTGCCTCAGCCAGTGAAATGTTTTAGCAGTTTTGATTGGCATGACAGTACCTTGGGGCGTAGGTAACAAATGCCTGCCGCTAAACAAGATGCCGCCAAAGCCGCCGTAGTGCAAACAGGATGAGCCGGGAGAATGCCCCGCAGTCCAAATGGCGCGACTTTGGGACGTTAGCTCAAAGCGCTGATGAAAAGCTGTGACGGTCAACCCTGGCAACAGGTAGGCTTCTTGTTCTTGAATCAGAACGTTGCAGCCGAAGGTTTGTTGAATTTCCTTAACTTTGCCGATCGCGCCACGATGGGTCAACACGAGCCACTGCACCCCGCCCTGCTGTTCTAAAAAGTGTTGGTTTGTATCATTCCAAGCGGGACAATCTATTAGAATGTTGACCTCTTCTACAATGAAATAAGCGGTGCCTCCTAAAGTATCTCGGTTGGGAGAGAAGGAAAAAACAGCGGATGAGGTAGCAGCAGTCTTTTCATCGAAAATGAGTTTAGGTAATTTATCTGGTTGCTGTCGGTTCGGTTCTGGTGCGGGTTGGGATAAAGACACGATTTCGGTTGAACAAAGGGCGATTTTGAACTGGTCAATTGGGATGAATAGATAGGATTGATTGAGTATCGGCTTATTTTGAGTAAGTTATAATTCGATGTCTGTGCGGGCTAAAGAAATCTTTTACCTTTGGGCGATCGAATTCTAAACTGATTGAATTCTGAACTTCAAGAACGCGATCGCGCAGGTCAGCCTTTTTCCTTTTTTGCTCTACCTAGGAGTGTATGCTTCTCAGCCCGATATATTTAGACTCATGAATCCTTTATTTTTGCTCTTTTTATTAGGGCTGACTACTTACTTTATCGTGCGAGGGGTTTCTAGCGTGTCTCGAACCCCAACCTGGTTATTGTGGCTCGTTGCCATGATGCCTGCCTCCATTTGGATTGGCTGGACGATCTCAAACGACAAAAAAACGCCGCCTTTCTACTTAATATTTATTCCTTTAGTGGTTTGCTTGACGCTATATTTCTTTTTGATTCAATGGGGACGGATTCCAACTTCAGAAGCCAGTTCTTCGGCAAACCGCGAGTTGGGTACACCGCTGCCGGGGGAGGGCGATTTACTCAAAGAATCGGCTGCGCTTCGCCCCATTGACCAATCCGAGGAGCGCCATCTCCAAGCCTGTTTCCCCTGGTCGGTTTATTATCTACAAAATTTAGAGTATCGTCCTCAAGCGGTGATTTGTCGCGGGCATCTCAAAAGCCAGCCAGAAGCGGCATATCAAACGATTCGGGGCAATGTGGAGGAGAAGTTTGGCGATCGCTTCTTGGTGGTCTTTCAGGAAGGGGTCAACGGCAAGCCATTTTTTGCGTTGGTGACCAATCCTCATGCTAAAAGCGCTCAAGCTGGGCAAAGCACCATCAACCGTCCAGTCATCGCGTTGAGCTTGCTTGCCGCAACTTTTTTT
>Ga0209181_10001725_pt1 | contig 37439 bp, 30 predicted proteins | sample MAT05_FD_187208 | JGI IMG/M metagenome (GOLD analysis project Ga0209181, IMG submission 187208) | Freshwater microbial communities from Lake Fryxell liftoff mats and glacier meltwater in Antarctica - MAT-05 (SPAdes) (version 2) | ecosystem: Environmental > Aquatic > Freshwater > Ice > Liftoff... | reverse complement strand
TTGTCGAACAAGCCCAACTGGGCATTGCGCACCGTTCCACAAACAATGAACGTACCATCGGGCAGTTCGAACCCATCGGCGAAGCCACATTCTCGCGTTTGGTTATCGGCGCTGATGATATCTTCCTTTACCCAGATCAGGTCGCCATCATCGCTGTACCGGCAGATTAGCGCGGTCGCATGGCCTTGCGCGTTCTCGCTCGCACCAAACGCAACCCATTCGCCGTTGAGCGTGCGCAACACTTGTGCAAATGAGCTGCTTGGTGGTCTATACCTACGCCATAGTACGTTTCCTTCAAGCGTACATTTCTGTATGTATGCAACGCCGTTATAGGGGGCACTATCCTCGCCATAGCCAGCAATACCCAGTTCCTGATCGTTGCCCTCGGCGACACTATTGGCGTAGAAGGCGGGAAAACCGAAATTGATGAAGCGAATGGAGTCCCCTTCAGCCGTGGTGCGGAACATGAAACCGCCTCTGGGGGATGCATGAAGGCCAACGCATAAAAGGTCTTGACCAGAAAGCTCGCGACATTGCCTGATCACCATTGTTGTGTCAGCGGCAAGGAATTGGGACCAGATCAACTCACCCTCTGAATCAAATCTAAAGACGAATAGACTATCAATGGGGTCTCCCGGGATCCGACGTGTAACTCCTGTAGCATAGCCTCCAGATGAACAGACGGTAACAGGGTCCAATGATCCTATATCGGTCAACTCATTGTTGTTGACGACTGTGTGCTCTATAAGGCCACCTGTAGCATTGAACCGCAAGGAGCGAATTGTTTGCACGGATCCAGAGCCATCGCCACCTAAGCCAAAGACCTGATATCCGGTGCTTGTCTGGAATACAGATGCTCCTAGAAGAAAGCTATTTACAGGATTGAATTGGACGGTATCGAACGTGATGGGCTGCTGGCCCCACCCGTAGGTGGAGGCCAGCAGCATGATCAACACAAGAGCGCTCTTGCGCATGGCGGAGTTCAATGTTGTACGGTAAGTTTCGTGGACAAGCCTGTTCCAGGTGCAACCACTTGGTACAAACCTTCGGCAAGGTTCTTCGTGTCCACCTCCAACAGACCATGGCCACCTAACCGCATAGTGAACACCAAGGCACCCTTTGCGTCCAACAGGGTCATGTTGGTACCGTCCAATTCGGCGGGGTAGGTAACGAAGGTGCTCATGTGGCTCGGGTTCGGGTAGCAGGCCAGCGCGGGTTGGTCAGAGGCAAGATCGCTCGTTCGGCCACCAGCGGCCACCCTGCGCGACTTGGTGAAGTTAGGAAAATGCACGGGAGGAATAGGGGCAGCTGCGCCCAAGCTGAGCAGGATGGCCGCGGCTTGTGGTGAGCCTGCTTTGCCTTCCATGGCCAGTTGGGTAAGTTGATCTTTGCCACTTCCGGTCAATGTTTTCCAATCGTTGCCCACACTTTGCTGCAGGTCCATAAGGTCTTGCAGCACCTGCTTACCAGTGTACGCGTTCAGTTGCCCATCCAACAGGGTTTGTGCTTCGGTATAGCGTTGCAAGCCCACCAAGGTGTGTAAGCGTTGGATCACGTTCTCCTTGTCCGTATCGAACAGCAGCATTTTGATCAGGCTATCCGTGGGAATGCCTACGGTATCGCGTGCATAGATGTGGCCTAGCACGTTCATGTGGCTGGTCATTTCCAAGCGGCGCTGCACGATCTCCTGTTCCAGCAATTGCTTCACGGTTTGGCCGGTGCCGCTTTGGGCTTGTCCGACCACACCGAGGAGGAAGGCGCTTAGTACTTGCTGCTCCTGCGCCAGTTTCCAGATACCGGGATTGAGTTTGCTGTTCTGCAACAGTACCTGGGTAATGTGCCACGGGTCCATGGGCAAGGGGCGTTTCAGCATCAAGGCCAATACGTCGTCGCTCAAGGGGTGTTTGGCCAAGAGCAGATCGCGCAGCGTAGCGCTGGGTAGGTAGGGTGCATCCTGCTTCAGCGCGGTTTCCAGATCCGGCGTATCGCCCAGATCCACCTGCCCCTCGTAAGTATTGATGGCGGCGGTGAGCAAATTCTTGGCTTGCAGGTAACCCAATTGGTGGGTGCCCATGCCACTTTGCACGATCGGATAGACACCTCCCGCGCAGTTGGTCGCTTTGATGAAATCATCGCTGAAAGGAACTGGGATGTCATCAAACTCATTCTCCAACTCCGGGTTCAACCACTGGTCGCAACTCACGCCCACCACATCGTCCGGGAATTCGTGGCGCTTGTAGTTGATCACCATGCTGGTGTAAGTGTTTATGTTGTTCCAGTCGGCATCCAGCGCCCAATCGAACTGGCTGCTGCAGTTGCTTGTGCTGAAGAAACGGTTACCCGCTAACTCATTTTGATTAGGTCCCGAAATGGTCTGCCCTTGGTTGGGCCGCACGATACTGCGTTCCAGCAGGGCGATATCGAACATGTTGTCCGTGTAGTCGCCACAAAGCAGTTGTAGCCCGGCGTCCACATCGGTGGCTTTGTTCCCACGGTGTATGCCGCTTATCAAGTTGCCCGCTTGCAGGTTCTTGAAAGTGTTGTCGTATATGCGCTCGTCCTCGTACCACCACGGTCCGGCAGGGCTGCCATCGGCATTCACCTCAGCGCCGACGAAGAAGATGCCCACACTACCTTCCTGTGTCTCGCCCGTGAACGAATTCTGCTCTACGGTGAAGTGCTTGGTCTGCCACAAGAGCATTCCCACGCGTGGGTTTGGTGCGGTACCGATGTCGGGTACGTGGAAGTTATTCTCGGCGTATTCCACCATAGAGCTTTGCAGATCGGCGATGCCGTAGACGTTTTCTGCGAAGTGCATCTTGCTTACGCGTACGCTGTTAAGTTCGCCACTGGCGTTGAACACACCCATGTAGAAACCCTTGATGTAGCTCTGTGCAGGGTTGCTGTTGCCATCAACATATGCGGTGGCATTGAACAGGAAGATGCCACCACCAGTTTCATCTGGAGGGAAAAGTTGCGGTGCAGAATTCTCGAAACTGCAGTTCGTGATCTTCATGTGGCGCACGTTATCCAACCGAACCTGCCAATGCGCCGCATAGGAGGGCCAATCGGCGTTGATCTCGAAGCTGCAGTTGGCAATAAGCGTCTGGTTGGGCAATTCAATGGCACCTGCATTAAAGCGGTGATAATTCTGGACGCGTACCCCGTTCACACAATTGCGGAAGGTGCTGTTCGTTGCGCGCATGCAGCCTCCATAGTAGTCCGGATCGGGTTGGTGGTTCTCCATTTCCCGGGCGCACCACACCCCGACCCACGCGTTCTCGACCACGGAGTTGTCGGTAAGCCTGAGCCAGCCCTGTTCCAAGGACCTGGGCAGGTTGGGGTTGCCCACCCCATTGGGGTTGTCCTGGTACGTGTTCGCTGTATTCCCCTCCAGCCGTATCCCCGGCCAGCGTTCGCAGGCGCTGGTGAATACGCACCGCGTGCTGCTGAATGTAGCCCCTCGTTCAATGACCAGCCGCGCCTCTGGCCCGAAGCGGAATTCCATGTCGTTGGCCACCACGTTCACCCCGGAGACGATGCGTAATTCGTTGGCGATGTAGACGGGCCCATTCGCATCACAGAAGGGATTGTCGCCCGGGTTCCATGGAGTACTCGTGGTCGTGATGGTACGGCCTAGGTCCTTCATGGTCACATAGTCAACGCAACAGTCCACAGCGCGTAATTTGGAGTAATGGTTGCTGTTCGCCACGCGGTGGTTCAGCAACCGGTATTGCGGGTTGCCACCATCCGGTGTGCGGTAGGCCACGGATGGCAGGGCAAGTTCTTGGGTATGCCAGGTCCCGTTCGTTGGATCGTCGGGATGATCGAATGAACCGAGCCAATTCGAACCATTGGGCTCTGTGCCGATCATGTACAGGGAAGCTTGTGCATCGGAATTGTAGTTCATTCCCAGTTGCGTTTCAACCAACCTTCTACTGGAAGCTGGGTCGCCGGTAGATGGGAAGAAGATAGCGTTGCACACCGCGGGTGGCAGGGCGCACTGCACGGTAACATCGATATACCCGAAATTGGGACTGTACGAACCCTCGTACCCGCGTCCGGATTTGGTGAAGTACAGGTACTGTCCACTGGGCGAGAATTCCAGCCCGCAGATACTGGGCCGCGTGACCACATTTCCCAAGTGATCCAACGGCGGATCCGTTGTATTCGGTAGGGTCTGATCGGTTGCGTATTGTCTAGGGTTGGGATTTGATGACGTGTAAGGCACCATTGTAAAGCCAAGGACAGCAGGCGCGCCCGGCGCGAAGAGTTGGAACCTCCAGTAGGTCACTCGGTTCTCGTTGAAGAGCTGCCCAGAAGACAGTGCATCGAAATAGGAACTGTAGGCTACGCGCAATTCATTACCTACTTGCCGTATGGCCATTTCTCCCCTGAATGACTGGTCGTTATCCTGAACATCATGCACAACATCCCCGTCTTGATGCCACTCCATCGGATAGTACCCTTGGCTGCTGCTCCCTGGGAGTCGTCGCACACCATTTGCAGTAATGATCATGGGTACCATTCGAGTGCCCGTTCGCGCCATCATGATCACGCGAATGTCGTTATCGAGTTCGATGCTGGCGGCGTGTACCATGCCTACGCCAACTTCGCTTGTATGTAGTGATCCTTCGGTCAAGTAATATTGCGGATCACCATCTACGAGGTCACCGTCGATCCCGTACGAGTCCACCTCGTCAAAATCCTGGAGCAGGTTGATCCCCGGCACACCTAGTTCGTAGGTTGACAGGAACCTGCCGCGTACAGGGCAGGATGGGTCGTTGTACACGGGAAAGTCGTTCATGAGTGTAAGGTCAAGAACACCTATCCTGATCCGACTGCGTGCGGTGCTCGTTACAGCAAACCCGTTGGAAAGGATCTCCTCATTACCGCCTTCAACCCCGAACAATGAAATGATGTAGTAGCGTGAACAGCTCCCAGGGACTGGCACCACGTGGAACTCGTTCCCTTTGAAAGTGCATACACGACAATTCCTATCTCCAGGTGTGGAACCTGCATCGGCGATCAGGTATCCGTTCGCGTTGTAAATGTTGCCATCCACGGCAAAGAACAAAAGGTTGCGCTCGCGGTCGTATTGCGCGAATTGGCTGCGTTGAGCGACAGTACCATTGTACCGATATTGTTGCGGAATGGACGTCGTGGTCGGTGTGGGCAAGGGTTGGACACTGGCGACCTGGTTCCAATTTGGGAAGGAGATCTGTGTATTCCCGCTGGACCAGATCGGGTCCTGAGTTTGGGCTTTAGCCTGCCCGATATCGCCTCCATGATGGACCAGCAGCGCAAGCGCTGCCATTAGTCCTGCGCGGATCCGAAAGCGTTCGTTCTTCATGGGTAATGTGGTTTTGGATACGGCATTGGTGCCGCTTCCAAACCTTTCCCTTCCGGCAGCGCATTTCCCATGCGCTGCCCGCAAATTCCATGCGTTCTACATGCGTTCTGCGCATATTTCATACGCTGTGGGCACATTGCTTGCGTATTTGCGCACAACCCTGTCCAAGTCCTTGCATACGGTACAGATGCCTTTCCTCGTTGTACCCGCACCGCATTCCGCTGAATGGTCCTATTTTCACGACGACCACCCATTTGACCGATCGCATGGCCACCTTGTTCGCCGAGAAGTTGAAAGCGTTACGCTTGGACCGCAAGCTCACACAAGTGCAAATGGCCGAACTTTTGTGCGTGGATGCCAGCCGGATAAGCCGACTGGAGCACGATGAACATCCTTCTACCCACTTTATAGAACGCCTCAATAAAGTATTCGGTGTAAATGCGTTCGAGTGGATGATCGAGGCGCAACGCGGGGATGAGGAGCATCCGGGCCATGCCACAACACGCGTGATACACCTGAAGGCCGCGAACACGATCGACGATGATCAGGAGGTTGGCTTTCGTTCCAGAGCCGTGGATCTCCTTGCGCGCATGACCGATCTGTTGGAATCGCTCATCCGTAGTTCACGCGGGGGGGGGGGGGGGGGGGTAGTTAACGGAGAACTCTGTGACCCGTCCTGAAAAAGGGTTACAGGTTTCTGCTTGCGTCCGAAGTTTAGGCCTGTGCAGGGTCTTCCGCAGGAGACCCTGCACCTCTCCAAGTGCGTGCCGATCCGCTGCCAAGCCAACGAAACGCAGGTTCTTTTTCCAGCACCTTCTTTTATGGTCGGTTCCACAACGGGTAGCACGGAAAGCAGAACGGCCCGTCTTCGCAAGGGCCGTTCTGTGCCATGCATTGATCGCGACTCAACACAGTACGTGGAGCGAATGCGTTCGAGTGGATGATCGAATTGGAACGAAGGAATAGAATGGCACGGGACACCCATGACGACACTCCGTCCTTGCCTTCGAAGGCATAACCTCCTACAGTCTCGTACGTCGCAGGAGTTCGCGCTGCAACGCCTGTCATGGCGCTGCGCGCTTAACGAGACACCGGCCTTCGCCGGTGTGACGGTTGCGCGCGCGCTGGTCGCGGGGGTGGTAATGCAGAACGGCCCCTCTTCCGTAAGGGCCATTCTGTGCTATGGGTGGTTCGCGAGTCAACAACGCAGTACGTGGAGTGAATGCGTTCGAGTGGATGATCGAATTGGAACGAAGGAATAGAATGGCACGGGGCATCCATGACATCACTCCATCCCTGCCTTCGCAGGCGTAACCTCCTACAGTCTCGTACGTCGCAGGAGTTCGCGCTGCAACGCCTGTCATGGCGCTGCGCGCTTAACGAGACACCGGCCTTCGCCGATGTGACGGTTGCGCGCGCGCTGGTCGCGGGGGTGGTAATGCAGAACGGCCCCTCTTCCGAAGGGCCGTTCCATTGATCGTGTTGATGTTGATCACTCAGCAGCAGGAGGGGGGAGCTCTTTCGCTTCGCCGCTGTTCGTCCCGGTCCCCGAGCCGGGGTCGGCTTTCCCGATCTTCTTCTTACCCTTGGTCACCTTGATGGCGAGGTCGGTCTTGTCCTTGTTCATACCGATGGAGATCTTGTCCCCTTCCTCAACCCCTTGGTTGATGATCTCTTCGGCCATGGGATCCTCGATGAATTTTTGGATCGCACGCTTCAGCGGTCGGGCACCGAACTTCTCATCGTAGCCTTTCTCGGCCAGGAAGTCCTTGGCTTCGTCGGTCAACTTCAGGTCGTAGCCCAGTTCGCCAACGCGCTTGTAGAGGTGGCCCAGTTCGATGTCGATGATCTTGTGGATGTCCTCGCGCTTCAGGCTATTGAAGATGATGATGTCGTCGATCCTGTTGAGGAACTCCGGTGCGAAGGCCTTCTTCAACGCCTTCTCGATCACGCCGCGGTTGCTGTCCTCCTGACCTTCGGACTTCGCCGTGGTGCCGAAGCCCACACCTTTTCCGAAGTCGCTCAGATCACGCGCCCCGATGTTGGAGGTCATGATGATGATCGAGTTCTTGAAGTCGATGTGGCGGCCGAGGCTATCGGTCATCTTGCCATCATCCAGCGCTTGCAAGAGCAGGTTGAAGACGTCCGGATGTGCTTTCTCGATCTCGTCCAGCAGGATGATGGAGTAAGGGCGGCGGCGCACTTTCTCGGTGAGCTGACCGCCTTCTTCGTACCCCACGTAGCCCGGAGGCGCACCGATCAAACGGCTCACGGAGAACTTTTCCATGTACTCGCTCATGTCGATGCGGATCAGTGCGTCATCGGTATCGAAGAGGTAGCGCGCCAGCTCTTTCGCAAGTTGGGTCTTACCAACGCCGGTAGGTCCTAGGAAGATGAACGAGCCGATCGGGCGGTTCGGGTCCTTCAGGCCGGCGCGGTTCCGTTGGATGGCCTTCACCACTTTCACCACAGCATTCTCCTGGCCGATCACCTTGCCTTGCATCTCCTCCTTCATACGGCGCAGTTTGCCGCTTTCCTTCTCAGCGATGCGGGTCACCGGGATGCCGCTCATCATGGCCACTACTTCGGCCACGTTGTCATCGGTAACGGTGGTGCGGTTGCTTTTGCTTTCCTCTTCCCACTGCTTCTTGGCACGGTCCAGTTCTTCGAGAAGTTGGCGCTCCTTGTCCCGCAACTTGGCGGCTTCCTCGTAGCGCTGGCTGCGCACCACTTTATTCTTCTCGTCCTTGATGTCCTCGATCTTCTGTTCCACGTCCAGGATCGCTTTGGGCACCACGATATTGCTGATGTGGACCCGGCTGCCCGATTCGTCCATCGCATCGATCGCCTTATCTGGTAGGTGGCGATCGGTGATGTAGCGGTTCGTGAGTTTCACGCACGCATCGATCGCTTCGGGAGTGAAGGTCACGTTGTGGTGGTCCTCGTACTTCTCCTTGATGTTGTTGAGGATCTGGATGGTCTCATCAACACTGGTGGGCTCTACCAATACCTTCTGGAAACGGCGCTCCAAGGCACCGTCCTTCTCGATGTACTGGCGATACTCGTCCAGCGTGGTTGCTCCGATGCACTGGATCTCGCCACGTGCGAGGGCGGGCTTGAACATGTTACTGGCATCCAGGCTTCCGCTGGCGCCGCCTGCACCTACGATGGTATGGATCTCATCGATGAAGAGGATCACGTCAGGACTGTTCTCCAGCTCGTTCATCACCGCCTTCATGCGCTCTTCGAACTGGCCACGGTACTTGGTGCCGGCCACGAGGCTTGCGATGTCCAATGCCACGATCCGCTTGTTGAAGAGCACCCGGCTCACCTTGCGCTGGATGATGCGCAGGGCCAAGCCTTCGGCGATCGCGCTCTTGCCCACACCGGGTTCGCCGATCAGTACGGGGTTGTTCTTCTTGCGGCGGGAGAGGATCTGGCTCACACGCTCGATCTCTTTCTCGCGGCCGACGATCGGATCCAGCTTGCCTTCCTCGGCCATTTTGGTAAGGTCGCGGCCGAAGTTGTCCAACACCGGGGTCTTGCTCTTGCTATCGCCTTGTTTGCGCTGAGCTCCGCCGCCACCTCCACCTTGGAAGCTGCCGCTATCGTCATCGTCATCATCCGCGCTTTGCGGACCTTGGGCCTTCGGCTTGCTGGCAAAAGTGTCGGGAGCGTCAACGCCATCGGCGAGGATCGTGTCCACCTCGTGCTTCACGCTGTCGTAATCCACGTGGAACTTGTGGAGCGTGCGGGTGGCGAGGTTGTCCTCGTCCTTCAACATGCTCAAGAGCAGATGCTCCGTATCGATGTTCGGGCTCTTGAACAGCTTGGCTTCCAAGAAGGTGATCTTGAGCATCTTCTCCGCCTGCTTGATCAGCGTGATCTTGTCCTTGTCCGGCGGTCGCATGGCGCTGGCCGGCTCCATGGAGCCTTCCACCACCTTGCGCAGTTCGTCGATGTCCACCTCCAGTCGTTGGAGGATCCGGATGGCATTCCCTTCACCTTCCCGGATCAGGCCGAGCAGGATGTGTTCGATGCCGATGTAGTTGTGGCCCAGCCGCAATGCTTCTTCACGGCTGAACGTGATGACATCGCGGACTCGGGGCGAGAATTTGGCGTCCATTCGTTGGGGTTCTGCTGTTGGGTCGAGAGGGGAGCGATCCGTTCGTTCCGAGACTTTGCTAAGTTATTGGCCAAGCCTTGGGGGGCAAGCTATTGAACGCACGATCGGCGGGCTTGTTCCGTGGAACTGCTTTTATCCACAGGACAGTGTCGGTTTGTGGATAATTCCAAGGTTCCAAGCCGTATGAACGGACTACTTTCGGGCTCCCATTTCGGGGACCCTGTTCACAAGGACCGGGCCAGCGTGACGAACTGACAGACATGGCAGAAGGAGAGAAGATCATTCAGATCAACATCGAGAATGAAATGAAGACCGCTTACATCGATTATTCGATGTCGGTGATCGTGAGCCGGGCACTTCCCGATGTACGGGATGGATTGAAGCCGGTACACCGCCGCGTGCTCTTCGGCATGCAGGACTTGGGCGTGCTCAGCAACCGGCCGTACAAGAAGAGCGCACGTATCGTGGGTGAGGTGTTGGGCAAGTACCACCCGCACGGCGATGGCAGCGTTTACGACGCGATGGTGCGCATGGCACAGGAGTGGAGCCTTCGGTACCCGCTCGTTGATGGTCAAGGGAACTTCGGCAGCCTGGATGGTGACAGCCCGGCAGCCATGCGTTACACCGAGGCGCGTTTCAAGAAGATCGCGGAAGAGGTGCTCGCCGACCTGGACAAGGAGACGGTGGACATGCGCCCCAACTTCGACGATACGCTGGAAGAACCCAGCGTGATGCCGACGAAGGTGCCGTGCCTGCTGGTGAACGGTGCTGCCGGGATCGCCGTGGGTATGGCCACCAACATGCCACCGCACAACTTGAGCGAAGTGTGCGACGGGATAGCGGCCTATATCGCCAATAAGGACATCGATACGGCCGGTTTGATGGAATACATCAAGGGCCCTGATTTCCCAACGGGTGGTGTGATCCTCGGAACAGAGGGTATACGAGAAGCCTACGAGACCGGTCGTGGCCGCGTGGTGTTGCGCGCAGCTTGCCATATCGAAGAAGATCCGAAGACCAGCCGGGAGACCATCATCTGTACGGAGATACCCTACCAGACGAACAAAGCGGTGCAGCTGGTGAAGGGTGTTGCCGACCTCGTCAACGACAAGAAGATAGAAGGCATCAGCGACGTCAACGATTACAGCGATCGCACGGGCATTCGCATCGCCTACGACGTAAAGCGTGAGGCCATGGGCAGCGTAGTGCTGAACCAGCTGTATAAGTACAGCGCGCTGCAGTCCAGCTTCAGCGTGAACAACATCGCGCTGGTCGGTGGCCGTCCGATGTTGCTTGGCTTAAAGGCCATGATCGGCCACTTCGTGGACCACCGCATGGACGTGGTGATCCGCCGCACACGCTACGATCTGCGCAAGGCCGAAGAGCGTGCCCACATACTGGAAGGCCTGCTCATCGCGCTGGACCACCTCGATGCCGTGATCGCTCTGATCCGCGCCAGCCAGACACCGGACATCGCCCGCGAAGGGTTGATGAGCCAGTTCGGCTTGAGCGAGATCCAGTCGCGTGCCATCCTGGATATGCGCCTGCAGCGCCTCACCGGCCTGGAGCGTGACAAGATCCGCGACGAACATGCCGAGCTGATGAGGACCATCGCGCACCTGAAGGCGATCCTTGCCGACGAAGGCATGCGCATGCAGATCATCAAGGACGAGACCTTGGAGATCAAAGAGAAATACGGGGACAAGCGCCGCACGCAGATCGTCCATGCTACTGGAGATATGCGCATGGAGGACCTGATCGCCGATGATGCCGTGGTGGTCACCATCAGCCACTTGGGCTACATCAAGCGCACGGCCCTCACCGAATTCCGCACGCAGGGTCGTGGCGGCATTGGCAGCAAAGGCAGCACCACCCGCGATGAGGACTTCTTGGAGCACCTCTTCGTGGCAACCAACCACAACTACCTGCTCATCTTCACACAGAACGGAAAAGTGTTCTGGATGCGGGTGTACGACATTCCTGAAGGGAACCGCCAAAGCAAGGGTCGCGCTATACAGAACTTGGTACAGCTCGAGGGCGGCGACAAAGTGGTCGCCTATCTCAATGTCACGGACCTCACCAGCGAGGAATACCTGAACAACCACTTCGTAGTGCTCTGCACCAAGAAAGGGATCATCAAGAAGACCACGCTGGAGGCCTACAGCCGGCCACGTTCCAACGGGATCATCGCGGTCGGCATCCGAGAAGGGGATGAACTGCTTGAAGCCCGCCTCACGAACGGCAACAGCCACGTTATCCTGGCGAGCCGGGATGGCAAGGCCATCCACTTCGAGGAAAGCGACGTGCGCCCCATGGGCCGCGGTGCGAGTGGGGTACGCGGCATGAACTTGGGTAACGAACCAGGCAACGAGGTGGTGGGTATGATCACCATCGACAAAGCCGAGACCGCCACACGCCAGGTGCTGGTGGTAAGCGACAAAGGCTACGGCAAACGCAGTCCGGTGGACGATTACCGCATCATCAACCGGGGTGGCAAGGGTGTGAAGACCATTCAGGTGACCGATAAGACCGGCAGCCTGATAGCTATCAAGGACGTGAAGGAAGACGATCAGTTGATGATCATTAACCGCAGTGGCATGACGATACGCATGGGATTGAGCGAAATGCGCGTGTTGGGCCGTGCCACACAGGGCGTCCGGCTGATCGAACTGCGCAAGAACGACCAGATCGCCGCCGTTGCCAAAGTGGACAGCGACTTGAAAGAGGACGATGTACTACCTGAAGGTGAAGTGGATCCCACCGCTCCAACGGGTGATGCAACAGAAGGCACCGATGCTCCCGAGGAAGGGAATGGCACCGAAGTTGATAACGGATAAGCGCAACAGGAACCTGTAACAATGAGAACTGCACTAACGATCGCATTCACCGCTGTAACGCTGGGACTTACCGCCCAGAACGCCAACGTGGTCAGCGCATACAATTATATGACCGACGGCCAGCTCGCGAAGGCCGTGGAATTCATCGACCCAGCCGTGCTGGACCCTAAGACCGGGGCTTTGGAAAAGGCGTGGCGCTATCGGGGAGATATCTACCGCCTGATCATCATGGGCGATGATGCTGCATTGAAGGCCCAGTTCCCCGACGCCATGGACAAGTCCGTGGACAGCTATATGAAGGCGAACGAGTTGGACGTGAAGGGTAGCTACAAGGTCGAGAACATCAAAGCGCTGGGTGCCTTGCAAGGACTGTCGTTGAACGGGGGTAACGATGCCTTCACAGCGAAGAACTACGATCTGGCGATCAGCAACTACGCCCGTTCGGAGAAGATCGCAAAAGCCTTCGGGCAAGCCGACACCAACGCCGTTTTCAACTCGGCCTTGGCATACGAGTCCAAAGGGGACGCACCCAAAGCCATCGAACGGTACCGCGAGGCGCTGAACATGGGTTACAACAAGTCCGAGATCTACCGGTACATCGCCAGCTTGGAGAACAAAGGCGGCAGCGTGGATGCGGCGATCAAGACCATTGGCGAAGGCCGCACCAAATTCCCCGACGACAAAGACCTGATCCTGGACGAGATGAGCTACTTTCTGGCAGCCGGCCGTTCTGCTGAAGCAGAGGAAAGCGTGAAGCTGGGCATCCAGAAGGACCCGAACAATGCGGTGCTTTGGTCGGTCCTGGCCAGTTTGTACGACAAAAAAGCATCAGAGACCAAGGAGGAAGCCGCCATGACCGAGTGGTACGGGAAGGCCGAGGAAGCCTACAAGAAGAGCATCGAGCTGGATCCGAAGTTCTTCGATAGCTACTTCAACATCGGGGTGCTCTATAACAACCGAGCTGCCTTCGAATACGACAAGTGCAACGCCATCAAGAGCGACGCTGAATACACAAAGTGCAAGACAGGGGCCGATGCGATCTACGTAAAAGCCGTACCATACTTCGAGAAAGCACACGAGCTGAAAGCCGACGACCAACCGACCATGGAGCAACTGAAGAAGCTATATGCCAAGTCAGGCGACCAGGTCAAGTATGAGGCTATGAAGGCGCTACTTGAAAAATAGGTTTAGCGGTTGAAGAACAGGTGCAGGCCGGGAGCGATCCCGGCCTGTTCGTTTTATTGAAGTGGTGAGTAATGACTACTGTTGAATGGACTGGGGTAGAGGTAAATACAACTTTACATAATATAAATTATGCGCCAATATGGATCCAGTTCAATTGGGCACCAGACCTCAGTTCGATACCGACCCCGGTGGTTCCCTCAATAAGCAACCGGCCATCCTCCATCCGCAAGCCTTGGAACGGATCGTTCTTTATCAGCCACGGCCCATCCAGGTCCAAAAGATCAGCGGATCCTGCGAGCTGCGCCATTGCTCCACAGCCCAGCGAACTCTCGCTCATGGACCCCAGCATCACCTTTAAACCAAGCTCACGGGCTCGTTTGGCCATCGCTGCGGCACTGTCCAGACCGCCACACTTCATCAGCTTCAAGTTCACTCCATCGAACGCCTCTGTCGCTCGCTCCAGATCCGCCACACCCTGAATGCTTTCGTCCCCATAGATCGGAACTGCGGTCACGTTCCGGAGCTCCGCGTGCAGGTCCCAACGCTCTTTAGCGAACGGTTGCTCCAAGCCTACAACATCAGCTTCGCCCGCAATTGCAATTGCATCCAAGGCTTGAACCACTGAAGTCCAGCCTTGATTCGCATCCAAGAACAACGGACGTTGGTCCAATTCCTTTACGGCTTTTAATGTGGCCTTGTCAGCCAACGAACCCAGCTTGACTTTCAAACAAGATGATCGTGGCATCTCACTCAATTTCAATGAAATATGATTCAGCAATGAATGCCCGAGGGTCACCATGGTCGGGGCATCACAACCAGTGTTCGGCAAGCCCACTATTAAACTTGATGCGGACCGACCTAAATCCTTAGACATCAAATCATAATAAGCTGTACTCAGTGCCGCTCGTGCAGGTGCTGAAAGGCCTGGCTCAACACCATTCTCCAAATATTGGAGATGATCCAAATTGAAGTCCTTTAGTTCCTCAAATACAGACTGTTGTGTAATTTCCAAATACGGAGGCAATGTAGCCTCCCCGTAGCCAGTAATACAGCCATGGGTGAGGCGCACGAAGACCGTATCCGTGCCATCCCGCAATCCATGTGCAGTTCCGAACGGATGAATGAACAAGAGTCGGTATCGGGCAAGTGAGAGTTCCATTCCGCCGCGAAGGTTGCTGCGACAGTTCCATGGAACTCCTCCCCAGCACTTGGAACTGTCAACAGTCACCCACGAAAAAGCCCCGGTCAGGACGTTGCGTCTTGATCGGGGCTACGGCGCTATCCCTATCTACTTCACCATGTAGTAGACATTTGTCAACCACTTAGCGGTGTCGGGTTCGGCCATCGGGTCGGTCACGTATTCCTCGATCACGTTGCCGTAATGCGTAAGGCCCTTCGCCTTGATGTATTCGTCTAGAGCCACATGGGCGGACATGTTCTTGGCGTAGTCCCCGTAGTATGGGGTCATCAGCATCTTACTGGCAGGGATGACGTAGGTTTCCATGCCTTCCACCTTCACATCTGCCGACGCTTTCACGGGCATGCCCGCCATCACGTCGGCGGTCCGGGTGGTCTCGTTCCATTCCCAGAGCACCCCACTTGGAGGACCGGCCAATTCGATCTTGGCTGCGCCGAGCGCTTTACCTGCGGCACCGAATGTGCTTCCGTAGAAAGCGCCCATATCATTCCACTTCACCTTCTTATTCCGCTTGCCCACGTAGACCGTTTCGGGGCGGTCGATCATCTCGATCACGTAGCCGCCTGAGGTCTTTGCCGCCAGATCCGCCTTCAGGGCTGCAGCTTCTGCCTCGGCCATGGTCTTCAGGTTGGCCAATCCGGTCTCGAACATCGGCCCCATCATGGCATCATTATCACCGAACTTGCTCATGAGCTTTCCCCAAAAGCCGTTCTCGCCTTCCATTCCCCACGTGATCTTCGTGCTATCACCCATGGATTCGAGGTCGTAGGTGCCTGTGCTGACCATTTCTCCGATCACCGGGACAATAAATGTGAGTTTGGTGCGAACGCTCGTATTCGGTTCCAAGGACGTGAGTTCCTGCATTCCCTTCCCCACGGTATCGCCTTCCCATTTCCAAACTGAGCCAATGGATCCATCGGTTCCTTCCAAGCTTTGCACTTGGTCGCGATCCATGGCTTGCCAAGGCCCCCATTCCTGCATCCCGCTGAGTTTGCTGATGTGACCGTAGACCACCTCGGCTGGTGCGGCAATGGTCGTAGAACGCGCGTAACGGAAGTTGTCTTGGCCAATGAAGCCCAACAGGCACATGACGGCCAACAAGGCCAATACGATGATGAGGATGGTCTTGAGTACTCTCATGGTGGGTGGATTTATCCGAAAGATGGCACCGTTTCCGCGAAAATGGCACTTCGGGATAAGCGGCAGTGACCAACCGGTGGCACGGTCTTTTCTTTGTGCCCAACCACTGAACCCAACGAACCATGAACCATTTCCGATACGCCTTGCTCCCTGCCGTCCTGTGCGTGGCACTTATTGGCGGCTTCAGCGCGTGCAACAAAAAGGCCAATCCTGCCGGCGCAGTGGTGAAGCAACCCTTTTCCGGTGGCAAGTACGAAAGCAACGCAGCTTGGTTCCGCGGAACTGGAACGGGTGTAAGCCAGGCCCAGAACATCGCCCGCAGCAAGGCCGACTTGGATGCCAAGAACCAGCTGGCCGCGCAAGTGAAGACCAATATCCGCGCGGTAACGGACCAATACCTCGGCCAGACCGAGAACGCCGAAGCGGCAGATGTGGCGGACAAGTTCCAGACCCTCGTCCGTGAGGTGATGAACACGGAAATGAGCGACATGCGCAAGATCGATGAGGAGGTACGCTACAACGAGACCACCAAGGATTACACGGTCTACGTAGCGTATGAGATCAAGAAGAACGCCATGTTCCGCTTTATGAAGAAGCAGGCGCGTGCTGAGGACAAAGTGGACGACATCACGCAGAAGAAGATCGACGAGATCCTGGACAAGGAGATCGAGAAAGCGGATGCCGCAGGTGAATAGCGTTACCCAGTTTAAACGTGAACGCCTGGGCCGCTTGGTCCGGGCGTTCTGCTTTGCGGGTCTGCCGAAATGACGGGAAAAGCCCTTCGGCAGTAGATTTGAGATAGGCCGCACAACTTAAAACAACACGAAAATGGGCGGAGCCTATTTGATCGGATTCCTAGTAATGGCGGTGAGTTGGTCCGTTGGCAACCAATTGAGGAGCCGTTTCGCGAAATACGCGAAGACCCCGTTGAGCAACGGCTTGAGCGGAAAGGAGATCGCGGAGAAGATGCTCCGCGATAATGGCATTTCCGATGTGCGGGTGATCAGCGTACCCGGCCAATTGACGGACCACTACAACCCCGCCACCAAGACCGTTAACTTGAGCCAAGCTGTTTACAGCGAGCACAATGCGGCAGCGGCAGCGGTAGCGGCGCACGAATGCGGGCACGCTGTGCAGCACGCGACGGCCTACACCTGGCTGGAAATGCGGAGCAAGCTGGTGCCGGTAGTGAGCGTGGCCAGCAACATGATGCAATGGGTGCTTTTGGGCGGTATCCTGTTGATCAATACGTTCCCGCAATTGTTGCTGATCGGGATCATCCTGTTCGCGGCCACCACCTTGTTCAGCGTGGTCACCTTGCCGGTCGAGTATGATGCCAGCAACCGTGCCCTTGCCTGGATGAAGAGCAGCGGCGTGGTGACCCAAGGCGAACTGGCCATGAGCACCGACGCACTGAAATGGGCCGCGCGCACCTATTTGGTCGCTGCGATCGGGTCTATCGGCACCTTGTTGTACTACGTGATGACGTACATGGGCCGCAGGAACTGATCCACTTTACCTGATCTGGCGAAACCCATGGTAGCGATGCTGAGGGTCTCGTGTTGAACGACCTACTTGAAGCGCAGAACGATCGGCAGGTGATCGCTGTAACCGCCTTTGTAGTGCCCGCCGCTGTAAGTCTTATCCGGAGATGGGCCGTACTTCGGGTGGTTGAAGAGCAACCGCTCATCACGCAATGCCGAGGCCGAAACGATCGCATTGGTCAAGGCCGCATCAACGATGAACTGGTCCAGGTACTGCCACTTTCCATCGTGCAGGTAGCTGCCCGATCCTTCCGGTTGATCCACACACATGAGGTCCACCAGGCCTTTGCCGTTCCGATCGCAGCTCGCTCCAAGACCTTCCTGAACACTGCGGTCCGTGGGCCAGTCGTTCAGATCGCCCATGATCACGATGTGGACATCCGGACCGGTCTGGATCGCCGCAACGGCGTCTCTCAACACCTTGGCTGCGGCCATTCGCTTGGGTTCGCTCTTCTCCTTGCCCTCACGCCTGCTTGGCCAGTGGTTCACGAAAACGTGATAGACCTCCGCTCCCGCATTCAACTCGGCGTGTAGGATGTCCCTTGTGCGGTCATCATCGGGTAGCGGCACGTTCAACGCTTCACTTCGCACAAGTACCAACCGCTTTGCATTGTATATCAACGCCACATCGATCCCGCGCTCATCCGGCGAGTCATAATGGACCACGGCATAGTTCGCTTTCGCCAATCGCTTTTGTGCTGCAAGTGCCGTGACCACTGCTTTGTTCTCCACCTCGGCCATGCCCACTAGAACAGGCAGCTCAGCACCGGCCATGGAGATCGCTTCTGCCAAATGATCGAGCTTGGTAGTGAAGCGCTCTTTGGTCCATTGCATTTCGGACGACGGCAGGAAGTCCTTGTCATCGATCGCTGGATCATCCTCGGTGTCGAAGAGGTTTTCTACATTGTAGAATAGGATCGCGGCACCTTTGATGTCTTTTCCTCCGCCTCCCGGGATGGCGGTCGGTTCCACCGAGAGTTCCGTGATACCATCCGTTTCCTGCTTATTAGCAGCCGAACAAGCGATCAACAGCACAGTGAAAGCGAAAACTTGGGCGAACGTGATCCTGTGGTTCATCGGCGACGGGTAGTTGACTTCAATCCAAGGACACCGAGCAACCCTCTTGTGAGTTCCCGGAAAACAGTGCGACCAACCTGGCGCACCATGGTGTTCTTGCTGATATCCTCGATCATGGAGGGCACTGGCTTGGCCTGCTTCTTCGGCTGAACGGGCATCTCGTCGGTCGCTTCCTCCTCTTGGGCCTTCATACGCTTCTCTAGCAATTCAAATGCGCTCTCCCGATCGATCACCTCGTTGTACTTAGGCGATAGTCTACTCTGCGCAACTAAGCCGCCGATCTCCAGCGGGCTCAGGATATCCATGCGTGAGACGGGTGCGCGGAGCAACGTGTGGGCGAGCGGTGTTGGCGTTCCTTCCTCGCTCAACGCGGTGACGAGTGCTTCGCCGATCCCCAGCGAAGTGATCAGCGATCCTGTGTCGTAGAAATCGGTGAGCGGATAGTTCTGCGCGGTCTTCTTGATCGTCGTGCGGTCTTTCGCCGTGAACGCGCGCAATGCATGCTGCACTTTCAAGCCAAGCTGACCAAGGACACCTTCAGGCACATCGCTCGGGTCTTGGGTGCAGAAGTAGACCCCCACCCCTTTCGATCGGATCAGTTTGATGATGGTCTCGATCTGCTCCAACAACGCCTTTGTGGCCGTGTTGAAGATCAAGTGCGCCTCGTCTATGAAGAGCACCAGCTTGGGCTTCTCGGGATCGCCCACCTCTGGGAATTTCTGGTAGATCTCCGCCAACAAGCAGAGCATGAACGTGCTGAAGAGCTTCGGCTTGTCTTGGATATCCGTGAGCCGGACGATATGGACAACCCCCTTGCCATCCCGTTGTGCAAGCAGGTCGTTCACGTCGAACGACGTTTCCCCGAAGAACGCCTCGGCTCCTTGTTGTTCGATCTCGATCAGCTTCCGCAGAATGATGTTGACCGTGGATGAACTGACCTGCCCGTATTGCTTGCGGATCGCTTCCTTGCCCTCGTCCGTGGTGAACTGCAGAACACGACGCAGGTCCTTCAGATCGAGCAGCGGCAAACCATGGTCATCGCAGTACTTGAACACCAACGCCAACACGCTCTGTTGGGTATCGTTCAGCACAAGGATCCTCCCCAGCAGCACCGGGCCGAACTCGCTCACCGTAGCACGCAACCTTGCACCCGGCTCTTTGCTCAACGTAAGCAGTTCCACAGGCAATGCCAGCGGCGTATAGGGCACGTTCAACCGCTCGTGACGTGCAATGGTCCTCTCATTCACCACACCGGGCGCCGCCAAGCCGCTGAGGTCGCCTTTCACATCCATCAACAAAACGGGTACTCCCGCTTGGGATAGTTGCTCGGTGAGCACTTGCAAGGTCTTGGTCTTACCGCTGCCCGTGGCACCGCAGATCAAGCCGTGACGGTTCATGGTACGCAGCGGCACACGGACCATTGCTTCCGGCGCTATGGCACCGTTGTAGAGCGCTCCTCCCAGAATGATGCTCTCCCCCTTGAAGGTGTTCCCTTCCTTTATCGCTGCGGCAAATTGATCGATCGTACCCATCCCGTATTCCTGCTTTGACCCAAAGGAACACATACGTAACGGTTGCGACCACTTTGCGCACGCAACAGACACACCTGAACTGGGTAATGGGGCGAACGAAAGGGGATATTGTAAACTTGCCCGCCGTTCCAGCGAATGAGCATCCTTAGTGGAATATCCCGCCGAAGCTGGCACATCGTCCTTGTTGGACTTCTCGTATTCGGCTTGGCCTTGCGTCTGCACGGCGTGTTGATCCTCAAACAAGGCTATTCGCACGATGAAAGCGTAAGCTACCTCTGCGCCTCAGCCACCGAAGCCGCTTATCAAGAGGATATCAATGGGCTGCTTGACAGGCCGATCACCGCAGGAACGATCCAAGGCTACTATGGGCGCCCAGCGCACTTGGAACTGGGCAAGGTGGCCAAGGATCTTGCGCATTGGGACATCCATCCGCCATTGTATTTCTGGGCCTTGCACTGCGTTCATGTCATTCTAGGTGCCGGCCTGGTGGGCGGTGCACTGCTGAACGTGTTGGCAGGGTTGCTGATCCTTATTCTGCTTTTCGCTATTGCCAAGCGGGCTTTAGGAAGTACCACGGCGGCGCTTGTTACGACGGTGGTATGGTACCTCTCCCCAGCAGTTGTGCAGATCGATCTGGAGGCCCGGCAATACCAGTTCTTGGCGCTTTTCGCCATGGCTTCATTCCTGATCGGTGATCGCCTTTCCGATGGTCGCCGGGCACCGGGCCTGCTGGTTCTCTTCACCTTAGTGAATGCCTCGGGCATGCTCTCCCACTATTACTTCTCCTTCCTCTTGGTGCCCGGTGTGTGCATCATGCTGCTCCGCCAAGGGATACGAGCGCCTACGCTGCTTTATGTTGGATCACTTCTCCTATCGCTGTGCCTCTTTATTCTGGCCTTCCCTTCCATCTTCGATTTCGTAGACGTCTTCCTTCAACGAGAACCGGATCCTGACGCCGCCGAGCGCAGTTTCTTGGACCGGATACGGACGTTCGTCTATGCCTCCCTTGCCTTCTTTACCTATGGGCATTGGAGCCGCTACATTTACTTGCTCGTGGTATCCTTGGTCCTGTTCATCGGCGCTCTTCGCATACGTCCGGATCGTGCGGCGTTACGGACTTTGCTTTGGACCCCGCTGGGGCAGATCACCATCTTCCTGGTCTGGGCCGTTGCATTCACGGTGCTGTTCTACATGGTCGGCATCAGCCCAGCGCAGGCCGCCGGGGAGCAGTACTTCTCCTACATTTGGCCACCACTGGCCATTGTGCTGGTGTACCTCGTGCGAAAGGTGCTTCCGACCCGATCTCTCGGCCGGGTAGCCTCCCTCCACATCGTCCTTCTCGCTATGGCATTCAGCGCATCCATCAGAAATTCGGCCTACGTGCAGCGCGTTCTGCCTTCTAATTGGTATGCGGCCCTCAGTGATTCCGACCTGATGATCACTGACGAGCGGAAGCGCTCCGGCCTGCCTAGGATCTGCAGGGACCTTCGTGCGGACCTTCCGCTCTTCATCCTGAACGAACAACGACCGGATCTTTCGGGCATTTCCAAGGTCGCCTTCTTGCATTTGGAATTGAAAGGACGGAACACCATCGCCCCCCTCCTACAATGGATGGATGACCAAGGGTTCCGCCATGAAATGGCACAGCACGGCCACTACCAACTTCACTCCTACTCCAGATAATGTATTACGGTAATGACTGGGCCTTGGTGATCCCCTTGGCCAATGAGGAAGAGGAGTTCGGTCTATTCGCTGAAGCACTGCGGTCCATTCTCGATCGCGTGAAGTCCGGCAAGGTGTACCTGATCGTCGATAAGGCATCGAAGGACCGAACCTTGGAGTTGAGCCAGGAACTGGAAAAGAGCGACGCCCGTTTCAAGGCGGTTTGGGCGCCGGAGAACAAGAACGTCGTGGATGCCTACCTGCGCGGTTATCGGGAAGCCTACAACAACGGCCACGAATTCATCATCGAGATGGATGCCGGCCTATCCCACGACCCGCGGGCTTTGCCCATGTTCCTGCGTGTGCTGAACGAAGGGAACGAATGCGCCTTCGGTAGCCGGTTCATCAACGGCGGTTCCATCACGGAATCGAACTACAAGCGAACTGTGTTATCCAAGGTGGGCACTATTCTGAGTAATCTGCTGCTGGGCACACGGATGTACGATATGACCTCTGGCTACCAAGGGTTCCATCGTCACATCGTAGGCAAGTTCCTGGCGTACCAATTGCATTCGAAGGCGCACTTCTACCAGACCGAACTCCGCTACCTCTTGCGCGACACGCGCTTTGCGGAGATCCCGATCCACTACAAGGCCCCTAGTCCACGCGTTTCGCAGAACGCGATCAAGAACTCCATCAGCGTGCTGCTTTACTATTTCAAGCAGCGTTTGCTCTTCAGATCCCCTCGCTTATGACCGCGCATCGAACGGCACTCGTGATCACCTCTATTGCAGCACCCAATGCCGTGCTGCGCTCATTCGCCGAAGGCTGCAAAACCCGTGGCATCGATTTCGTGCTGATCGGCGACAAGCCTTCTCCTTCAGATTTCAGCTTGGACGGCTGCGATTTCTGGGGCCTTCCGCGCCAGCGCACCATGCCGTTCAACCTTGCGCCGCTGTTACCCGAGCGCCACTACGGCCGCAAGAACCTAGGGTATTTGCAAGCCATCCGGAACGGGGCCGAAGTGATCCTTGAATCGGACGATGACAACTTCCCGCGAGCGGAGTTCTGGGGTGATCGCACACGCCAGCATTCCACGGCTTCTTTCCAAGGTTCGGGTTGGGTGAACCTCTACCGCTATTTCAGCGAAGAGCCCATCTGGCCCCGCGGCTTCCCGCTGGAACACCTGCAGGACCCCATCCCTGCACTGCCAGCCATCACCGCCAAGGATTGCCCGATCCAACAAGGCTTGGCCGATGAGAATCCTGATGTGGATGCCATCTACCGCTTGATCGGGAAATTGCCTGCCGATTTCATTCAACGCGACCATTCCGTTTCATTGGGCAAGGGTGCTTTGTGCCCTTTCAATTCGCAGAATACCACTTGGTTCCGGGAGGTCTTTCAATTGCTCTACCTACCCTCCTATTGCAGCTTCAGGATGACGGATATCTGGCGCAGTTACGTAGCCGTGCGGATCTGTTGGGAGAATGGTTGGGATGTGCTCTTCCACAATTCCACGGTGTGGCAAGAACGCAATGCGCACAACTTGATGAAAGACTTCGCCGACGAGATCATCGGCTACCAGAACAACAAGGCGATCTGCGAACGCTTGAATGCCTTGGAGCTGAAGCCGGGCAAAGAGCACATCGGCACCAACATCATCTCCTGTTATAAGCAGTTCATCGCCATGGGGCTGGTGGGTGATGAGGAGATGCCCTTGCTGGAAGCGTGGAACGCCGATATGGACGCGCTGCTGATGGCATAGAACAGAAGGCGGCCCCGGTTGTTCTTGGGCCATGCACGAACATCCAATCCTCGTTGTCGGTGCCACGCGTGGTATCGGTCTTTCGTTGACACAACGTCTGGTCGCGGCCGGTCATTCGGTGATCTCCGTAGCCCGGGGTACCGATGCTCCGGGCGGGGTAACCAAGCATATCGCGGCAGATGTGGTAGCCGATGGACTCCCGTTGGACCAAGTGCCCGATATCCTTGGTGGCTTCGCCTATTGCCCAGGCTCCATCGATCTGAGACCATTGCGTAGTGTGCGACCGGAAGACCTGCGAACCGCGTTCGAGATAAACGTGGTCGGGGCTTTCAAGTGCATCCATGCCGTAGCCGATCGTCTGAAGAAAGCACCTGGAAGTGGTATCGTCCTGTTCAGTACGGTGGCAGTTGGCCAAGGCATGCCCTTCCATGTGCCGGTGGCTGCTGCGAAGGGGGCTGTTGAAGGCATGATGCGCAGTTTGGCAGCCGAACTCGCGCCTACCGTCCGGGTGAATGCGATCGCCCCCAGCCTTTCATCGACATCACTTGCCGAACGCTTGTTGAACACACCGGAGAAGCTGAAAGGTGCGGCTGATCGGCACCCGATGAAACGCATTGGTTCGCCGGAAGATGCGGCAGCGCTTGCCGCATTCCTGCTCAGCAAGGAGGCATCGTGGATCACCGGTCAAGTGATCGGTGTGGACGGTGGCCTCTCCCGCTTGCGTTGACTACCCGAAGGAGATCTTGTCGACCGAGAAGCGACCACTGCCAGTGAATAAGATCGCAATGAACGACACCAGATACACCGCTGCCAGTTCTTTTTCAGCGAACTCGGCATCGCCCTTCACCATGAAAACGACCACGGCCATGGCGATGATCAGCGGTATCAAAGCAAGTCGGGTCCACAGGCCGAGTACGATCAATGCGGAACAGAGTACTTCCGCCAGCAGTAAGAGGATCAAGGAGAACGCTGAACCGAGCCCAAAAGGATCGGCGAACGAATCCACCTTGTCCGAGAAGGCCATCAGCTTCGGCCAGCCGTGCTGCCAAAACATGGTACCACCGGCACCTAAACGCAATACTAAGTAACCAAAGTCCTCCGAAACGGGTTCGCTGTTCACGAGCATGGCGCGAAACTATGCCCGGTCCGTTCGGACTGAAGAGAGCAACTTCATCGACTTTTCCACCGGCCGTCGGGGAACTTTTCCTATGCCTTCCCGTTCCAAGGGGCCATGAAAGCTCTTCTCGTCGGGACATTCGCGGTACTTGGAACGTTCGTGTGCGCTCAACCGGGTGATGATGCCATGCTTGCTGGCATGATCGCCCTCAAGAAGAACGACCATAAGACGGCCCAGGCGGCTTTCGATCGTGCGGTCGTGGATGACCCCACCAATGGGAAGACTTGGTATTACAGGGCCATGAACCGCATGGTGTTCGGTGATAACGATGGCGCTTTGCAGGATCTCGACCACCTGATAGCCATGGACCCGAACGATGTCCATGCCATGTTGCGCCGCTCGGAGGTCCATCGCCTCAAAGGCAATGACCGCAGCGCGGATGCCGACCTCTACCGCGTTCTGGGTCTTCACCACAACGGACCTGCCGCCGAGCACGCGTTGTTCGAACTAGGAAGCCTCGCGATGAAGGAGAACGACTTGCCGAACGCCCTTGCCCTCTACGACCGCTTGGTGGCTATCGCGCCATACAATGCCCAAGCGTGGTGCGATCGTGGCATTGCGCGCAATGTTATCCATGACGATGACAAGGCCATCGCCGATCTGGAGAAAGCCATCGAACTGGATCCCACCTTGGACCGTGCTTTCATCAACCTGGCCATCGTCCTTTTCCGCCAAGACAGGAAACAGGAAGGATGCCATGCTCTTCAGCACGCGCGCGACATGGGTGACCGTTCCGTTGAAGAACTCATGATGGTCCATTGCGACCGCTAGCAACTGTTTTGCCGTAGCTCGGAAGACCATATAGCGGTGGTAGGGCTTCCTTCGCGGGGAGCCCTTCTGCTTTACTGACCATGGTAGCACTGGGAATGTTACTTTTGCGGCCCCGTTAGCCACCCCTCGTATGGTGGGACGGACCAACGATGAAGACGAATGTGACCCTGCCGGACGGAAGTGTCCGCAGTTATGACGGTGCGGTATCGGCCATGGACGTGGCCAAGAGCATCAGTGAGGGCCTCGCCCGCAACGTGCTTTCCGCAAAGGTGAATGGTGAAGTGCGCGATGCGAACCGCACGCTGCCTACCGACTGCACCCTTTCCCTTCTGACTTGGAACGACGCGGATGGCAAAACCACCATGTGGCACTCCTCCGCCCACATTATGGCTGAGGCGCTTGAAGCGCTGTACCCTGGGACCAAGTTCGGCATCGGCCCGCCCATCGAGAACGGCTTCTACTACGATGTTGACCTCGGCGACCGAAGTATCGGGGAAGCCGATTTCACGGCCATCGAATCCAAGTTCAAGGAACTTACAGCGAAGAAGCTCACATTCGACCGCAAAGAGGTCAGCAAGGCGGATGCGATCAAGTACTTCACCGAGAAGGGAGACGAATACAAGCTGGAACTGATCGAGGGCCTGCAGGATGGCCAGATCACGTTCTACTCACAGGGCAATTTCACTGATCTGTGCCGCGGTCCGCATATTCCTGATACCTCGGGCATCAAGGCCATGAAGGTGCTCAGCGTGGCCGGTGCCTACTGGCGTGGCGATGAGAAGCGTAAGCAGCTCACGCGCCTCTACGCCATCACCTTTCCCAAACAAAAGGAGCTGGACGAGTATCTCGTGATGCTCGAAGAAGCCAAGAAGCGCGATCACCGGAAAGTGGGTAAAGAGCTTGATCTCTTCACATTCAGTGAGCGCGTTGGTGCTGGCCTGCCTTTGTGGTTACCGAAAGGTGCTGCGCTGCGCGAGCGCCTCATCAACTTCATGAAGGTCGCCCAAGAGAAGCAGGGCTACCTGCAAGTGGCCACCCCGCATATCGGCAGCAAAGCGCTGTATGAGACCAGTGGCCACTGGGAGAAATACGGGAAGGACAGTTTTCAGCCGATCAGCACGCCGCAAGAAGGCGAGTTGTTCATGCTGAAGCCCATGAACTGCCCGCACCACTGCGAGATCTTCGCTAGCCGCCCACGTAGCTATAAGGACCTTCCCCTGCGCTTGGCCGAGTTCGGCACCGTGTACCGATACGAACAAAGCGGCGAGTTGCACGGGCTGGCCCGGGTACGTGGCTTCACACAGGACGATGCCCACCTGTTCTGCCGTCCGGATCAGGTGAAGGAGGAATTCCTGAAGGTGATCGACTTGGTGCTTTTGGTTTTGAAGGCGCTGGACTTCAAGAACTTCGAGGCACAGATCAGCCTGCGGGACAAGGAGGACCGAAGCAAATACATCGGTAGCGAGGAGAACTGGGTCAAGGCTGAGCAAGCCATCATCGACGCGGCGGCAGAATGCGGCATGAGAACGGTGGTCGAATACGGTGAAGCCGCTTTCTACGGCCCCAAGCTGGACTTCATGGTGAAGGATGCCTTGGGTCGAAAATGGCAGCTGGGTACCATCCAAGTGGATTACAATCTGCCTGAGCGCTTCGAGCTGGAATATGTTGGTAGTGATAACGCAAAGCACCGTCCGGTCATGATCCACCGCGCACCATTCGGGAGCCTAGAGCGGTTCATCGCGGTCATCATTGAACACACCGGTGGCCGTTTCCCCTTGTGGCTTACCCCGGAGCAGGCGATCATCTTGCCCGTGAGCGACAAGTACTTGGATGCGTGTGCCGACATCGCCGGAATGCTGAAAGATTCCGATATTCGCGCCTCCGTTGACGAAAGGAACGAGAAAGTAGGCCGCAAGATCCGCGATGCGGAGCTGGCCAAAACACCGTTCATGCTCGTTATTGGAGAGAAAGAAGCCGCCGACGGCACCGTTTCCGTAAGGGAACATGGCCAGGGAGACCTGGGTCCCATGACCCCTATTGCCTTTGCCGATCTGGTAAAAGCACGGATCGCGGAACAGTTGAGCGGTGCAGTAGCAGAACAGGAACATAAAACCAACTAGTGGCAGGCCTTCCCTTCAAACGTCCAAGTGGTCCCCGCCCCGGCGGTGGACAGCGCCGTCCGTTCCGTGGTCGAGTGATCAAGGAGGATCCGCACCGTATCAACAACCGCATCGTTGGGGTGAACGAAGTACGGGTGGTCGGCGAGAACATCGAACAGGGCGTTTATCCGTTCAGCCAAGCCCTGCGCATGGCCGAAGACCTCGGACTGGACCTTGTGGAGATCAGTGCAACCGCCATCCCAGTCGTGTGCCGGATCATCGAGTATAAGAAGTTCTTGTACGACCTGAAGAAGAAGCAGAAGGAGATCAAGGCGAAGCAGGCGACCGTGGAGATGAAGGAGATCCGGTTCGGCCCGAATACGGACGAACACGACGTCAACTTCAAGTTGAAGCACACGCGCAAGTTCCTCGAGGAAGGTCACAAGGTGAAAGCCTTCGTGTTCTTCCGAGGCCGTAGCATCGTGTTCAAGGAGCGCGGCGAGATCCTGTTGCTCAAGTTCGCCCAGGACCTTGAAGATATCGGTATCGTGGAGAGCATGCCCAAGTTGGAAGGCAAGCGCATGATCATGTTCCTGATCCCGAAGAAAAAGAAGTGATCTCAAGGGCGGGTGAATATCCGCCCAGCAGTTTTGACAACGACCGAGTAAGAATACCAACACGACAGGCCATGCCCAAGATGAAGACCAAGTCCGGTGCAAAGAAGCGGTTCAAGCTGACCGGCACCGGCAAGATCAAGCGCAAGAGCGCGTTCAAGAACCACATCCTGACGAAGAAGGAGACCAAGCGGAAGCGTGCACTCACCAAGAGGTCCTTGGTGCATCCACGCGACCACAAGGCCATCATGGATCTTCTCCAAGGCTGATCGGTACACAGAACAAAGAATCCCTCCCGCACCGGGTATCAATAGGTAGCGTTAACCAGGACGTGCAGCACCAAAGACCTCCCCTGACAAGGATGCGCTCACGCCCAAAAACCCAAGTGGAACATGCCACGCAGTAAGAATAAAGTAGCCAGCAGAGCAAAGAGGAAGAAGATCCTCGATATGGCGAAAGGCAACTTCGGTCGCCGGAAGAACGTGTACACCGTCGCGAAGAACACGGTCGAGAAAGGTCTTCAGCACGCCTATAGCGGTCGTAAGCTGAAGAAGCGCGAGTTCCGCGGCCTATGGATCCAGCGTATCAACGCAGCTGCCCGCCTCAATGGCATCAGCTACAGCGTGTTCATGAGCAAGCTGAAGAAAGCGAACATCGACTTGGACCGCAAGGCCCTTGCGGAGATCGCCTTCGCTGATGAAGCGGCCTTCGCAGCGATCGTGAATAAGGTGAAGTAGGCCTTTTGAAAGGACATCCAAGAAAAGGGGGCGCTGAGCCCCCTTTTCATTCCTTACCACTTCAAGTCCCCCGTTACCACTAGGGTACCTTTACACCATGCGCATACTTTCGACGCTACTTTTCGTCTCACCCCTACTGGTGATGGCCCAGCCACCGGCCGGGTATTATGACCCTGCCGCTGGCCTTTCCGGTGAAGCCCTACGCGAGGCGTTGCGCGCCATCATTGACGGGCACACGGTGCTGGCGAATAGCCAACTATGGTCGGCTTATGCCGCAACCGACCGCAAACAGAACAATAAGGTCTGGGATATTTACACGGATGTGCCCGATGGTACACCGACGTTCGAATTCGCGTTCGTTACTGATCAATGTGGGGAGTATTCGGGAGAGGGCGATTGTTTCAATCGCGAGCACAGCTTTCCACAAAGCTGGTTCGGCGGAGTGCCCGGGCCCGATACCGATCTGTTCCACATGTATCCAACGGATGGCTGGGTGAACCAGATCCGTGGGAATTGGCCTTATGGAACGGTAAGCAATGCTACAGAGGAGACCTCCAATGGCGGCAAGCTCGGACCTTGCACATGGCCGGGTTGCTCGGGAACGGTATTCGAGCCGATCGATGCGTACAAAGGAGATCTCGCCCGTGGATATTTCTACATGCTGACACGATACATGAACCAAGCCGGAACTTGGCCGGCACCGATCTTGGAAATGGGCGAGTTCCTGCCATGGGTGGAGAACATTCTGGTCACGTGGCACCTCCAGGACCCTGTCAGTCCAAAGGAAGTAGCTCGTAACAATACCATCTACACCTCACTGCAAGGCAACCGGAACCCTTACATCGATAACCCGCAGTGGGTGCAATACATCTGGGGACCAACCGCCGGAATTGCAGAAGAGAACGAGGTTCGTGATCGCATTTGGCAGGAGGGTGGAATGCTCCGCATAAGCCTGAATGAGCCAGCACAAATGAAGCTGAGCATATTCGATGCGCGGGGAGCCATGCTCTTGACCACATCGTTCACAGGCGACCAAAGTTCGGTACATCTGGATGCTCCGGCCGGGATCTATTTGGTGATCTTGGACACGGATCACGGACGTCAGGTGCAGCGTGTGGTCCTATAGCAGGAAGTCAGGAGTCGAGGGAACGTTCAGCCATCCAGCTTACCGGCAAGGAACCCAGTGGTCCACGCGGCTTGGAAATTGAAGCCTCCGGTGACCCCATCTATGTCGAGCACCTCGCCTGCGAAATGGACGCCGGGCACCTTTCTGCTCTGCATGGTCAGTGGATCCACTTCTTCCAGAGCGATCCCACCGGCCGTAACGAACTCCTCTTTGAACGTGGTCTTGCCAGCCACGGCGTAACGATCGTTGGTCAACAGGTCGATCAGTCGGTTCCGCTCCTTCTTCCCGATAGCACCCCAATGCTTCTCCGACGGGACACCAGCTTTGTGCAAGAGGTAGGCCCAAAATCGCTTTGGTAGGCGGAAATAATTCGCGTTCTCAACGAGTTTGCGATCAAGAAGATCGGCTTGTTCCGCGAACGTCTGTCGCACGGTCTCCTCGCTTGCGCCTTCGAGCCAGTTCACTTGTGCGTTAAAGCGGTAATCGAGATCATGAAGCGAACGCGCCCCGAACGCGCTTGCACGCAGGACGGCAGGTCCGCTCAATCCCCAGTGGGTTATCAATACCGGACCGGTGCATTCCACATCGCTACCCGTTATGCGGACGCGTGCTGGAACGACCACGCCCATCAGCTCCCGTATCACCTCGCCCGGCATGTTGAACGTGAACAAGGAAGGGACCGGTGCGACAATGGTGTGCCCCAGGTCAGCAAGCCATTTGTACGAAGTAGGGTTCGGATGGCCACCGGTAGTGATGATCACACGATCGGCCAATAGATCCTCTGTGCCCATCCTTAGGAGAAACGCACCGTCGCCATTGGGCTCGATGGCTTTGACACCGGACTGAAGTGCGATGCGAATACCCATCCGCTGCGCCGTTCCCTGTAGGGCATCGATTATCGTGGCTGAACTATCGGTCACAGGGAACATACGCCCATCGGTCTCCGTCTTCAGTTCAACGCCGTGATCCAGGAACCAAGCAATGGTCTGCCGCACAGCGAACCGATCGAACGCTTTGCGCAAGAACTGCTCACCACGCGGATAGTTCTTCGCGAGTTTGCGCGGCTCCAGGCAATGGTGGGTCACGTTGCAACGGCCGCCACCGCTGATGCGCACTTTGCTCAGGAGCTTGTCGCTCTTCTCGTACAGGGTTACCACCGCAGCCGGATGGTGCTCCCTCACGCTCAGAGCCGCGAAGAAACCCGCCGCACCTCCACCGATGATCGCAACACGCATGGATGCCTTGAAGCCTGCTTAACGTCCGGGATATCCTCGGAAAGGAATGGTCCTAATCCACTTTCACCACACGGATCACCGAACTTGTCGCATCCAGCGAACGCAGTAAGTAGGTGCCGTTGGAAAGCATGGAAAGATCCAAGATCGTCGCACCCGTAGCTGTGTTGGTGCGGAGTACTTCACGACCGCTTGGATCGAAAACGATGAAGGGTGATGTTCCGCCTAGGACACGCACAAGGCCAGTGGTCGGGTTGGGAAGGGCGATAGGTCCTGATAATGGGCGCGAAAACACATTTTCAATGGACGTTTGGACGTTACCGCAAGAAGCCTGCTCACCACAGACCAGGTCGGCACAAAAGCCCAGCACGAATCCCATGGAACCGGCGAAATCCGTTTCAACATAATCAACGTGGCCATTTCCGGGATAGGTCAGTAAACAGTTGTCGATCCCAAGGTGCGCGAGACGTTCATGGATATCATGGCTACCTGACGCAACCAATCCTGTGGGGATACCGAATACGGAAACCTCTTGTGTGTAGTAGGGCACTACTTCATCCCCGATCTCGTGAACGCTACATACCGGTACGTCGTCTGGTTGGATCCAAAGTGTATCACCTAGTGCCCCGCTGAAGCTGAATATCCCGAGCACATCGCTGGAAAAACCGGGATTCCCGCTCAGCCCATCTACACCGCCAATAGCCGCGCTTTGTGCCACCAACACAGCCGGTAACTCGCTCTCCTCGTCCAAGAATCCGGCGTGCAAAGCGCTGATGGCCCCAGCCGAGAACCCACCGATCAAGATACGGTCCTCATCAATGGCATACTGGTTATCATTCTCGGTAACGGAACGGCGAAGGAACCGCACACAGGCTTTCATGTCGTGTGCGCCACGCATCACTGCCGAAGTGGTGTTCGCGGTATTGGGTATGAAGAAACCGATCCTGTAATCCGGTGCGATAGCGACATAACCCATACGCGCGAACATGCGACAAGTTTCAGCAACGTCACCACGTGCGCCCGCTACGAATGACCCACCGAACGCAACGATCGCTACAGGGCGTTGTTCCAGGACATCTCCCGTTGGCTCATAGACGTCCATGTAAAGAGTTTGACTACCGGAAATGCCGATGTTGCTACCGTAGGCAACTCCTGATGTGACGGTCACATCAGGGAACTGCTCTGATCGGTAGCGGCCGGTCGCACATTCCTGCGCAACACTTGGGAGGGCCAACAAAGTGAAAAGAAATGTCAACTGGTGAGTGCGGGCCATGTTTATGAGGGGCTTGTCTGGAAGTCAAGGATACAAGATCGGCCGCAGTAACAGGTTGGAAATCGTAGAAGGTGGAATTTTGGCACACCTTTGGGAAGCATCCCTACAAGTAGTGAACCCCATGAAAAAGATCATTCTCACGCTCACTGTGTTGAGCGCCGCTGCCGGAACCCAAGCCCAAGTCCAAGTGAACCCGCAGGCCGGTCTCACCTTCCAAAGCCTTACCAGCGCGCCGGATGGCGTCAATTACAAAGCAGCCGTCGGTTGGCAGCTGGGTGCTGATGCGCGCTTCGGAGATAGGTTCTTTGTTCAGCCGGGGGCCTTCTTGGGCCGCAGTGTCACGGCAGTAACCGTTTCCGGGGCAGCTCCGGGTGGTGCATCCGGAGCGGTATCCGTTGAGGACAACCTTGTTCGCACCAACCTGAAGCTGCGTGCACAATTGGGCTACCGCGTGATCGATACGTATCAGTTCGACATGCGCGTGATGCTGGGCCCGAGCTATGATGTGCTGATGAGCGTGGATGACCGCGACGGCAACATTACTTGGAACAAGGCTGACTTCAACAGTGGCTCCTTCAACATCGACGCTGGTGTCGGGTTCGACATGGGGCTGTTCACCCTAGCCCCAACGGCCAGTTTCGGCCTTAGCAATGTGTTCAAGGATGATCCGGCATTGTCACAGGTCAACTCCAAGTACATGAGCTACGGTCTTACCCTTGGCATCAACATCGGAAACGACGACGAGTAAAATTGGTGGTTGGAAAGAAGGAAGAGCCCTCGCGATGAAGATCGCGGGGACTCTCTTTTTGCAGTGATCGGGATCAGTCCTTGACCACGGGGAATCCGGCTTTCTTCCAACCAGCTATTCCGTCCAGTAATTGGATAACGGTAAAGCCGCGCTCCACGAGGTATTCCTTGGCTTGGTCACTTCGCCCACCCATAGCGCAATAGACCAGCACGGGCTTCTTCGGATCGAGTGTCGCGAAGTTCTTTTCATAGTCTGCGGCTGTCCAGTCGATGTTCTCTGCCCCTTTGATATGACCGCTCGCGAACTCGGCAGGTGTGCGCACATCGATCAGGCGCGCATCACCTTTTGCGATACGGGCGTCGAAAGCCGGGCCTTCGATATCAGTTGCGATCGCGGATTCCTGGGGCACTCCGGATTGGGCATTGGAACACCCAGCGGTGATCATTACCAGTGCCAAACTGATGGGCAGGATCGCGTTCCTCATGGTACAAAGGTGGTGATGGGGATCCCGGTCTGCACAACTTGACGCCAACTCCTACGGTTGTCCCGTTGGAACAACCCGCATGTTCTTGCGTACAAAAGGCCATGTCGCGGTTAGTGGACCTTTCTATGCTGTGTTTCTTGCTTGTCCCATGCGCGCTTTCCGCCCAAGCGGATGGATTAGTGGCATACGTCCCGAATGCTCCATTGGAACGGACAGCGGACAATAGCCGGATCGGTTTCGTGGAAAGCGCGGTCGCCGGTAAGGTTGAAGCCCTATTACCTTCTGACGCCTTGCAAGCCGATATCCTCAATGCTCGTGGTAACGTAAAACGCACGTATAGCACGGATGAACTGGAAAGCCTTTCATTGGGTGACTTGCGCCCAGGGACATGGACCTTACGCGTCCATACGCCCAACGCGATACTTGTTCGCCGGTTCGTTGTCATGGCGCGCGGGTCGATACTATGGTCCCCTAGCGGCCCCGTGCGGAAACGGTGATCCGCCTTATCGCACTTTCACCCCCTTCTCCTGCAAGCGGCCGAGTGCTTCGGCCGCGAGGTCGAAGTCCGGCGCCAGTGCCAGTGATCTCTGGAAGTCGAGTAAAGCACTATCCAAGGCCCCCTCCAGTTCAAACGTAAGCCCGCGATTATAGTAAGCTTGTGCGTAAGTAGGGAGTTCGGTGATCGCGCGTGAGAATTCGGCGCGGGCCTCCTTGGTGCGGTGTTGGTGCTCCAAAAGAATATAGCCGCTGTTGTACCAAGCTGTCGCGTTCTTCGGGTCGATGGCCTTGATCCGGTCGTAGGAGGCCAAGGCCACGCTGTCCTGTCCGTGTTCCTGTGCATACATACCGCGATCGTACCATGCCTCAACGCTTTCGGGTCTAAGGTCGATGGCCGAGTTGTAGTACTGCATAGCCAGCGGATCGTGGCGTTCGGCCATGATCAAGCCCAAAGCAATGTACGCGTTGTAAAAGGCGGGATCACGTTCCACTGCGGTGCGATAGCTGCTGATCGCCAATGCCGTATCACCAGCTTCGCGATGGATCCAACCCTTCAGGAAGTAGGCTTTGGGATCCTGATCATCCAGTCGCAGCGCGTCGTTGACCCAGCGCATGGCTTCCGCGTATTCCCGCTTTACCAAGCGCAACTCGGCCAGCTTCAACCGTGCTTCGGTGCTATCGGGGGCCAGCCGAACCGCTTTGGTGAACTCTCCCTCGGCCTTGATCAGATCGATCCTTCTATAGTAAAGATCCCCCATTGCTATATGCCATATTGCTGAAGTGCTATCCAATTGGATGGCGCGCGCCCAATCCTTCAAAGCAGCACGAACGCTATCCCTGCTTTCATGGAACCGGGCACGTTGGGCAAAGCGCGATGGATCGGAAGGGTCTTCCATGATACGACGATCGATTTCGGCCAAGGTGACAGGGCCAGATGGGAGCTCAGGACCGGACCCTTGGCCCGAATTGCATGAGGCCAGAACAAAGAGGAGTATGCACGATTGGAAGATGGACCGGGCCATGATGGGTATGAAAAGCGAAGGCCCCAGCACAATTCACGCCGGGGCCTCCAAAGTAAGCGCACATCAACGTTGCGTTCCGGTATTGGTCGCCATGACTTGAGGACCGGTCCACGACGCCTAGTGGCTGACCGCGATCAAGCCGTGACCGGCGCACCGGCCTTGGCAACTGCCTCCTTGATCTTGTTCTCTAACTGTTCGCAGAGTTCAAGGTTATCATCCAATAATTGTCGAACCCCGTCGCGACCCTGTCCTAATTTATTGTCTTCGTAGCTGAACCAGGATCCGCTCTTCTTGATGATTCCCAGCTCCACGCCCATATCGATGATCTCACCGGTCTTACTGATACCTTTGCCGAACATGATATCGAACTCCGCCTTTTGGAACGGTGGTGCGACCTTGTTCTTAACGACCTTCACCTTAGTGCGGTTACCAACAGGGTTCTCCCCGTCCTTGATCTGGGTGGAACGGCGGATATCCAAACGGATGGTGGCATAGAACTTCAATGCGTGACCGCCGGTGGTAGTCTCGGGGTTTCCGAACATCACACCGATCTTCTCACGCAATTGGTTGATGAAGATGCAACAGCAGCCTGTCTTGCTGATGGTGCCTGTGAGCTTGCGCAGTGCTTTGCTCATAAGGCGTGCCTGCATACCCACGGCGCTATCCCCCATTTCTCCTTCGATCTCGGCACGTGGTGTCAGCGCGGCAACACTATCAATAACGATGATGTCAATGGCGCCCGAGCGGATCAGGTTGTCAGCGATCTCCAGGGCTTGCTCACCGTTGTCCGGTTGGCTGATCAGGAGATTCTGGGTATCCACTCCAAGACTTTCGGCATACACACGGTCGAAGGCATGTTCCGCATCGATCATCGCTGCGATGCCGCCAAGTTTCTGTGCTTGCGCTATAGCATGTATCGCCAAGGTGGTTTTCCCAGAGGATTCAGGACCATAGATCTCGATGATCCTTCCCTTCGGATAACCACCTACTCCCAGCGCAAGGTCCAGACCGATAGAGCCGGTGGGGATCACCTCCATCTGCTCGATGGCATCGTCGCCGAGTTTCATGACGGCCCCTTTACCGAAGGTCTTCTCCATCTTGTCCATCGTGAGTTGAAGGGCTTTCAGCTTCTCCTTGTTGATCTCCGTTGCCATGGCTGTTTGGTTTTAATTGCTTCTTCGAGCGGACTCGGTCCGTTAGTACTCTGACGAAATATCCGTCAAACTTGTGACGCACAATTAAGCGACAGAGTTTGAGATCGCCAAATTTCCCGTCGGGTTTAGTTTTGAACAGGGCCTATAGTGTCTCTTCAAAAGGTGGCCTCCAAACTACGAATATCATCGTCGAATGAATTGTTATTATCGACGAAGGCTTGACATTCGAAGTCGAGTGGGGATATGTTTGCGTCACTCTTTTCTATGGGTCGCACTTCAGACCCTGCCTTTGGACCACTTGTTCGCTTAACCGAACAAGAGCATGCAATCCAAGATCGGTACTTCCGAACCTGCAATTCAGGTCGGTGAAATGGCCTCCGCAGAGTGCTTCTGCGATCAACGACTGACCCTCTCCCCTGAACAGGGTTTGGGTTGCAGCATCGGCCACCCTTCCGTCGCGCATCCCAGGGGCCTCTCCCGAGAAGGCCTTTATCTGGACCAGCTTCACGAACCAACACTCACACACATGCACCTGAACCCAACTGATCGATCGTGGCTACGACACGCAGCTTGGACGCTGTTATTTGTGCTAACTGCTTGGCTGCCTTCCAGTGCACAACTGGCCCGACCAGCCCCTTCCAAAGTGCATGTGGATGCGCAGCACGACGCCTTGGATGAACTACTGCACAAGTACGATCAGCGCATCGAGTTCACCGAGAACAAGGGACAATTCAACGACCAGGTATTGTTCAAGGCTGAATTTCCACTAGGCCAAGCATTGGCCACGAAGGATGGCATGGTGATGAAGGCCTATGACCCATCGGCCATTAAGGAACGACAGGATGAAGGCATGCGCATTGAAAAGGACATGCAGGACGGCAAACCGATGCGCCCGCTCACATGGCGCAAACGTGGTCATGGCTGGTTGATGCATTTCAACGGTGCGTTGCCTACGATGCGGGTCGAGAGCAGACAAGCCCATACAGAGGTGAACCACTACTTCACCGGAAACAAGGAAGCCGCGGATGTGCGAAGCTTCCAAGAGGTTTGGTACAGCGGTGTTTACAATAACATCGATGTCCGCT
>Ga0209181_10001723_pt1 | contig 37465 bp, 30 predicted proteins | sample MAT05_FD_187208 | JGI IMG/M metagenome (GOLD analysis project Ga0209181, IMG submission 187208) | Freshwater microbial communities from Lake Fryxell liftoff mats and glacier meltwater in Antarctica - MAT-05 (SPAdes) (version 2) | ecosystem: Environmental > Aquatic > Freshwater > Ice > Liftoff... | reverse complement strand
CAGGTGTAAACTTGCGTCGGTTTTTCTTGGACATGGTTTGGTTTCGTTTTCGGGTTTAGTCTTTACGATCCCTCTGGTCCAGTTTTCAGGGGCCACCTCACTCCAACCCATGCCTTCCGTCCATGAGCACCTCCAGCTCGACGATAAAAACGAGTCCCGCTTATTGGCAGAGCGTGGCGTAACGGGCCAGCGCGTGGGCCGTTGGCTTTGAGTCCGCTGCGACTGGGAAAACCATCGTTCACGGCGAGTAGGATGCTGCCCGCCACAAGCCGCGAGGGGACGAACCAAAAGCTTCCCCACAAGGTGCGCAGGAATGCTTTCAGCCTGTTCATGGTTTGCCCCCGGTTGAAGGCCGGTCACTTGGTCATGGCTGATTTCCGGTGCCGGATGCGGGGCCGGTGGCCAGCGCCTCGTATCCGGCGATCACGTCAAACAATTCCTCGTCGATCCCGCTTTGGCGCAGGCGGTGGAAGCTCCCGTGCAACGTCTCCAGCAACTCGTCGATATTTTTGTCCGCCCGTTGCATCGCCGCCAGTCGGCTGGCGTTTTCGCTGGCCAGCGATTCGGCACACGCACGGAAGAGTGAGATGAAAAGATATTCGCGTATGAGCGCGCGCAGGGTCGCCGTGCGGTTTCCCACCACCTCGGGCAACACGGGGGTCGGCCAGGGCGTTTGCGTCAGGCGTTGGGCCCAAGCCGCGTCGAGCGGCAGTAAGTGCTCGCTGACCGGTTCGTAAAGCGACCCGGTTTGCAGGCGGTTATGGAAAACGTAGAGCTGCGCATGCTCGCCCTTGGCCCGGTGCGTTTCGCTCTCAATTTGAATCTGCCCGACGAGCGGCGTGATCGTCTTGACGGAATTCGGCACCGTAAAAAGGCCGATGGGCGTCACACCCGCGTCCGCCAGCCGCGCGTGCACACGCTCGCCGACAGCCCAAACGTGCGGTTTGCCGGGTAAGGTGGCGAGGGTCGCGATCGCGTGGTCGGCGATGATGTCGTTAAACTGCCCGACGAGTCCCTGGTCCGATCCGAACACCACGGCACCGATCGCGGTCGCGTCAGTGGATTCTTTTGGTTTCACGGTCGGCGTCGATATTGGGCCGGCGCGAAAACACGCGCCCAAGCCCAGTTCCATCGTGCGGTAGTAGTCGCCGAGCGCATGGACCGATTTCTCGTATTGTCCGACGCTCGACGCGGCTAGGGCTTTCATCGTGCGGACGACCGATTGGAGATCGCGCGCACTGCTGATCTTCCGGCGCAGACTCGCCGTGGTCTCGCTCATGAGATCTCCTTCGCTTCCGGTTTGGGCTGGCACGGCGTGAGCGCCTGGCGCGCGATGTCGATGATCGTCTTGCGGTCTTCGTCGCTCAACTTGTCGGCGCTTTCAAAACGTGCGCAGACCTCCGCCGGAATTTGGATCGCCGCTTCGCGCACGGCTTTTTGGGCCTCGGTCATTTTTTCTAACGGCACCAGATCGAAGAGCTCCGCCGTCAGCGCCAGCAGGATGGCTATCTGCGCCGACACCGAAACCGGCGTGAACTCGGGTTGCTTGAGACACGCGCGGATGCGGCGGCCGTGCTCGATGATCTTGCGCGTGTCGTCGTCGAGGCGCGCGCCGAAGCGGGCAAAGGTTTCGAGTTCCTCGAACTGTGCATAGGCGAGTTTGAGGTCGCCGGCCACCGCGCGGTAAACGGCCAGTTGCGCTTTGCCGCCGACGCGTGAGACCGATTTCCCCACATCCACCGCCGGCAGCACACCGAGTTCAAACAACGACGGCGAGAGGTAGATCTGGCCGTCGGTGATCGAGATCAGGTTCGTCGGGATGTAGGCGGAAATATTCTGCGCCTCGGTTTCGATAATCGGGAGCGCCGTGAGCGAACCGCCGCCGCGTTCCTTGCTTAAACAGGTGGCGCGTTCCAGCAGTCGCGAATGGATGTAGAAAATATCCCCGGGGAAGGCCTCGCGGCCCGGCGGCCGACGGAGCAGCAACGAGAGCTCGCGATAGGCGCGGGCATGGTGCGTGAGATCGTCGTAAACGATCAACACGTCGCGTCCCGCCTCCATGAACTGTTCCGCAATGCTCGTCGCGGCGTAAGGAGCGACATAGGCTACGCCGGGCGCTTCGTTACCCTCGGCGACCATGACCACCGTGTAGTCCAGCGCACCCTTCTCGCGGAGGCTGGCCACGACCTTCGCCACCGCCGAGGCCCGCTGGCCGATGGAGCAATACACGCAGACCACATTTCGGTCCCGCTGGTTGAGAATGGTGTCGAGCGCGATCGCGGTTTTGCCCGTGCGGCGGTCGCCGAGAATCAATTCGCGCTGGCCGCGGCCGATGGGAATGAGCGCATCGACCACCGTGAGTCCGGTCTGGAGCGGCACGGTCACCGGCGCCCGATCCATAATCGCTGCGGCCGGACGCTCCACGGGCAGGCGGAGGTTTGTGTTAATCGGCCCGAGCCCGTCGAGGGGACGTCCCAGCGGATCCACTACGCGACCGAGCAACTCGTCCCCCACGCCAATGTCCATCACCCGGCCCGTGCGCTGGACTTCGGCGCCGGCCTGCAAATGAGCGTAGTCGCCCAACAGCACGACGCCGATCTCGTCTTCATCGAGATTAAACGCGATGCCGAAGACCCCGCCGGGAAACTCGAGCAGCTCTTCAAAGCCCGCGTTGGGCAACCCGCTCACACGGGCGATACCCGTGGAGACATCGATGACGGTGCCAATCTCGCGCGGTTCAAGGCGCGGAGAAAACGCGTCCCGCACTTGGCCGAGGTCGGCAAAGGTGCGGTCAAAAACGGCCTCGAGCGAATCAGCGGGCGCGCTCATGGGGTGACGGACGCGGCGGCCGGTTCCGGCTTGTCCGGTTGTTTCAGTAGTTCGCCCACGGCCTTGTTCAGCGACGTCAGGTAATCCGCGATGCTCCAGGCGATTTTCTGACCGCTCGCGGTGAGTTCGATGCCGCCGACGAGATCCGGCACCGTTTCAAAGCGCAGGTGCGTGTCGGTCAAAAACGTTTCGTTAATCGCGTTTTGAATCGCGGCGCGTTCCTCCGTCGGCAGATCAAACGCACTGCGCACGACCGCCGGTTCGACCGTGCTTTTGAGCGCCGCTTCGAGCGTCTTCCTCGCGTCGTCATTCATCTCCCGCAGGCGGCGCGTGAACACCGCCACCATGCGCTCCTCCAGTCCGGCGGTGGCGAGGTCGGTGAGCGTCTTGCGGGCGATGGAAAACACTTCCTGCTGGGCGCGCCGGGCAAGCGACTGCTGCAGATTCACCGCCTCGGTGCGTAAGTTCTCCTGTCGTTTCGCGCCGAGTTCATCGGCGCGTTTTTTGGCTTCATCAAGGAGTCGATTGCTTTCGGTTTTCGCGTCGTCAGTGGCCTTGGCGAGAAGATCGGCCCGTTCGCGGTCGAAGACCTCGTTCTTCTTTTGGAAATCGTCGCGATCCTGGGCGGCCTCGGCTTTTTTTGCGGCGGCGTCGGCGAGCTCAGCCGCGATCTTTTTTTCCCGGGCATCGATGGCGTTCAGGATCGGCTGATAAAGGAAATGCTTCATCAGCCACACCAAGATGAGGAAATTGAACACCTGCGCCCCGACGGTGAACCAGTCGATGAGCATGGGATTATTTTCCTGCGGCTTGCGCCGCGCCAGCGATCACGTGATTCCAAAACGGATTCGCGAAGATCAGGATCATTGAGACCACGAAGCAGTAGATCGCGGTGGATTCGATCATCGCCAGGCCGACGAAGAGCGTGCGCGTGATGGTCGCGGAGGCGTCCGGTTGCTGGGCGAGAGAAGTGAGCGCGGAGGCCACGGCGCGGCCTTCGCCGAGGGCCGGCGCGATACAGCCGATACTGGTGGCGAAGCCAGCCGTGGCGATCGAGGCGACGGCGATGAGGGTCATGTTATCCATAAAAAATTCCTTAGTTGAGGGCGGTAATTTCAGGTGGCGGGAACCGGCTCCGCTTGGGCGGCCGACTTGGGTTTGTGCGTGGCGGCGGCGATATAGACCGCGGCGAGGATGCTGAAGATGTAGGCCTGCACCATGCCCGTAAGCAGGCCGAGCAGAGTCATCGCGACGGGGAAAACGAAGGGCGTGATCGTGAGCAGGATCGCGATGATCATCGCCCCGCTCATCATGTTGCCGAACAGGCGCACGGCCAACGCGAGCGTACGCGACACTTCGCTGATGATATTAAACGGGAGCATGATGAACGTCGGCTCCACGTAAGATTTGAGGTAACCGCCGATTCCCCTTTCCCCGATGCTGAATAATGGCACGGCCACAAACACACAGAGCGCCAGCGCCGCCGTGGTCGAAAGTGAAGCCGTCGGCGGCTCGTAACCAGGAATGACCGTGCACAGCGCGGCCGCCGCGACGAAGAGGAAAAGCGTGCCGAGAAAACTGAGATATTTTTTCGGGTTCTTCAGCCCCACTTCGCCGATCTGGGTCGTGGTCGCGGTGACGACGATTTCGAGCAAGTTCTGCCAGCGGGATCGTTGATGCTCCGTGGTGAGATTCCGGGTGATGAGTTTCGCCCCGACGGCGAGCACGAGCATGAGGCCCCACGTGAACACGATCGTCGCGTTGAGCGTGACCCAGCCGTGCTGCCAGAAAATCAGTTGGTCGGGGCTAAGGCGCATGGTGGTTCTCCGGTTTCGACCGCGTTAAGGTTGGTGGTGCTGGAGCTTTCCGAAGGTGGTCTCGAGCGCGGCTTTCAATTTTTGCGCCGCGCCGCTGACCGCTTCGTCCAATTCGCCGGCGTTATGCGTGACGGCCATCGGTTGCAGCCCGGCCGGCCGTGCTTCCATCGCACAGCGGATATCGTTGCCACCGCTTTTGCCGCCGTTCTCGTCGCTCAGGTGGACTTCGACTCGCGAGAGGCGATCTTGGTGATGGCTCAATGAGCTGCGCACGGTCGCTTCGATTTCGGCGGTCAGTTGTTCGGAGCCGGTGATCGTGTGGTCGGTGTTAATTTGAATAATCATATTATTTTTTGGCGGGGTGAGTTGGGTGCTGAAAAAGGGGAAGAGGCTCGTGGGGTCTCCGCAGTGGGACCGATTGCGTTTGCGGGGTTCGCGTCAGCCGCATTACGAGAAGCCGCGCCACAAGGAATCCGACGAGACACGCGACCAGACGCTGCCAATGGCCGCCGCCGACAAAATAGAATCCCGCCACGGCAACGCCCATGCGAAGCAGGGCGCTTCCGAGAAACCACAGGGCCGGTCGCGGCGAAACGGCTCCCCGGCGCACGGTCCACCAGAGTCCGCCGAAGAAAATCGCGCCGAGCAGCACGCCAGCCGATGCGGATAAAATCAACGGCAGCGTTTCATTCATCGCGATCCTCCGGTTTGTCCCGCATCGCCTTGTCTTCTTTGGCGACCCAGAACCACGCATTCGCACAACCGATCGAGAGACCGACGACCATCAGCGCGAGCGTCCAGGCATGTTTGCCCGGATGATGCGCATCCAGCCACAGGCCCAGCGCGGCGCCGAGGAGTGTCGGTATGACGACCGACCAGCCGATCAGGCCCATCATGCCGAGACCGAACCAGACGCCCTGGTCTGACTTTCGCGCTTTGAGTTTGCGCGCTGCTTTCACGCCGATCTGTGCGGCGAGATCAGGCTTCGATTCAGGAGTTTTTTTAGGAAGATCACTCATCGCGAAAGGTCGCAAAGCGACGGAGAAATCCGGTCTCCAGTTTTGCCATCACGGTGCGCACGCTTTGTTCGTGCTCGTCCAAGGTGAGAAATTCCTTCGTCACGGCCTCGCGCAATTCGCCAAGATCTTTCCCGACCAATGCGCGGCGCACGGACACGAGCACGTCGGGTCCGGTCTTCACCAGCACACCTTCGTCGATGGCGACAAACACCTCGCCGTCCGCCTCGGTTTCGTAAGTGAGAATCCCGGGCGCAAGTGCCGCCACGCAGTCGAGCCGGTGCGGCAGCAATCCAAACGAGCCTTCGTGCGTTTCAGCCACGATGCGCGCGACGTCCGTTTTCTCCGCGAAGACCTGGAAGGGCAGTAGAATTTTAAGCGTCATGGGCAACTGCGTCCGGTGTGGCCGACGCTTCAGGTTTGGGCGCAGCCTTCGCCGGCTTTTTCGCCTCGGTGATGGCGCCGATCATGTAGAGCGCTCGTTCGGGGTAGTCCTTGAATTCGTCGCGCAGGATGCGTTCACAGCCGTCGAGCGAATCCTTGAGGCTCACGAGCTTTCCCTTGAGGCCGGTGAATTGCTCGGTGGTGAAAAACGGCTGGGTAAGAAACCGTTCCAGGCGGCGGGCGCGGCCGACGACTTTACGGTCTTCGGGCGAGAGCTGCTCTAGGCCCAGCATGGCGATGATGTCCTTCAATTCGGCGTATTGCGCGAGCGTCCGGCGGATTTCCTGGGCGAGCGCGTAGTGCCGTTCACCGACGATTCCGGGCGTCGCCATCTTGGAGCTCGATTGCAATGGATCGATGGCGGGAAAAAGGCCTTCGCTCGCGCGTTTGCGCGAGAGCACGATCGACGCGGAGAGATGCGAAAACGTGTGCACCGCCGCGGGGTCGGTGAAGTCATCCGCCGGCACATAGACCGCCTGGATCGACGTGATCGCTCCGGTGGCGGTATTCGCGATACGCTCTTCGAATCCGGAAAGTTCGGTGCCCATCGTGGGCTGATATCCGAGGCGCGAGGGCATCTGGCCCATGAGTCCCGAGATTTCCATGCCCGCCTGGATGAAACGGAATATATTATCCACGAGCAGGAGCACGTCGCGGTGTTCGTCGTCGCGGAAATATTCGGCCATGGTCAGCGCCGCAAAGCCCACGCGAAAACGGCTGCCGGGCGGCTCGTTCATCTGGCCAAAGACCATCGCCATGTTCGGTAGCACCCCGGCCTCTTTCATCTCGCGGTAAAGTTCCTCGCCCTCGCGGCACCGTTCGCCGATGCCGCAAAAAATACTCACGCCCTGCTGCTGGCCGATCATGTTGTGGATCATTTCGGTGAGCAGGACGGTTTTGCCGACACCCGCGCCGCCAAAGAGCCCGGCCTTGCCGCCGCGCTCCAGTGGCAGGAGCACGTCGATCACCTTGATGCCGGTTTCAAAAATCTCCGACTTGGTCGAGCGCTCGACAAGTGGTGGCGGGGTGCGGTGAACCGAGCGCCACGGCATTTCCGGCAGCGCAGGATCACGATCAATCGCGTGGCCAAACACATCGAACATCCGCGAGAGGATGGCTTTTCCCACGGGGACTTTCAGCGGCCCGCCGCTGTCCTTGACCACCATGCCACGCGCGAGACCCTGCGTCGGCGTCAACGCGATCCCGCGGACGTGGCGCTCGTCGCGTTGCGCGAGCACTTCGATCACGATGCTATCCTGCTCGCCCGCGTGCAGCACGGAATAGATCGGCGGCAGCCGCGTCTCGAAGCGGATATCCACGACGCTGCCACGCACCGCGACGACCACGCCGGTGGGCAAGGAAGGCGCCGTCATACCGGATGGCTCCTGCTCCAATTGCGAAGACTCTTTCACGATGACGGGGCGCTTGCCCGGGCCGCCTTCTCAAAGTGCTCGAGCAACTCGGTCGGAGCGGTTTTCACGAGATTGGAAGCGAGGACTTGGCTGATCTTATTCCGGGTTGTCGGTTGCAGCGCGTCGCACAATTGCTTGTGAATCGGCGCGCTGACGGCGAGCGAGCAATCTGTGACTTCGCTGTCCGCCAGCAGGGCGTCGATTTTCTCCGCCACCTGTTGGAGCAGCCGATGGTCTTGTTCGGCCTCTTTATTCAACGCTTCTCCGGCGGATAGATCGCCGGATATGGCACCAGCACCAGCACCGCCGCCACCACGGGGAAAGCGTCCAGCTTGATCGGATACCTGATCCGACAGTTTTTCATGAGCCGCCGCTGGCTTCAGTTCGGCGATCAGTTCCAAGTGCGGTTGCCGATCACTCGCGTTTTGCGTCTGGCGATAGGCACGGAGAAGACCGCGGTCGGTCACAATGATGAGTTTAGATTTCATGATTCTGGGTATTTTGGGTTAGGTTTCCATTGCGACCGTGTATTCGCGTGCGCGCCGCGAGGTTGCATCGCGCCCGATGCACCAAGGCCTGCCGCCACGACATTGGCTTCGGCGTCCACGTTGATACTAGAAATGATGCTTTCACCGGCAGCTGGCGCGGCGTTCCGCGACGGAGGCTCTAGATTTCCCGTTCTGCCGTGGAGGGTGAACTGACGAGCGAATTTTCGGAATCCCAGTAGCCCGGACGATTGTAATGACGGTAGAGACCCAACTCATATTCCCGGTTCAGCAGTGCGGTTTCATGATACTCGGGGGACTGTTTGATGGTTTCCCGGGTAAGGCCGACAAACACTTTCGACTCCGTCCAACTGACGCGGTCGATCCACTGCGGTGAAACCAGCACCTTTTTGCCCGGCCACCAATTCCGGGTGTCAACGATCAGGTAACGGATCGCCCACGTTTCTGTATCAATGATAAAATCTTCAACGTGTCCGATCTCGCCGTCGCTGGCTTGAATGTTATAACCCGTCACATCGCGCGTGCTGCGCAGAGCAGAATCCCACGTTTTCTCGGCGCGAGCGTGCTCGTTCCACTTTGCCCGATCTCGCATCGGGTAGGAATACGCGCCCCAATTGTATATTCCGCCCCAATACATCGGCATGCCGTAGTAACCGTAGTAGCTCTCCTCGAATTGACGGGAGACGGGTTTATCGCTGTCCCAAGAGGGACTTTCTTCGATTTGTTTCTTGGTCAAATCGACGACGATATCCTCGCCCGCCGGGTCCACTGCGCCCAACGAATAAGGGGAAAGCAGTACCTGCTTACCCGTTAGCCAATTCCCGGTATCGGCGACCAAGTAGCGAACTGTCCAGTGCCGGTCATCGAAGTAGAATTCCTTGACCTTCCCGAGCTCGCCGTCGCGGCTATTCAATTTGTAACCATTCAGGGTTTTGGCGCGATTTAGCATGATCATAGCTTAATTGAGTTTGTATCGTTTCCTTCAGTGCCCGGGTTTGGGTCGCCTGAAAAACGGTGGCGTACGGCGATGGATTTTGCGCAGGACCCCACACGAACATTAGGCCAACCCGGACGGATTCGACATGGGGTAAAACCCGACGTGGACTTTATAATAAAGAGGAACCCTCCGTGAATCTTTGGGGCGGTTACTCCATGATTCCAGACAGGTTTCCCCTTGTGATTATGGCCGACCACCCCGGTTGCGGCTTCTCCGCAGTATGTCCACCGCGGTAAGGGAAAACGCCAGCCACGCCAGTCCGGCCGCACCGGCTGCCAGCACATCGCTCACGTAATGGGCACCCAAATAAACGCGGCTGAATCCGATCAACCCAATCATGACGAATGCCCCGAGGAAGGCCTGCAACCGCCAGTGCCACGCCGTGCATGACCGAACCGAAAAGTAGGCCAGCAGGCCGTACAGCAAGGTGGCCGCCATCGTGTGACCGCTGGGGAAACTATAGCCGTCAAAGATCTGGAAGGCGTCGGCGAAACTGGGGCGCTGGCGATGGAAGGCGGTTTTTAGCAAGGGAAGCAATGCCATGCCGCCGGGAACAACGAGCGCCAGAGCCAGCAGTGGGTACCAGGCTTTTTTCGCCCCCAAGACCCATGCGGTGCTTGCGACGACGCAGCTCACCCAAGGAAACGAGGCGAAGCTGGTGATGACTTGCATCACAGCCGTCAGGCCAGGAGTCCGGTGTTCGTGGAACCATTCCGAAACATTTCGATCGATGACCGTCAGCGGATCGCCGGTCATCACCTCCTCCGCGATGCCGCCAAACAGCCAAGATGCGCCGACGAGCACCAGAACTCCCACGGTCAGATGAAGCCCCAAATAGCCGCGCGGCGAAAGACGCTCGCGAAGGAATTCCGATGGCAATCGTTTAACCATGAGTCAGCCAAATACGCTAAACGCAGCGCGGGGCTCTGGCTATGGGGCGTTACCCTGCCGTGCCACGCGGCCGGGCCGCCTCATGCTCCGCTCGTCCGGAGGGAAGACCTCCCTGTCGTCCGCGAACCACCATGGTCCCCGCTAAGGAAAACCGGGCGTAACAGGATGTGATGTCAGAAGATCGACTCCGGCGTGGCACGGCGTCCCGCCTCCTCGTTTCCGATCCTCTGGGCGGGACGGCCATGCCACCCCAAACGCTGGCATCACTTCCTGTTGCACCCAACGAGTACGCTGCCTCTCAGTATTTTCGGATGAGTCACACAGAGCCAATCCGGAGCCCAAACACAGAGCAAAGGCAGAGCGCCCCTCAGGGCTCTGAGCCCCCTGGGTCGGAGCTCTGTGTTCTCTGTGACGGTGATGAAAAAAATCATCGTAGAAAATGATGAAATGCATCCCGAAACTTTTAGGGGCGTTAAGGGACATATTCGTTTAGTTCTTGCAGACAGGTAGGCAGCCCGCGCTGCATTCACGCTTGCGACTTTTGGGTAAAAAATCCCCGCACGGGCCGTTCATCGTCAGCGCCCCCCCCGCGCTCTGCGCCTCTGCGCGAGACCCTGCCTTTCCCTCCCATGCTCTCCGCAGAGGACACAGAGCGTTCAAAAGAGATAGACTCGTTTAGTTCTCCAAAATCTTCGACTTGTACGCACTCTACCGGACCGAGCGACCAACAAAAGCACGGAGTCTGCCGCTCGCTGGTTCATGGCAGCCGTTTTCCAGCGACCGATGACAAAGGGCAAAGTTTGACCCCTTCTTTGCACCTCATTTACCCTAACACCGGCCACCCACCAAGAAACCGGAAGAACCTTCTTCTAATGCACTTTGCGGCGAGTAAAGACTTCGCGCGGACGTACAGGGTCGCGTTTCGCCGCCCTCTCCGTGGCGCTCAGTGAGTCCTCTCGTGGCCTCTGTGTAACGGTTCGGAAAGCTTGTTAAGCTTAACAACACGCATAAAAAAAGGGCCCGTGTTTGCGGGCCCCCGAATGCATCAGACCCTCAAGCGTTGGCCGTCCACTTGAAAATGGTGGTGCTGAGTGGCGGTAGCACGAGGTTCAGGCTCTGCGTCTGGCCATCGGCCGAAACGTCCTCGGTGTTCTTGCCGCCGTCGTTGCCGAGGCCGCTGCCACCGTAGTACTGGCTGTTGGAGTTGAGTACTTCCTTCCAGAAACCTTTCCGCGGAACGCCGATGCGGTAATCCGAGCGGATGACCGGCGTGTAGTTGCCCACGATGGCAAACATCGTCTGCTCGAAGGCATCGAGACGCAGGTAGGCGATCACGCTGGCCTCAGAATCATAGCAGGCGATCCAGCGGAAGCCCTGCGAATTGAAATCGTTATGGCTAAGGACTGGTTCGTTCCGGTAGAGCGTGTTGAGGTCGCGCACGAGCAGACGAATGCCTTCGTGGTCTTGATACTGGCAGAGATTCCATTCGAGGGAGGTGGTGTAGTTCCATTCCTGCGACTGGCCAAACTCGCCGCCCATGAAGAGCAGTTTTTTGCCCGGCCAAGCCCACATGTGCGTGTAGAGCGCGCGGAGGTTGGCGGCTTTTTCCGGAATGTGCCACGCGCCCATTTTGAAGAGCATCGAGGCTTTACCGTGCGTGACTTCGTCGTGGGAAAACACGGTGACAAAATTTTCCGCATACTGGTAGAGCATGCCGAACGTGAGGTCATTCTGGTGCCACTTGCGGTGGATCGACTCTTTCTGGAAGAAGCGCAGGGTGTCGTGCATCCAGCCCATGTTCCACTTGTAGTCGAAGCCGAGGCCGCCGCCTTTCGTCGGCTTGCTGACACCGGCAAACGACGTCGACTCCTCCGCGATCATGCGCACGCCGGGATAATACTGATGCACGAGGTCATTGGTCGTGCGGAGAAAATCAATCGCCTCCAAGTTTTCGCGGCCACCGTACTTGTTGGGAATCCATTCGCCTTCCTTGCGCGAGTAATCGAGGTACAACATCGAGGCGACGGCGTCCACGCGCAGGCCGTCGATGTGGTAGCGGTCGAGCCAAGCGAGCGCACTGGCGACGAGGAAACAGCGGACTTCGTTGCGGCCGTAGTTGAAGATCAGCGTGCCCCAATCCATGTGCTCGCCCTGGCGCGGATCGGCGTGCTCGTAGAGGTGCGTACCGTCAAACTCCGCCAGCGCAAAACTGTCGCGCGGGAAATGCGCGGGCACCCAGTCGAGGATGATGCCGATGCCGTTTTGATGCAGGTGATCGACGAAGAAAGAGAAATCCTCCGGCGAACCGAACCGTTGCGTCGGGGCAAAAAAGCCAGTGACCTGGTAACCCCAAGAGCCGTCGAAGGGATGCTCGGCCAGCGGCATGACCTCGATGTGCGTGAAGCCCATTTCCTTCACGTAGGAGGCGAGCATGGGAGCGAGTTCGCGGTAGCTGAAGGGACGATTCGCGTCCTCGACTTTGCGTTTCCACGAACCGAGATGCACCTCGTAAACCGAGATCGGCTCATCGACCTGAGCGGCCTGCGCTTGGCGTTTTTCCAGCCACTCCTGATCCTTCCACTCGTGCTTGCGCACGTCGTAGACGATGGAGGCGTTGTTCGGCGGCGCCTCGAAGTAGGTGCCGTACGGATCGGTCTTCAGGTGCAGATGGCCCTGTTGATCGAAAATCTCGTACTTGTAGAATTCCCACTCGGCGAGGCCCGGGATAAAGATTTCCCACACGCCGGAAGCACCGAGCGAGCGCATCTGATGATAGCGTCCATCCCAGTGATTGAAGTTGCCCACGACGGACACGCGGCGGGCCGAAGGCGCCCAGACGGCGAAAGCCACGCCTTGCACGCCATCAACCGTGCGTAGATGCGCACCGAGCTTCTTGTAGATAAAGTGATCCGTGCCCTCGTTGAAGAGATGCAGGTCGAGGTCGCCGAGTGTCGGCAAAAATGCATACGGGTCAAAAAACTGGCGGATCTCGCCGCTGAGTAAGGTCACACGCAGTTGATAGCGGAACGGTTCTTCGCGTCCCTCGATCATGCCTTCAAAAAATCCCTCGGGAGCGAGCAGCTCGAGATCGAAGGCCTCGCCGGTGGCGAGATCGACGACCGCGCACTTGGCGGCCTCGCGCACAAAGGCACGGCCAATCACGCCCTTGTTGCGCCCCCGAGTAATTTTGTGCAGACCCAGAAAGGTATGCGGATTCCCATTTGTTGCCTTCAGAAAAGACGCCAGCTCCAATTTCGAAATAATCACAGGTAGAGAGGTTTGGCGGGACCATGACAGAGAAATCGGTTTCGTCTAGCAGGCATTTCCATCTATAGGGAAAACCCATATACAATCCCTTGCGGCGTCTAACGATCCACTTGCCTAGGAGCTTGCCTGTCGTCGTTCGCGAGACTTTGCTCCGCGCATCGTGACCCGTCGTTTTCTGCCCTACTTCCTTTTCCTGTGTATTGCGGCCGCCTGCGCGCAAGCTGCCGCCGTGCCCGAACTCACCGCCGAAAGCACCGACACCGACCCGCAGACAGGCGACCAAGTCTTTACCGGCAAAGCCCGCCTCGAATTCGAAGGTGCCGTCCTGATCGGCGACCAGATCCGCTACAATACCGAGAAGCGCCTAGCGATCGCGCGTGGCCATGTCGCCCTCACGCGCGAAGCCCGCCGTGTGCTCGCTGAAGAGATCGTCTACGCGCTCGACACACGCGCCTACCGCGTCACCCGTCTGCGGCTCGGCGAAGCTCCTCTCTATATATCCGGCGACCACGTGGCCAGCGAGGCGAAGACGATCCTGATCGAACACGCCAACCTCACCTACCACGAACCCGCTCCCTTCGCGCCCACGCTCACGGCAGACACCATCACCGTTACGCTAGGCGACAAGGTTGAAGCGCGCAACGCCTGGCTCGGCCTCGGCACCACACCGATCATCTCCCTGGGCAACTTTGAGCAAAGCGTCGGGGATCCGCTCATCTCGCATCTGAGCATCAAGGCCGGCTACAAAAAATCTCTCGGTGCGTTCACCGATCTCGGCCTGCGACTCCCGGTTTCGCCCGGCGTCAAACTCGGCGCCGATCTCGGCTATTACACCGCGCGCGGCGTGCTCGCCGGCCCGGCGGTCACTTACAAAACCTCCTCCCCAAACACCGAAGATATCGGATTTCTAAAAACGGGCTACCTCAACGACCAGGGCGACACGAAAAACGATATCCTCAACCGCCCGATCCAGAAAGACCGCGGCTTCGTGCAATGGCAGCACCAGCGCACCTACCTCGACCACGCCACCACGCTCAACACCCAGCTCAACTACTGGAGCGATTCCAGCGTCGTGCGCGACTTCCGCCCAGGAGATTTCTTCGCCGTCCAACAACCCGACAACTTTTTCGAAGCCACCACGGCCACCGACAACACCGTTTCTTCGCTCTTCGTCCGCGCCCAGCCCAACACTTATTATCACGTCCAGCAGCGCCTCCCCGAATTCCGCTTCGACCTGCTTCCCACCGCCATCGGCAACGGCTTCTATGAACGCTTCGACTTCAACGGCGCCGCCCTGCGCGAACGCCCCTTCACCCTGAGCGACGGCGTGCTGATGACCGAACCCACCATCAAGAGCAATCGCCTCGACGCCTTCTACTCCCTCACCCGCCCGATCTCGCCCCACGACTGGCTCACCTTCAACCCGATCGCTGGCGCCCGCGTCACTCATTACCTCGACGCCGTCGACGGCAAAAGCACCTACACCCGCGCCCTCGGCGAAGTCGGCCTCGATGCCAGCCTGCGCGCCAGCGGCCTTTACGACTACAACAACAAGCGCTGGGACATCGACGGTATCCGCCATCTGGTGACGCCCAAACTCTCCTACCGCTACATCCCCTCCTCCGACAAAGGCCGCCGCTACATCCCGCAAATCGACGACCGCGTCTTCGACACCGCGCTGCCCACGCTCGAACTCGGCAACCAGCGCAATATCGACGACCTCGCCGCCACGCACACCCTGCGCCTCGGCATCGACAACACCTTTCAAACTCGCGACAAAACCTACGGTTCGCGCGATCTGCTCACGCTCAACCTCGCCCAGGATTTCCGCTTCAAGCGCCAGCCCGGAGAAAAAGATTTCTCCGCCATCCACACCGGCCTGAGCGTCATGCCCGTCCGCTGGCTGAAACTCGATGTCTACAACAGCTTCGCCCCGCAAAACTTCACCGCGCGCGAACTCAACACCCGCCTCACCCTCCACGACGGCGAAGCCTGGTCCTTTAGCCTCTCCAATCACTACCTCCAACACCAGATCGACGAGTACATCTCCGAAGGCCGCTACCGTATCAATGAGGTTTACCAAGCCGTCGCCCGCCTCCACTACGACGCCCGCCTCAGCCGTTTCAACGAACGCTCCATCGCGCTCCGCCAGAACATCGACAACATCTGGACTCTACAATACGGTGTGAGCTACTACGAAGGCCGCCAGCGTGAGAGTAATTTCGGCTTCAATGTCGAAGTCCGCCTCAAAGGCTTCTGATCATTTCTCCGCGCGTCCCTTTTACCACTGCAGCCTCCCGCAATTCCCTCCACCTCGTGATCGCCGCCAACCAAGGCCGGACCTTCCTCCGCCTCCTCGCTGAACTGCAACCGCACTTCCGCACCGACCGCAATCTGCCCGCGCGCATCCAGCAACGCCTCGCCAAGGAAAAACGCTTCGGCTCGCGCGACCGCCGTCTGTATCGGGAACTCCTCTACACCGCGATCCGCCACCTGCCGTGGATCGAAACACTGCTCACTCGCTCCGAAGAAGACGCGCTCAATGCCGTAATCTGGCTCGCCGAGGATCGCCTTGAAACACGTCCGCTCAAACAAGCGCTACCGCCAACTTGGCCGCCACTACCCGACACCGTCGCCGCCAAAGCCGCGCAACTCGGCGTCAGCGAAAGCCTGCTCCCCGCGTGGTTCGAGGCCCATTGCCCCACCGCCTTCGTCTCACCCGAACTCGACGTCCTGCACACCCGCGCGCCACTCTGGCTCCGCCTGCAAACCGAAGAGCCGCGCTCCGTTTTCGAGGAGTTCACCTTCCGCCAATGGACCTGGAAAGCCGCCGACAGTTTGCCCAACGCCATCGAGGTCTTCACACAGGCCGACCTGACCACGACCGACGCCTTCGAACGCGGTGAATTCGAAATCCAAGATCTCGGCTCGCAACTCCTCCTCGAAGCCGTCGGCCCCACGCCCGGCTCCCGCTGGCTCGATGCCTGTGCCGGTGCTGGCGGTAAAACGCTGCAACTCGCCCGCCTCGTCGGCTCCAGCGGCCACGTCGACGCGATCGACCCGCGTTCCGCCGCGCTGACCGAACTAAAACTCCGCGCTAATCGCGCCCGCCTTTCGCAGATCACCATTCGCCAGCATCCGCCCGCCCCCGACGCCCTCTACGACGGCGTGCTCATCGACGCCCCGTGCAGCGGCACGGGCACCTGGCGTCGTTCGCCACACCTCAAATGGAGTTTGCACGAAGCCGAGGTCACCGCCGCCGCACAGCGTCAGGGCGAGATTCTTGCCCGTTACGCCAGCCATGTCCGCCCCGGCGGCCTGCTCGTGTACGCCACTTGCTCGCTCAGCCATTTTGAAAACGACGACATCGTCGCCAGTTTTCTCGCCGCACACCCTGAGTTTAAGCCGCAGTCCTTCGCCCGCACCTTTGGCGCAACCGCGAGCCCGAGTGGCGGCCTGACGCTGTATCCTTCGCTGCACAACACCGACGGTTTCTTTGTTGCCGCGCTGCAACGCACATTGCCATAACCGATCCCCATGAAGAAAGACCAACTCCTTACTTTGCTGCTTGGCGTCTTTGCGTGAACCTTCTGCTTCACAAAATACAACCAGCGAAACGGCTATAGATTTGCTTGAAAATCTCTAGTATACTGCATCTCAGTATTTTTCGGATTAGCCACAGAGCCAAGCTGGAGCCAAGACACAGAGTCCACAGAGGAAAAACAGAACGGATTTCATGGCTCTGTGTTCTCTGTGTCGGAGCTCTGTGTTCTCTGTGACGAAAAACTCATCGTGAGAAATGATAAGGCGTCCCGAAGCTTCTAATGTTACTGCATACTATCGCACAATCGCAACGCCGGCGCGGATTGTTTCTGTCTTGGCGGAATACGAAAGCAGGCTTTCGCCGTAGCCGTTGAAATACTGCAGGAGCAGAAAAGTTTTGAAATCGAGCAGGCGCGTGCGCACCGGCACGGTGAGATCAAGCTGTGTCGTGTAGCGATCCCAATGCTTGCCCGCGCTGCCCGTATACATAAGCGAAGGTCCAGTGTTTTTGCCGAACACGAGTCGCAACTGGCCGTAACCTCGGTAGTCAATCAAGTCTCGGTTATCCGTGAGACCACCCACGTAGGTGAAAAACACGGGGGACACCACCAAACGCCAGCCATCCGATGGGCCGAGCGCAAGCACGGGGCGCGCGTAAACAGTATTCAGACTGCGTGAAACCGGGCCTTCGCGACCATTGGACTCGTGTTTAAATCCCACCTGATAGCCAAGCCAGGTAAACCAACCGCCAGGGCCTATAGAAATAGGCGCGAGCGATTCAAAGAAAAGCTCCGGCATATAACTGGTGTCATAGAAGGGACTCGAAGAAGCGTTAATGTCCCAGAGCGAGCGCTGAGTGAAACCAAACTGCAGGGTGCTCGGTAAATATTGCGGCGTCGCCACGCCAAAGCGCAGGATTTTATATTTTATGCTGAACTGGAACTTCGCCGCAGGCGAATGAGGCCCATAAATGAAATAGATCGGTTCATACGGCGCGAGCCGTCCGACAAAGGCGTTCTCAAATTGCGAGGTCGCCGGAGCCAGAGCCGGGACGTCGGTGAGTGTTTTCCCGGCCGGTGTTGTGACGGCGTCCGGCGGCTGCGCACCATCAGTCTGCGCAGGGCTTTCAGCGTTGAGCAGGACGAAAAGGGCGAGGATAATGGGCGACAATTTCATAGAAACGAGAGAGCAAAAGGTTGAAGACCGAACGTTAAATAAGGCACAAACCGGCGTTCAGGACCGGCCTGCGACTAAAGATTTGCGACATCATCCGCCGAGAGCCTCGCAGCATTTGCGAAAATGGAAACCATAGATGGAGAGCGTGACCGCGGTCGACATCTGCCGAGGCCGAAACAAACCGGTCCACAGAAGCAAGCCCCAGAAATGGAAACGCTCGCGCCCCAACACGCCGAGTCGGATGCACGCTCCCATGAATGCGCCAATGTTGCGCGTCGTCAGCGCTCCGGTGCCAGCGGGCGGCCGAAACTCGCGGAGAAACGTGCGGATGCGCCGATAGTACGGCCCGGGTGCGTAGAGATGATCCATCAGCCGCCGGTAGCCGTTGCTCAGTGTCTCACGATTCATGCGTGAAACGAAGTTAGTCGTGCCATCGACATTGTCGCCGGTGGTGTGGCCGAGAAGGCGGCCCTGACTTTGCAGCCGCGCATGCAGCTTCGTGCCGGGCACGGCCTGCAACAGCCCGACCATCGCGGTCACGATCCCGCTCTTCTGGATAAAATCAATCTGCCGCTGAAAAATCGCCACCGAATCGTTGTCGAAGCCGACGATGAATCCGCCTTGCACCTGCAAGCCCGCGCGCTGGATGCGTTGCACATCGGCGATGAGATCGCGCCGCTGATTTTGGTGCTTGTTGCACTCCGTGAGACTGGCCTCCTCCGGCGTCTCGATGCCGATGAAAACCTGATCGAAGCCCGCCGCCACCATCAGGCTCATCAAGGCCGCGTCGTCGGCGAGATTGATCGAAGCCTCGGTGTAGAACGCCACGCCTCGCCGCCCCCGGCGCCAGCGGATCAACGCCGGCAGCAGCTCGTCGCGCAGCAGCCGCTTGTTACCGATCATATTGTCATCCACAAAAAACACCGGGCCGCGCCAGCCGAGCCGCCACAAGCCGTCGAGTTCAGCGATAATCTGGTCCGGCGTTTTCACGCGCGGCCGCTGGCCGAACATCGCAGTGACACTGCAAAAATCGCAATCAAATGGACACCCGCGCGAATACTGCACGCTCATCGAGGCGTACCGCCGCAGATCAGCCAATTCCCAGCGCGGCACCGGCGTTGCACCGAGCGCCGGCAATTCCGACGACGTATAAACCCGGCGTGCGGTGCCCAAGGCGAGATCGCGCAGAAAATCCGCGAGCGTCACCTCGGCCTCATTCAGCACGAGATAATCCACATCGGGAAACTGCTCGTGTTCCACCGTGAAAAGCGGTCCGCCCGCGACGATGGTTTTGCCCGCCGCCCGACAGCGGGCGATGAGCGCCACCGCCGAGGGGCGCTGGGCAATCATCGCGCTAATCAGCACCATATCCGCCCAAGCGAGATCCGTGTCGCGCAGCGGACTCACATTGAGATCAACCAGTCGTTTGCCCCAGAGCTCCGGCAGCATCGCCGCGACGGTGAGCAGACCGAGCGGCGGAAGCGCAGCGCGCTTGCGAATGAATTTCAAAACGTGTTTGAAACTCCAAAACGTGTCCGGGAATTCTGGGTAAAGCAAAAGGACATTCATGGGTTAAACTTTTCAAAAGGCCCGGCAGTGGCGACGGCAGCCACACGACTGACGCATGAGAGGAAAACTCATCGGGCCAGTCGCCTCGCGGCGTCATCGGTGTGGAGGGCGCGCCGTGTGGTGCGCCTGTTTTGGGGCTGACGTTCTTTGGGCTGCCACAGGGCCCGAGTTTTTCTCGTCTGCAGTTTGTGCCGCGAAGAAGAGTTCGTGCTCCGCTTCGAGCCAGATCGCGAGATCGCGATCAGCGGGCCGTCCGTAGCCGACCCAGAGTTTTTCCGCACACTCAGCAATATCCGCGTGCAGCGGCATACATTTCAAATCGGCGGTAAAGGGGATCGGGGGATAGGTGTCGTGCATGGGAGAAAGCGATGAAGGTGACTGCGCAGAGGGGCTGCGTGACAGCCGTTTTGGCTGAGACGCCAGCATGCTCTTCCGCTCCAGTCATGGACATGGGGTTTTGACCTACCTTGCCACTCCACGCCCAGCCAAGAACAAAGCCTCGCCACCCGCGCCCGATTCCGATTAAAACTCAGAAGCAGCAGGAGGTTAGGAGCACACCCATGAAACGAAAAGCATCACCACAGCGCCACACGACGCACGCCCGCACGAAGACGAATAAAAAGCCGATCCTTCAAAAACCGGTAATTGAAACTTTCCCCGTGGTTGGCATCGGAGCCTCGGCGGGAGGACTCGAGGCGTTGGAGCAATTTCTGCAACACGTCCCGGCAGACAGCGGCCTAGCGTATGTCATCGTGCAGCACCTCGACCCGACGCACAAGGGCATCATGTCCGAGTTGCTCCAGCGCGCCACCGCGATGCCCGTGGCCCAGGTGAAGGATCGCACCCGAATCCGACCCAATTGCGTCTATGTGATCCCGCCGAACAAAGACATGACGATTTTGCGTGGCGAGCTGCGTCTGTTCAAACCCACCGCGCCACGCGGCTTGCGCCTGCCGATCGACCGTTTTCTCTGCTCGCTCGCCGAGGATCAACAAGAGCGCAGCATCGGCGTCATCCTCTCCGGCATGGGCGCGGACGGCACACTGGGGCTGCGCGCCATCAAGGCGAAGGCGGGCGTGGTGCTGGTGCAGGAGCCGGCCAACGCGAAATTCGACAGCATGCCCCGCAGCGCCATCGAAGCCGGCCTCGCCGACATCGTGGCTCCGGCGGAGGAACTGCCGGGGAAAATCATCGCCCGCCTGCGGCGTCCCTCGTTTCCCGCGCTGGACGAACCTATTTTAACCGACAAAGCGCAAAACGCCCTGGAAAAGATCATCGTGCTGTTGCGCGCCCGTACCGGTCAGGATTTTTCCCTCTACAAGCGCAACACCCTTCAGCGCAGGATCGAACGCCGCATGAGCATCCACCAGATCGCCCAAATGAACGGCTACCTCCGCTACGCGCAGGAAAATTCGCAGGAGCTGGATCTTCTCTTCAAAGAATTACTCATCGGCGTGACCAACTTCTTTCGCGATCCCGACCTGTGGGAACAACTGCGCGACAAGGCGCTCCCCTCCCTGCTCGCCACGCTTGCGCCCGGTCAGGCTTTGCGGGCCTGGGTGCCTGGTTGCTCAACCGGTGAAGAAGCCTACTCGCTCGCCATGGTGTTCAAGGAAGCCGTCGAGGCGGTCAAACCGGCGGGCAATTTCTCTCTGCAAATCTTCGCCACCGATCTCAATCGCGACGCGGTCGACAAGGCCCGCCAAGGCATTTACGCCGCCGGCATCAAGGCTGATGTGTCAGCCGAAAGGCTGGACCGCTTTTTCACCAAGGAAAATCGCGGCTACCGCGTGCGAAAGGAGATTCGCGAGACGGTGATTTTCGCGCCGCAAAATCTCATCATGGATCCGCCTTTCACCAAGCTGGACATCCTGAGTTGCCGCAACCTGCTCATCTACCTCAACCAGACGGTGCAGAAAAAGCTGCTGCCGCTGTTCTACTACAGCATCAAGCCCGGCGGACTGCTCGTGCTCGGCAGTTCGGAAACCGTCGGTGCTCCAAGCAAACAGTTTGAACCTTACCCCGGTAAAAACCGGCTCTTCCGCCGGATCGAATCCGGCCCGCGCCGGCACCCCGTTGATTTTCCCGCCTCCTTTACCGCCAGCCCACCCGCCGAAGCCGAACTCACCCCCGTGCCAAAACCACCCGCCAGCCTCCAAGCCCTCGCCGATCAGCTGGTCCTGCAACGCTACGCTCATCCCACCGTGCTCGCCAATGACAAGGGCGATATCTTCTACATCAGCGGCCGAACCGGAAAATACCTGGAACCCGCCGCCGGCAAAGCCAACTGGAATATCTTCGCCATGGCCCGCGAGGGACTGCGCAACGAATTGTCTGACGCCTTCATGGAAGCGCTGCGCGTGAACCACAGTGTGTCGCTCCACGGGGTGAAGGTGCGAGGCAGCGGCGTCGAGCTTTGTGTTGATATTACATTGGTTCGGCTCGGTGAGCCCGGCCCGCTGCAGGGCCTCGTCTTGATCGCTTTCCAGGACGTGCCCGCGCCGGCCGGTCCCGCAGCGGCCCTACGCACGGCAAAGCCACCGGCCCGCAGCGCGCGTTTGTCAGAACTCGAAAAAGAACTCCTGCAGGTGCGCGTCGACGCCCGGGAGGCGCACGAGGCGATGCAAACCACACAGGAGGAACTCCGCTCCGCCAACGAGGAACTGCAATCGACCAACGAGGAGCTTCAGTCCACCAACGAGGAGCTCACCACCTCAAAGGAGGAAATGCAGTCGATGAACGAGGAACTGCAGACGGTGAACGCCGAGTTGCAGAGCAAGCTCGACGAGCTCTCCCGCGCCGGCAACGACATGAAAAACCTGCTCAACAGCACCGATATCGCGACCCTCTTTCTCGACAACGAGCTCAACGTGCGGCGCTACACGCCGCAGACCACGAAGATCATCAAGCTCATTCCCGCCGATCTCGGACGCCCCATCACCGACCTCGCCTCCGACTTAAAATATCCAACCCTGGAGGAGGACATCCACGAGGTCCTGCGCTCGCTCATCTCGACAGAGCGGACGGCGGCGGCACGCGACGGGCGCTGGTTCACCGTGCGCATCATGCCCTACCGCACAATGGACGACCGCATCGACGGCGTGGTCATCACCTTTTCCAACATCACCGCCGCCAAGACCGTGGAGTCCGGGCTGCGCGACCAGCAGACGGTCCTGGAAAAAAACCTCGCCTCACAATCCGGCAAATTGGAGCGCCAGAAGAAAACTGCGTCGCGCAAAGTAGGCAAAACCGCCACCGCCCCATGAAACAAAAGCCGAACCCACTCACCCCGCCAGCCAGCGCGTTGCGTCGGAAGGCCGAGCAGCAACTCCGTAAGCCGCGTTCGTCTGCGGGCAAGTTGAGCGGCGATGCGGATACGCTGCGCTTGGTGCACGAATTACAAGTGCACCAGATCGAGTTGGAGATGCAAAACGCCGAGCTCCAGCAGACGCAGCTGGAAATGGAAACCGCGCTGGAAAACTACACCGAACTCTACGACTTCGCGCCGGTGGGCTACTTCTCCATTGATCAAAACGGACTCATTCAAGAAGTGAACCTGATGGGAGCCTCCATGCTCGGCACGGTCAGCGCGCAGCTTTTGCAACGTCGCTGGCAGGCCTTTGTCGCGCCCGCGAGTCGCCCGGTCATCGACGCTTTTCTCAAAGCCGTGTTTGCGAAGCCCGAAAAACACGCTTGCGAAGCTTTGCTGCTCACGGCGACGGACACGACGTTCTGGGCCGATCTGCAGGCCGCGGCCGCACCCCGGCCCGACAGCTCTGAGTCTTGGTGCAGGCTGGCGGTTTCGGATATTACCGCGCTCAAGCGCGGAGAAGAAGCCGAGCGCACCGTGCAATCGCTGGCCACGGCGATCCAGTCCGCCAATCAAGAAATCGCCCGGCGGCGCACCGCTGAAATCACACTCAAGACCAGCGAACTGACCCAGCAAAAAATGCTCAAAGAAGCGCGGGATTTGCACGCCCAGCTGCGTCACCTCACGCACCAGATTCTCTTGGCACAGGAAGAGGAGCGGAAACAAATCAGCCGCCAGCTGCACGACGAGATCGCCCAAATCCTCACCGGCATCAATGTGCAGCTCTCGACCCTGAGCGTCGCCGCGCAGATCAAACCCGGCATGCTCGGCCACCAGATCGATAAAACCAAGCGCTTGGTTTCGGAGTCGATCGACATCGTGCACCGTTTTGCGCGAAACCTGCGTCCCACGCTGCTCGACGACCTCGGGCTCATCCCCGCGCTGCGCTCGTTCGTGCGAGAACTCGAAGCCCAGCACGGCTTGCGCATCCAGTTCACCGCCTTTGCCGGTGTGGAAAAGATGGATATCTCCCATCGCACCGTGCTCTACCGCGTCACCCAGGAGGCGTTGACCAACGTCGTGCGCCACGCCCATGCAACAACCGCCACCGTGAGCATTCAGAAAAAAGCCCACATGGTGCAGCTCGTCGTGCATGACGACGGCGCGTCGTTTCCTGCCGAACGACTGCTCGCCGCCAAACACGGTGGCCGCCTCGGCCTCCTCGGCATGCGGGAACGCGTCGACATGATCGGCGGCCGCTTCTCAATCCATTCCGCACCCAAGCAGGGCACCACCATCACCGTCGAAATCCCCTCCGAACGCTGAGAAGCGGCGGTTCGCCCGACCCACCGCATCACGGGTTCAGCACGATTGTTTCGAGCCCAACAAACCAGTTTGTACAATTAAGTAATATTGCGGCTATTTATAGATTGATGACGTTTTACGTAAGCAGCGAGCTTGCTCGCGCTCGTCCCGAAACGCGCCCGCGAACGGGCGGACTCCACGGCTACCGTTTTCATTACACTGCTGCTAAAACGCAGGGCAAATACGGGCGCCAGTCGTGGCAGGGTAACGCCCCATACCGGCCATCTTGTCCATAGCGTATTGTCCGGATCTCAGTTTATGAAAACAAAAAACCTGTCCGTACTGCTTGCAGTCATCGCCTGCCCCATCGCCCTGCTCGCCTCCTCCGCCACCGATCGCAAGATCGAAGACGCAGCGAAGGCTTCCTACAACTACCGCACCGTCCTCGAAGACCAAGTAAAGGTGAAAGCGAATGACGGCATCGTCACCCTCACCGGCACCGTCCAAGACAAGGACCAAAAGGACCTCGCAGTGGACACCGTGGAAAACCTCCCCGGCGTCGCCAGCGTGAAGAATGAGATCACCGTCAAATCTTCCTATCCGGAGCACTCCGATGCTTGGATGGCCTTCAAGGTTCGCACCCGCCTGCTCGTCAAAGCCAACGTCAGCGCCGCCAGCACCAAGGTCGAAGTCAAAAACGGCATCGTCGTCTTGAGTGGCACCGCCGACAACGTCGCGCAGAAAGAACTCACCGAGGTTTATGCCAAAGAAATTGATGGGGTTAAATCGGTAAAGAACGATATCGTCATCAAAGATCAGCCCACCACCGCCCAGACCGCTGGCGAGAAAATGGACGACGCCTCCATCACCAGCCAGGTCAAATACGCGCTCCTCAGCCACAAGGGCACCAGCGCACTCAAGACCAAAGTCTCCACCGTTGACGGCGTCGTGCAGGTCACCGGCGAAGCCAACTCCGACGCGGAGAAATCGCTCGTCACCAAGCTCGCCCAGGATGTTCGCGGCACCAAGTCCGTCACCAATGACATGACGGTGAAGACGCTGCCTGAGAAAAGTTAAAACGCTTAAGTAGTTCATTTCGATTCGGGGCGGGTGCACACACCCGCCCCTCTCCATGTTTATACGGGCCGCTCGCCGAAACTAAGCGCCAGGTCCATCTATTTTCGTTCGAAAAACACCGCAGCCTTTCACCCATGAAAATTAATATTGGACTCGATGACGAAGCCCGCCTCGAAGTGGGCCAGATTCTCAACCTGCTTCTCGCCGACGAATACGTGCTCTACGCCACCACGCGCGACTACCACTGGAACGTGACTGGCCCCGAGTTCCTCAGCCTCCACCAGCAATTCGAAGCCCACTACGAACTCGTCGCTACCTGGATTGACCAAGTCGCCGAGCGAGCGCGCGCCATCGGCGTGGCTGCCCGCGGCAACTGGACGGATTTGACCAAGGCCGCGCGATCCTCTGCCGACGCCGGGGCCGGCCTTCCAGCCGAACATATGCTCGCCGAACTTCTCGCCCTGCACGAGGAGATGATCATACAACTGCGCACCGACAGCGAAGCCTGCACAAAAAACTTCAAGGACGCCGGCACCGCCGACTTTCTCACCGGGTTGATGGAGCAGCATGAAAAGGCCGCCTGGATGCTACGCGCCCAGCTCGAAGACGAAGACGAAGACGAAGATGAAGAGTCGTCATAAACCACACGTTAAAAAAACCATCCCATGAATAAACTCATCTCACTCGTACTACTCGTCAGCGGAATCATTCTCATCATCTACGGTATAAATGCATCCGACTCACTCGGCTCCGATTTCTCCCGCTTCTTCACCGGCTCGCCCACCGACAAAACCATGTGGATGCTCATCGGCGGCGCGGCAGCAAGCGTCGCTGGCGCAGCCGGGCTGATTCTGCGCGGCTCAAAATCACCATAATCCTAAGAGCAGAGGCGGAACCGCTCATCATCGCTAGACCGCCAGCCCGGCCCGAAAACTTTGCGGCTGGGCTGGCAACGCCTCACCGTTTTTTATTTCTGCTCGCCGACGCTTTGCCTCGAGCAAAGTCTTTCGTGTAAAACGATGAACATATCAAGTGAGCCACCATCTACGTTCAAAATAAGCCACCACCCTTACAGCCTTCGCGTTCTTTGTTTTCAAAATATCATCCACCGAAATAAAAGCGGCTTGCTTATCGCATCAACGTATTTCGATATGACGATATGTCAAATAATCCTCCCCTCTCGCCTCCCCCGAAACGCGACCTCGCCCGTCTCTTCGCGGAACGCATCGTCGTCCTCGACGGCGCGATGGGCTCGGTGATCCAAACCTACGGCTTGGAGGAAAAAGATTTCCGCGGCGAGCGCTTCCTCTCCCACCCGCACGACCTCAAGGGCAACAACGACCTGCTCAGCCTCACGCGCCCCGACGTCATCGAAAAAATCCACGGCGAATACTTCGCCGCCGGTGCCGACATGGTCGAGACCAACACCTTCAACTCCACCTCGATTTCCCAGGCCGACTACAAGACCGAGTTTCTCGTCGCCGAGCTCAACCTCGCCGCCGCCCAAGTCGCCCGCCGCGCCGCCGACAAAGCCGAAGCCGCCTCACCGGGACGCCAGTGTTTCGTCGCCGGTGCCATCGGCCCACTCAACCGCACGCTCTCCATGTCGCCCGACGTCAACCGGCCCGACTACCGCGCCGTCTCATGGGATCAAGTCGTCGCCGCCTACACCGAGCAGATCGAGGTGCTGATCGACGGCGGAGTCGACGCCCTGCTCGTGGAAACCATCTTCGACACGCTCAACGCCAAAGCCGCGCTCTTCGCCATCGAGGCCGTATTCGAAAAACGCGGACAACGCCTGCCGATCATGATCAGCGTCACCATCACCGACGCCTCCGGCCGCACCCTTTCTGGCCAAACCGTCGAGGCGTTTTTCAACTCCATCCGCCACGCCAAACCACTCTCTGTCGGCATCAACTGCGCGCTCGGCGGCCACCAGATGCGACCGTACATCGAGGAGCTTTCACGCATCGCCGGCTGCCACATCTCGTGCTACCCGAACGCCGGTCTGCCCAATGCTTTTGGCGGCTACGATGAGACGCCCGCCGAGATGGCCGCCGTGCTCGGCGATTTTGCCAGCGCCGGTTTCGTCAACCTCGTCGGTGGTTGCTGCGGTTCCACCCCCGCGCACATCGCCGCCATCGCCCAAACCGTCCGCGGCAAAAAACCGCGCGCCACCGCCGTTCCCTCCAGCGCGTTGCGCCTGAGCGGACTTGAGCCGCTGGTCGTGGCCTGATCATTCTCCGGCATGTCCGACCTCCCGCTCTTCACTTCGCCCTTCGCCGAGCTGCGTCGGCAAGGTCGCCACGCCATCGTGGAACTGCGCGCACCCGCCCTCGTGCTGAGCACTTCGCACGTCAATGGCGGTCTGCGCGACGATCTGCATTTTCTCGTCAACCACCAGAGCTGCGAACCCGTTAAACACCAGGAACGTTTCGAACTCATCACCGGCCTCGGCCAAGACGCCTACCACCGCCACGTCTGCGCCGAACTCGCCCTCGATCCCGCGCAAACCGCGCTCATGGGCACCGCCGCCGCGATGCAGTACCTCGGCATCGTCACGCACGCTTGGTCCGACCTCGCCGTCACCGCCATCGTCACCGCCGGCGTGACCGGCAACGCCGGAGCCGCTGGCGACACCGCGCACTACGACGAACGCAACGGCACTTGGGAGCGCACCACGCCACTCCCCACCCCCAGCGCCAAACTCCCCGGCACACACGGCGGCACCATCAACACGCTGCTCCTCTTTTCTGCCCCGCTCAGCCCCAGCGCCCTCACCCGCGCCGCGATGACCATGACCGAGGCCAAAACCAGCGCCTTGCTGGAACTCGCCATCGGCAGCAAAACCTCCTGGCGCCCCGCCACCGGCACTGGCACCGATCAATTCGCCATCGCCACGCCGAAAGACGGCGGCTCGCCCCGCACCTGGACCGGCAAGCATACCAAAGCAGGCGAACTCGTCGGCCGCGCCGTCCGCGAGGCCACGCTCGAGGCGCTCCGTTGGCAAAACGGCCTCGAACCCAGCCTCACCCGCTCGCTCTTCCACGCCCTCGGCCGCTTCGGCCTTTCCGAAGAAGCCTTCAAGTCCGCCCAAGAAAAACTGCTCGGCGAAAAAGAATTTCAACTCCTCAAGGCCAACTGGAATCCCGTGGTCTACGACCCGCAACTCGCCGCCCCCGCCTACGCCTTTGGCACCGTGCTCGAACGCATCCTCTGCGGCACGCTCAACGCCTCCGCCGCCCGCGAAAGCCTGATCAACCAAGCCGCTCTCATGACCGCGGGCGTGGCGGTGCAGCCCGACAATTTCGCCACCTTCCGCCGCGAACTTATCCCTCATCTACCGCCCAGCCTCGACCACGCGCCCGAGCACCTGCTCCCCGCCGCCGTCGACCTCGCACACCGCGCCATCGCCCTCGGCTGGCAGCGCAAGTGGAACACCTAAAAATTAGCCACTGATGAACACCGATAAACACAGATTAGAAAACAGTCAGATCGAGCTCCGATCAATCTGTGCCCATCTGTGTACATCTGTGGCCAAAGTTCAGTTCTTCACCGCGCCCCGCCGATGAGCGATTTTCTTCATCACCTCTCCGCCACGGCGTCCGAGCTCTGCGGTTTCTTCTCTCCACGCTTCGTACTCTGGTCCGCGCTCGGTCTCGCCTTCGACGCGCTGATCGGCGACCCGGTTTTCGCCTGGCACCCGATCCGCCTGCTCGGCCGCTGGCTCACGACCCTTGAGAACTTTCTCTTCCGCATCGGCCTCAACGGCTACATCGGCGGCATCCTACTCTTCCTCCTGCTCACCGGTTCGGTCGGCTCGCTCGCCTTTGGCCTGCTCGCCGCCGCCCACGCCCTGCATCCGCTGGCCTTTGATTTCATGGCGGGCGCGACCCTCTGGGCGTGTTTCGCCCTGCGCGACCTGATCGTCCACGGCGAACGCATCGCCCGTGTCGTCGCCCGGGACGATCTGCCCGGCGCGATCAGGGCCGTCAACATGCTCGTCGGCCGCGACACCTCGAAAATGGACCTCCGCAGCTGCGGGCGCGGCGCCGTCGAGAGCCTCAGTGAAAACCTCGTCGACGGCGTGCTTTCGCCCCTCATGTTCGCCCTCGCCTTCGGCCCGCTCGGCGCCGTGGTCTACAAAATCATCAGCACGATGGACAGCATGGTCGGCTACAAAAGCGAACGCTACCTGCGCTTCGGCTGGTGCGGCGCTCGCCTCGACGACGTCGCAAATTTCCCTCTGGCGCGCGGTTGTTTCCTCCTGCTCACGGGTTTCGCTTTTCTTCTACCCGGGTTGCACGGCCGCAAGGCCTGGCGCTTCGGCCTCGCGCAGCACGCGCTCGTGCCCGGCCCCAACAGCGGTTGGCCCGAAGCCACCATGGCTGGCGCGCTCGGCCTGCGCCTCGTCGGCCCGCTCTACAAACGCGGCGTTTTAGTATGTAACCTCTGGCTCGGCGATCCCGCCGACCCCGAAGGCGCCGCCCCGCACGACATCCGCCGCTGCTACCAACTTCTAATTCTCTCCACCCTCGCCACCTTCGCGCTCGGCTGGGCCACTTCCCTTCTCCTCAAATAAACGCATTCAGCACCAAAACTCATCCGATGTTTCTTGGTTTTAGTCTTCAGGTAGGGCGAACCGTCCTCGGTGAGCCGCGACTCCGCAGGGACGCCTCGCCCTACCCGAAAATTTGAAACCGAAAAATTTCTCTATAGAATAGTTCGGATTCGACTCCTCCCTCCGCCCTTCGTTTCTTCCCTTCTTCGCAGTTCATTTTTTCCAACGTGACCCACTCCGCCTCATCCTTCCTCGTCATCGGCGAACGCACCAACATCACTGGTTCGCCCAAATTCGCCAAAGCCCTCAAAGCGGGCGATTGGGACGCCTGCCTCGCCATCGCCAAACAACAGGTCGAGAGCGGCGCCAACGTGATCGACATCAATGTCGACGAAGGCATGACGGACGGCGAGGCCACGATGGTGAAGTTCCTCAACCTCATCGCCGCCGAGCCCGATATCTGCCGCGTGCCCGTGATGCTCGATTCCTCCAAGTGGACGGTTCTGGAAAAGGGCCTGCAATGCCTCCAGGGCAAAGGCATCGTCAACTCCATCTCGCTCAAGGACGGCGAGGCCGAATTCCTCCGCCGCGCCAGCCTGATCCTGCGCTACGGTGCCGCCGCCGTCGTCATGGCCTTCGACGAACAAGGCCAGGCCGCCACCCGCGACGAAAAAGTCCGCATCTGCACCCGCGCCTACCGCCTGCTCGTCGACCAGCTCGGCTTTCCGCCCGAGGACATCATTTTCGACCCCAACATCCTCACCGTCGCCACCGGCATCGAGGAGCACAACAACTACGCCGTCGATTTCTTCGAAGCCACGTGCATCATTAAACAAACACTCCCCGGAGCCAAAGTCAGTGGCGGCGTCTCCAACGTCTCCTTTTCCTTTCGTGGCAACAACCCCGTGCGCGAGGCGATGCACACCGCCTTCCTCTACCACGCGATCGCCGCCGGACTCGACATGGCCATCGTCAACGCTGGCATGCTTGGCGTCTACGCCGAGATCGAGCCCAAGCTACGCGAACTCGCCGAGGACGTGCTCCTCAACCGCCGCCCCGATTCCACGGAGCGCCTCGTCACCTTCGCCGACGAACTCAAGGCCGGTGATGCCAAGACCGGCGACCTCTCAAATCTCAAACCTGAGATCTCAGATCAAAACACCTGGCGCAACGCGACCGTCGAAGCCCGCCTCTCCCACGCTCTCGTCAAAGGCATCGACCAGTTCGTCGAGGCCGACACCGAGGAAGCCCGCCAAAAATACGCCCGTCCGCTCGAAATCATCGAGGGGCCGCTCATGGACGGCATGCGCGTCGTCGGCGACCTCTTTGGCGCTGGCAAGATGTTCCTCCCTCAGGTGGTGAAGTCGGCCCGCGTGATGAAAAAATCCGTCGCCTACCTCACGCCGTTCATGGAAGAGGAGAAAAAGCGCGCCATCGCCGCCGGTGAAGCCACCCGCACGCAGGGCAAATTCCTCATCGCGACCGTCAAGGGCGACGTCCACGACATCGGCAAAAACATCGTCGGCGTCGTACTCGCCTGCAACAACTACGAGGTCGTCGACCTCGGCGTCATGGTGCCGTGCGACAAAATCCTCGCCAAAGCCCGCGAGATCGGCGCCGACGTCATCGGTCTCTCCGGCCTCATCACACCGTCGCTCGACGAAATGGTCCACGTCGCCCGCGAAATGAAACGCGAAGGTTTCACCGTGCCGCTGCTCATCGGCGGCGCCACCACTAGCACCGCGCACTCCGCCGTAAAAATCGCGACCGAGTACGCGCACGGCGTCTTCCACGTGCTCGACGCCTCCCGCGTGGTCAACGTCGTCAGCTCACTCCTCTCGCCCGAGCAGAAACCCGCCTTCTTTGCCGAAACCAACGCCAAGCAGGAAAAACTCCGCGAGGATTTCGCCGCCCGCCGCGCGCGCAAACCGCTGCTCTCACTCGCCACCGCCCGCGACCGCCGCCAAACCTTCGACTGGGCCACGGTCGACATCCCGCGCCCGGAGTTTACCGGTACAAAAGTATTCGACTCCGTGCCGCTCGACGACATCGTCGCCTACATCGACTGGGGTCCGTTCTTCAGCGCGTGGGAATTGCACGGCCGTTACCCCGACCTGCTGACCGACGCCATGGTCGGCGAGGAAGCGACGAAACTGTTCAACGACGCGCAAAAGCTCCTCGCCCGCATCGTTGCCGAGAAATGCTTTACCGCCAAAGCCGTGATCGGTTTCTGGCCCTGCAACGCCGTGGGCGACGACATCGAAATCTACGCCGACGAGTCACGTGACCGCGTGCTCACGACCTTCCACCAACTCCGCCAGCAGCTCGAAAAACCCGCCGACCAGTTCAACCACTGCCTCGCCGATTACATCGCGCCGAAGGACAGCGGGCGCATCGATTACCTCGGCGGCTTCGCCATCACCACCGGGCACGGCGTCGAAGCTTTCGCCGCCGAATTCCGCGCGCAACAGGACGACTACTCCGCGATTATGGCGCAGGCCTTGGGCGACCGCTTGGCCGAAGCGCTGGCCGAACTCATGCACAAACGAGCACGCGAGGCCTCCGGTTTTGGCCGCACGGAAAACCTCACGCACGACGAACTCATTCGCGAAAAGTATCGCGGCGTCCGTCCCGCGCCCGGCTATCCCGCCTGCCCCGACCACACCGAAAAACCGATCCTCTTTGACCTGCTCAACGCCACCGCCGCCACAGGCATCACGCTCACCGAAAGCTGCGCGATGTCGCCCGCGAGCAGTGTGAGCGGTTGGTACTTCAACCATCCTGAGGCGAAATATTTTGGTGTGGGCAAACTCGGCCGCGACCAAGTGACCGACTACGCCACGCGCAAAGGCCAAACCCTCACCGAAGCCGAACGCTGGCTCGGGCCTTACCTCGACTACGACCCGCGCTGAAGTTCAATTTGGCGGCGGCAGAGCGCTTCGCCGCAATCGTGGCAGACATGCCTTTCATTGATTTCGGACCTCACGGCCCGTGTTCAATGAAATCAGAGGCATGATGCACACATCCCCGCCCCCCGGCAGTGCTCGCGCAGCGTTTTCTCAAACGCCGCCTTTTTTCCGTCTGCAAAAATTTCCATTGAGGTTTTTTCCGGCACTATTATTTCGATTATGGCAACCATGACTAAGGTTGCATCTCCTTCCTTTCATCCTGCCGACGCTGAGTTTTACCTGTCGGCCGATCCCTTCTTTCGCTCCAGCCTGCCGACGGCGCTGACTTTTGACGACGTCTCGCTCGCCACGCTCTACTCGGAAATCCTCCCGAAAGACGCCGACACCTCCACCGCGCTTTCCGAAACCCTGCGCCTCCCGATCCCGATCATTTCGTCCGACATGGACACCGTCACCGAGTCGCGCATGGCCATCGCCATGGCCCTCAACGGCGGTCTCGGCCTCATCCACTACAACATGACGCCGAAGGATCAGGTGAAAGAAGTCGCCCGCGTGAAGCGCCACATCCACGGCCTCATCCAAGACCCGATCAGCGTCGCCCTCGACTCCTCTGTCGCCGACGTGCTCGCCATGATCGAGCAAAAGAAATTCGCCTTCTCGACTTTCCCCGTCGTCGACCACGACGGCAAACTCGTCGGCCTACTCTCCGGCAACGTCGTCAAGGAACGCTACAAGACCAAAAAAGTATCCGAGGTCATGACGCACCGCGCCAACCTCATCACCGTCAACGCTCACCTTGTCGCCAAAGACCCGATCAAGTCCGCCGACGCCTTCTTTAACGAACACATTGGCATCAACAAAATGCTCGTGCTCGACGACACCGGCCACCTGCGCGGCCTCGTGACCAGCTCCGATGTCGAGCGCATCACCGGCGAAGCCAAGTCCCGCCGCAAGCCCGCCCGCGACGCGAATTTCCGCCTCATCGTCGGCGCCGCCCTCGCCCCCGTGCGCAAATCTTCCGGCGAACTCGACCGCGAAAAAATCCTCCACCACGTCGGCAGTCTCATGGACGAGTCCGTCGACGCCGTCGCCATCTCCACCGCGCACGGCCACACTGCTGGTGTGGGTGACATGGTTCGGATGGTGCGCAGCGCCTTCCCCTCGATCACCATCATCGCCGGCAACGTCACCAGCGCCTCTGGCGTCGAATACCTCGCCGATTGCGGTGCGGATGCGATCAAGGTCGGCCAAGGCCCCGGCTCGATCTGCACGACGCGCATCGTCGCCGGCGTCGGTATTCCGCAGCTCACCGCGCTCTACGCCGCGAGCAAAGGCGCCGCCAGCAAGGGCGTGCGCATCATCGCCGACGGCGGCATCACCAAATCCGGCGACATCGTCAAAGCCCTCACCCTCGCCGACTCCGTCGTCCTTGGAGGCCTACTCGCCGGTTGCCGCGAAGCGCCCGGTGAAATCATGGAAATCAACGGCAAACTCTACAAACAGTACCGCGGCATGGGCAGCCTTGCGGCGATGAAGGCTGGTTCGGCCACGCGCTACGGCCACGACAAAACCGACGCCAGCCGCAAACTCACCGCCGAAGGCATCGAGGCGCTGAAAGAAGTTTCCGGATACACCGACGACGTGCTCGCCAACCTGATTGGCGGCGTGCAAAGCGGCATGGGCTACCTCGGCGCGAAGAATCTCTCCGAACTCCGCGCCAAAGCCCGCTACATCCGAGTGAGCTCCGCCGGCATGAAAGAAGCCGCCCCGCACGACGTCATCGAAGTCTCGACCAAGAAAAACTAAAACCCAGCGCCCCCGGAGCGCTCAAGGCCGGCCCACGTTTGCGCGTGGGCTTTGGTTTTTTGTTGCCGCCGCCCGCCCCCTCCGCTTTTTGCTTCGCTGCAACAGGGGGCCAGCACTCCGGTTGCGCGTTCAACCTATGTCACTTCTCCCCTTCTCCAGCCAGCTCATCGCCGACGTCGGCATTTCTCTCGGTGACGAGGGTAAAGGCCGTCTCATTCCCGAGGTCGAGCACGAGCTCCGCGGCACGCGTTCGCCCGTCTCCGTGGTGCTCAAGGTCAATGGCGGCGCCAACTCCGGCCACACCGCCGCCGGCATCAAACTCAACCTCCTGCCCGCCGGCGTCGTGGAGAAAGGCATCAGCCACCTCTGCATCGGCAGCGGCGTCGTCGCCGATCCGCGCAAGGTCTGGTGGGAGGCAAAACCACTCGAACGCAAAGGCTACGGCGTCGTCGCCCGCCTGCTCATCGACGAGCGCACAATGGTCTCCGATCTTTGCCACCGCCTGCTCGATCTCTCGTGGGAAGACTACCGAACCAACGTCTTAAAAGAAGAGCCGCGCGGCTCCACCGGACGCGGCATCACGCCCGCCTACGGCGACGAAACCGGCCAGTGGCAGATCTATTTCTCCGACTTCCTCGGCACCCGCGAAGCCTTTGCCAAAAAGCTCGCCCAGCGCGCCGCCCGCGCCTGCCGCGTCATCCAGCACGTCTGCGAGGTCAACGCCACGACATGGTCCGCGTTCTTCGACAAACTCACCACCGCCGAAGTGCGCGCCAATGCCGAGGCCATCGAGCTCGGCGACTTCACACCGGCCGAATTTGATTTCGTGCGCTTCAAGGGCGCGACGCCTTTCACGCTCAACCTCGACGTCCTGACCGAGGTGTATTGGCAGGCCGGTTACGCGCTCGCCAAGAACATCGGCGAAGTCCGCGAACTCATTCTCCGCGAAGTCCGCGCCGGCCGCACCATCATCGGCGAATTTGGCCAGGCCTACTGGCTCGACAAACGCCACGGCTACTCGCCCAACGTCACCGCCTCGCACACTTACACGCCCGAGTTTTTCGAGAGCGCCGGCATCCCCGTGCAGCCGATCCACACCTTCGGCGTCGCCAAAGCCTACGACACCAAGGTCGGCACTCACACATTCATCACGCAGATGGATGACGCGCATCCGCTCACCGTGAAGTTGAAGCAACTCGAATACGGCACCAGCACCGGACGCCAGCGCATGGTCGGCTGGTTCGACGCCGTGGAAAAAGGCGACGCCCTCCGCTACGGCGGCTACCAAGACGTCATGATCAACAAAGCCGACGCGCTCACGCACTGCGGCGACTGGCAGGGCGACTTGCTCATCTGCACGCACTACGTCGACGCCGCGGGCAAAGCCCATCACCACGTCCCGCGCAACGAAGCCGTGCGCAAAGCCCTAAGCCCCGTTTACAGCCAACACCCCGGCTGGTCCGAAGATATTTCCACTGTTCGCCACTTCGCCGACCTGCCGAAGAACGCGCAGAAATACGTCGCCGCAATGATGCGCGCCACGCTTGAAGTCGCCTACCACGGCGAGCCCTGGCCTGCCGCGCTGCCGAACCTCCGCTACCTCGGCGTCGGCCCCGAACCATCGCAAATCATCAAAGACATCCCCACGACATCCGAGCTGGTGAAGCTCTGATTATCGCATTCAAAAGGCGGGCCACTGAGCCCGCCTTTTTCGTTTCTGATCCAGCGTTTTCAAAGTTCTCTCCGCGCAGCTACAGGCAAGCTCGAGTCTCAGGCCTCGTTCCCTTCATCAAAATAAACGAAGAAGTTCGAGCATCTGCGTGAATCCGCGTTCATCTACGGTTCATTTCCGACCGCCCCATCCCCGTTTCCAGATCAAAAATCCTGCAAACGTCCTTCGCCGGCGCCGCGTTCGGGTTCGATACGGGCAAAAATTTCGCCGAGCAAATAGATCGAGCCAGTGACGAGAATCGTGTCCTGCGCTTCTCCGACCGTGCAGCATCCGGGCCCAGGAAAAACTTCCGCCACCGTCGAACGGCGCAGCGTTCCCGTGTAAGTCGACGGCACGAGCGCCTCCAGTTCCTCGAAGCTGCACGCCCGCGCCTGCTGCGGCCTGACGAGGTGTACTTCCCGCGCGTATCGGCAAACCGTCTCCAGGAGCGCCCGCGCCCGCACCGCGCCGAGCACACCCGTCACGACGACCGGCGGACGTCCGTTTTCCTCAATCATGCGGCGCAAATTCGTATCCAAAACCTGGGCACCTTCGGCGTTGTGCGAGGCGTCGAGAATCAAGGCGCGGCCGCCGATGCTCGTGCGCTGCCAGCGGCCCGGCCAGACAACCTGTTGCAAAGCCTGCGTCACCACCGCATCCGTCAACCCCCAACGCGCCGACATAAGCCGCGCCACGAGCAGCGCGGTGGCGGCGTTCCAACGCTGGTGATCACCCGTGAGATTCGTCGTTGGGTAATGCGCGAGTTCGTCGCCAAAGACCTCGCGAATCGAGTGAACGGGGGTGCCGCGCACGGCAGCGACGGCACGAACCACGCGCTCGGCCTCGGGCGGCAGTCGACCGATCACCACCGGGCGGCCGGGTTTGATAATGCCGGCTTTTTCGGCGGCGATTTTTTCCAGCGTGTCGCCAAGCAATTCACAATGATCAAGGCCAACCGACGTGATCACGGCCACCTCAGGCCGCACGACATTGGTTGCGTCTAGCCGTCCGCCCAAACCAACTTCTATCAGGCTGATGTCGCACTGCTTTCGGGCAAATTGTAGAAACGCCATCGCCGTCATGAACTCAAAAAAGCTCGGATGGTCCTCCGGGCTTGTCCGTGAAACCGCCTCTGCCACAGGGCGAAGTTCATTGGAAAAAGCGATCAGCTCGGACTCGGTGAGAAGCTTGCGGTCAACCTGCACGCGTTCGCCGAGGCGCACCAGATGCGGCGAGGTGTAGAGTCCTGTGCGCCAGCCGGCCGTACGAAAAATAGTCTCCAGCATCGCGGCGGTTGACCCCTTGCCATTGGTTCCTGT